>CENI01007966.1_pt1 | contig 30148 bp, 40 predicted proteins | sample 530161 | NCBI WGS metagenome assembly CENI01 (sample SAMEA2591107, study PRJEB7988) | marine metagenome | isolation source: saline water (ENVO:00002010), including | reverse complement strand
ACTAGCACTAGTTATTTGTAGTTTACTATTTGTAATATTTACATCACCTGCAAAAGTTGTATTACCTGACGAATCAATTATAACTCTATCTGCATTAGCACCTACGTCAAAAATACTGAACGCATCACTACCTGAAATTGCAAGTCTATATGTACCTACACCAGTTCGTGTCATATCAATTAAATCAGCACCTGAATCTTCAACAGTTAATTTACCCATTGAAACATTTCCTGCAAAAGTTGCGTTTCCTGAATTGTCAATAAGAAGTTTTTGACTATCGCCAATTTTAAATTCATAATAAGATGATGCGTGTGTGTCAAATACTGCATTTGTATTATTATGTCTTATAAGTAAATTATAATTATTGGTAGTGTCAATTAATTCTAACGTAGGTGTTGATGCTTCTTCAATTTTTACATCACCTGCAAAAGTTGCGTTTTTAGTATCGTGATCTAAAGTTAGAATGTCAGTCGCACCATCATTTTGAGTAATTGAAAAAGTTTCTGCAGAAATAGTTAAAACAAAATCTTTGTCTGTATCCCCCTCGATTCTTAAAGATGGCTCTGTTGATCCTTTTGTTAAAGTAAGTGTATCGCCACTAGAGCCTGTTACCTGTAAATTTCCTGTAACAGTCGCACCTGTGCTTGTGGTTGTTAGTTTATCTAAATTGTTATGACATAAAATTACTGCACCATCTTCAAAAGCACGAATCATATTTTCTCCTTTGTTAGCACTTACTAATCTAAAGGCATTTGTATTAATATATAGTGAGCCTGTACCTGCCGTATCATCTATATAACTATTAGAACCATCGTGGTAGATTTCTAGGTCATTTCCAGTCCCGAACCTTGCTTTTGCATTATCAACAAAGTCAATCCCACTACTTGAATTGTTTACCGATATTTTAGTTGAACCTGTTGTGTTACCTATTGCAAGAATCTCGGCAAGTGTGTCAACACCATCCACTGCTGAGTCAACATAGGCAGTCGTTGCAATCTTTGTTGAATTGTCATTTTGAGTTTGAGTTGTCGCAATCGCACCACTAGCCAATGTTACAACACCACTGCTGGCAGATATTGTGTTGCCATCAATATTGATATTGTCAACCTGTAAATCGCCTGTAATTAAAGCATTACCAACAACCTCAAACTCTTTGCCTGATGTTGGTGTCGAACTAGTGTCAGATGTTGGTTTTATAAATAAGACAGCAGTTGAAATGTTTACTGGCGAACTTACACCCAGGCCATCTTGTATGTTTTTGACCGATGCTGTTAATCCATCATTGTCCGATAATTTTAATAAGCCATCATAAGTTGAGGCAATAGTTTGTCCTGTAAGTGTTGCCATAAAGTGAATAAATTTATTATCACAAATTTAACCATTTTAATTTTTACCTTGGCCTCTATATTTTTTTTTCCTTTGTGACAGTGATTGATTCTTTGAGTGACGACCCGGCCTTTTTTTTCTTGGCTTTTTATAAAATGTAAAAATGTTTTTTTTTGCCACTACTTAGACTTATCTTTTAGTTTTTCATAAGTTCTAAGACCACCAAGACCAAGCATGCCCAAAAGCACTGTCATCAAATGTTCCATTTGTAAAGCAGGTGGCATCGTAACTCCTAACTCTGAATAATAATTTGTCATAAACCATGTTAGTAAATCGCGCACTATAAAATTATAAGCCAAAGCCACACCACAAACCCAACCAATAAAAGGTCGCCAACCACTTACAAAAACAGAACGATGCTGTGCCTCTACCTTGTTGATCTCATTTTGTAATTTTACAAGTTCAAGTGCTTTGTTTGGGTCAATCTCTTTGCCTTTGATTGCCTCTCTAATGTCTGTGGCAAAACCACCAAGACCATCGCCTTTTTTACCAATAAGTGACATTAATAGTTTTAACATAGTTATTCAGTATAATTTGAGATTTCACGATATTCTTTAAAAGCATCAAAACAAGGACAGACTTTTTTATCAGTAAAATCATTATGACCATAAACAACAGCCTCAGGAAATTGAAATTTTAAATCCATAAGCAAATTAAATAATGAGTCTTTTTGTTCTGTTGTTCTGGTGTCTAGCCACAAATCCATGTTTTTATCCATGCCCCCAATATAACATATACCAATGCTGTGCCTATTCATGCCGGCAACATGAGCACCTTGCTTTTCAATTGGCCTTCCTTCCTGTATTTTACCATCTAATGTAATCACATAATGATACCCACAATCAGACCATTTATTGCCCTTTACATGCCATTCCGTAATATCATCAACATCAAAATATTTAAACTCTGGGGTGGCAGAACAATGCACAATGAGTTTGTCGATTTTTCTCATAATCTAAAATTAACACCAATCTGTGTATTAAATATTTCAGACGACCAATATCTTGTAAACTCACCATCTAAGAAAATACCAAATCTGTTAAGTTTCCATCCTATTGTTGCACCAAATGTAAAGTCTTCCCATTGTTCTGGTTGAGCATCTTTTATTAGTCCACCTTTTCCAAAATTATTCCTGTGCAAATAACTCTTTTCAATATCAGAGCCACCAATGTATTTATGTGAAAATAAGTAAGAACCAAACAGATGCACCCAAAATTTTTGATTTTGTAAATAATAATCAAAACCAACAATCTGTGAAATCATTTGAAATTCTGGTATTTTATCCCATTGCTGGTTGTTATATTCTGCAATGATTGACTTAAAAGGGCCATCCCTGAACTCTAAGTCTGTTCTTGCCCTAATATTACCATCAGGGTCAGTCCAAACCCAGTCATAAGATGATTCACCGGTTGCAAGATTTGTATATTGATACAACTCATCAACCCAGCCAAATTCGTATGCAAGAGAATACCAGGGGTTAATTGGATTACCATTGTCGTCTAACTCATTAACCCATATTTCAAAAGGGTTGTATCCATAACTTCTTGTATGTGTTCTGTAAATGCCACCATAAGAAACACTTAGTTTCTTGCCTATTGGAATTCTTAACCTTAATTCACCTGAATTGTATTTAAAATTTACTCTTTCATTTGATCTTTGTTCTATTTTTACAATGTGCCATTTACCTGTGTGTCTTATGAAATACCTGGTATTGGTAAAAAGTTCACCCCTGTCTCTTTCTTTTTGCCAAAAGAATAAATACTCTAAATTTCCTGGCACACTTGATGTTGGTGCTGATAATGCAACAAGATTTTCATTACCATCATAATAATTTTTATCTCTTTTTTCAAAATCAAACAATCCAATTTTTCTAATACCAAAACCATAACGATACCTGTAAGGATGCACCACAGTGGCATCATATACGTCAGGAATGTCGTACAAACCAGCACCCTCTGGGGTTCTCACAAAATACTGTCGTCTTTCTGGCTCATATGAATTTTGCGCGCTACCAGCAACAAAGACTGTTGAATATTTAAAAATCTCATCATAAGCCTTTTTGAATACTTGGCCATTAATTGTGATTGTAAAAAGTAGGAATATGATATATAGTTTTTTCATCTTAAAATTTATTTTGTAAAAGTTGTTCTAATTTATTTTTGATTTTATTTTTATAACCATCAGGTAATTTAAGGTCAATACCTGCTTCAATTCTTATAAGTTCTTCACCATTGTTAAAAAGCAACAGTGTCGGCATGTAGATTATTTTTTCTTTTTGAAAGTGCTTTTTATGTTTATCGTTTTCAAATGTAAACAGATACTTGTCAACTTGTTTGAAATCTTTGACGTCAACTTTTTGCCCGATAAAATCAGCATTAAAAACCACGACACTGACGTTGTTTTTATAATTTTGACTACTCGCAATAGATACATAAAGGACAGTTAACAGGACACATATTTTATCTTTTAATTTCATATAAACGTTGCTCAATTTTTTCAACCGATGATTTAATTGACTCAATGTCATCTGCTAAAAAATTTGTTTTATCTTCGATTCTAAGTATTGACGATCTAACAAGTTCGTCTTTATATTGAAACTCAACAGGGTTTACAGCCTCATCTTGTAGGCTTGTGATGTCTTCAGAATTATTATCAACCTGGCCTTGCAAGGTGAAATAAATACCAAACAAACTCGCCAAACCAATCACAACAGCAATCACTTCTTTTAGAGTTAATTTTAATTTTGATTCTGAATTTATATCTGACATAACTTATATTTCTAAAACTCTGTTTTCTAGTTCCAATATCGCTCTATAATAAGTGTTGTTTTTGGTGTCTTCTCTTAAATAATTAATATTACCAATCACACTCGTATAAACCTTAAAACCATCGCCAGACAGGTTTATGTAACTACCTGATCTAACTCTTAACAAATTTAAGCAATCTGAAATTAATGAGTTTGTAGTTAATTCACCACCATCATCTGTTATAAAACGACTCACTGCTTCTATTCTTGTTGTAACCTCTGTGGTGAATGATGACCGGTTTTGGTCAACTTCAACAGTGTTCACACCATACACTCTAATGTATGGAAAACCTGTCGTGCTTGGCACTGTTCCATAAACCGGCACAGCAGAACCATCGTAGGTGATGTTTCCTGAAAGAGCAGTAATAATTTTTTGACGTATAAATCTAGCCGGGTCTTTCATTTTATTATTTTATTGATTTTATTTTGTAATTTCTTTAACAAATTTAAAAATTCTATTCTTGCCGATGGAAACAAAAAAGGTTGTGGTCTTATATTAACGTTACGTTTGCCTTTGCCTTTAAATTGTAAAGCATAAGATTTTGGGATGCCAAGTTCTTGCATGTCTGTCAAATCAACCTTTGAACCAGTGCCAAATTCAATATATGGCGCATATTTTTTTCCAGCCTCTACAAATGCTTTTTTCCCAGAATGAAATGTTTTTATTGATTGTTTAAGGCCACCAGTATCAACAGGCACAGTTCTTTTGGCCCTTCTTTCAATTCCAAATGCCGTTTTTCCTATTTCATTGGAAAGTTCTTGACTGGCTAACTTTTTTAATGAATTTATTTTACTTTGTAATAAACCTAAATCAGCACTGTTTATTTTAGCCTCAATTTTCATTATATACTTTGGTCAACAAGGACACCTTCAATTTTTACAAAATATTTATATTCAGAGTCATAAATATTTGTGATTCTATAATTTGAGCCACTACTGCTGTCTATTCTAAAAACATCTTCAATCCTTATGTTTTCCACACTTTTTTTGCGACATATTACTTCAACAGTGATTGCCCTTTGTCTCAAGCCATTTTCATCATCAACAGAGCCATCTATTTGCTTATAGTGACCCCAAACATTACCTGAAGACGTAAAAGCCACAGAAAAGCCCCCAAAACCATCTGAGACTTGATTTGCGTTGTAAAATAAAATCCTTGAATTGAGTTTGCCGGCATCCATTACACATACATTGATTTAAAACTGTCAACCATTTTTTTAGATGTCATTGGTATTTCTCTCACCACGATGCCATCTTTAAAATCTGCTCTATTATCGTAAAAGGTTGAAACCATTTGCATAATTGCATGTTTAATGGCTATGTCGGTTAAACCTGAAGTTGTATAATTTATTTTTATTTTTTTATATGCATCAGAAAACAAATTAGAGACAACATATGATGGTGATGCTTGCAATTCAATCGTTTCATTATCAAGGCCAATCACAGTGTGTGTTGCTGAAGTGCCATCAACTGTGACAGATTGTATTGAGGCAACAGGGCCAAAGGGTATGTCAATTAAACCATCTGACTCATCCAAGTAATAAGTTCTAGTTTTGGCAACAACGTCTCTTGACAGATAGTTTTCAATAATCTGCCTGGCTTGAGTAATCATGTCTGTAATCAACGTATTGTCAACTGCATGATCAACCCTTAAATAATTTTTCATTTCTGTTAGGCTCACGATTTCAGAACCAGTCACAGAATTTATCTTTATTTGTCTCATTTGGTTTCCTTAGAATCTGTTTTTAATTCTTTTGTTTCTTTCGCTTCTTTGTTTTCTTTGATTTCAATAGCCCAGCCACCTTTAATAAGTTCTTTACCTATTTTATCAGAAACATTAAATTCTCTGTCCTCACAATATTGAACAGAACCTAATATTACAGATTTATTTTTTGTTTTGATTTTCATAATAAAATTTTAAGTAAAGTTAAAAAAAAAGCACCACATGAATGGTGCTCTTTAAAACAATGAAAAAAATTAAACTAATAATACAAAGTTATTAAAATTATTTTCATAAATACCATTGTCTGTAATTTTAAAACTTTTTTGACCAATATTTTTAATTATGTAAAAGCCATTTCTAACCTCATGCCACAGTGCAAAAAAATCAACAAGTTCTAAGTCGTAGTTTTTTTTCCCCTCTCTTTTCAATGTAACTTGCACAGATCGACCATGCTTATATCTTTTTTCACCTAAATATTTGACTTGTATTTTAAAAAGTTTACCTTGTTTTTCTAAGATGCAATCATAAGGGCTTGAGTCTAAAAGTGGCACAGAAACATTAAAACCATTTTTCATTGCAGTTGTTGAAAAATGATATTCAGCAAAACATCCTTTTTGGTTTCTGTTCATCTTGGTTGCTCAATAAATTTACGCAAAAAAAAACTGGGGCTTTCACCCCAGTCAAGTGCCTAAATTAAAAACAACTAACTAAAATATGAAAAGAAAAATCTTAGGCACTATTCTTTTTATTAATTTTCTGTTTCCAAAATAACATTCTATCAACTTGTTCCTCTCTGCTTATGGTTTCCCAATCATCATCTAATGCAGGGTGTTTGATCTGAATTTTATTTTCAAGAAACAAATTAGTTTCTTTTATAAAATAATCCTTTTCTTTTTTTGTGTCAAAGAACTCCGGCACACATATCCAATATTGGAGACCCTTGCCAAAGAAAAACATTTTTAAAATTTTTGATAATACTTTCATTTGTTTTGTTTTTAATCTATGTCATATATCTGCTCAAAATCTAATTTAAGAATCTTAGATTGTGCTCTGTGTATTATTTTTTGATACTTTGGCTTTCTGTCTGAGTAAGAAAGTTCTAATGCGTAATTTATAACTTGTAATTCTAATTTTGTAAAATCTATTTTCATATTTATTGTTTTTAATTATGCCCAAATATATAAATAAATTTTCAATAAACAAGTATAATTATAAAAAAACTTTAAATTATTTTGTTTTACAGGTAAAAAAAAGAGGCCCGAAGGCCTCTAATTTCCAATATAATTATATTATTATGGTGTCTCAAGTGCTGCTTTTGCAGTCGAGAATGTTCCATGAATAATACCTTTTGGTAGATAAGTCGCTAATGCACCTCTTAATTGTGCTCTGACAGTAATAAAGTTCTTTTGAACGTTGTCACTGTCTTGCTCAAAGAATTCAAGGCTGACATTATCTCTCACCCAGTATTGACAAGATTGCGCAAAGTTTGCCACTAAAAATTGACCATTTGGAATTTCAGTATTTAGAATAACAGGCACTCCCATAAAGTTAGGCTGTAATCCTTGATATACTTGATCTTTCAAATAATTATTTTGAGTGTCTTTTAACAATAGAATCTTATGAAAATCTGATGGGTTTAAAACAATATTATCAGCAGAATATTCATTGATCGCCAACTGGTTCATTGATGCAACTAAAACGTCAAACTCATTAGCATTGTCAACTGAGTCAGCCAATGGGTTGTTTGTTGATACATCAAATGCAGTACCAGAGTTAAACAAACCTAGGAAGTTTGGTGAAACACCATTTCCCCCAACGATTTGGTCATCTTCAGCAGTAAGAACCTTTGAAGGAATTCTTGAACTTAAATAAGATGATAGTTGGTCATAATCTTCAACCATTTGCTTACTAATTCTCAAGTATGTTCCAATCAATTGAACATTTGCATCCACTGCTTGTAAATCAAAATCAGACTGACCAAGTGCATTGCCTTCGGCTTTTGCACTAGCGCCATCAGTATATCCTGACTCTTTCACATATCTAATCACATCAGATTGAGTTGACCCAACTGGGATGAACTGTCTGAAGTGTTGAGGTCTGCTCGGGTCTTTATAAACTCCGGGAACCCTTAATGGTGCAATTACGTCACCAGTAAAGTCAGCACCAACAGTCATGTCGGCTTTCATATCAAATCTTGCTGACCTTGAGTTACCTTTTACAAAACTCTCAATTGCGCCTTTATTTAGGGCATCTTTTAAAGCAGATTTAAAACTCATCGGTTGACTTGCCTCAAATCTCTTTTTTGCTTCAACTTCAGACTTATCAAGTCTGTCATTGATTTCAGTAATCTTACTAGCGAGATTTTCCTCACTAGACTTGACAACTGCGTCTGTCTCTGCTTTCATTGTCTCGATAGCAGACAAAGACGATTTTTCGATTTTAGAGTCGATTTCATTTGTAATGTTATCCAACTCTTTTTTTATGTTATTTTCCATTTTGAAAAATTACTTTTTTAGATTGTTATATAAATATTTTAACAACTCGCTGTCATTGTTTTCTTTTTTCGGCAAAGTGTTTTGAGGCGACTCTGTGAGTTCTTGGAAATATGATTTGAGTTTAAGAATTTCAGACTCAATGGCAAAAGCCAGTTCATCTGAAATATTGTTTTTACGAATGATCTTAACTAGATTATCGTAACGAGAATAAAGAGAATCAAGTGATTTACTCCCCTTTACATCTAATATTTTTGCTTCGTCATTTGAGGCTAATGTAACAGCAGAAACCTCATAAAGTTTTACCTCTCTGATTTCTCTGAAATTGCCTTTGTCTTCTTTGACGATTGGCATTATGCCAACTGAGTTTTCTGTTATGACACCGGCCTTCATAAGTTCAATGACATCTTTTCCTAGTTGTGTTTTAGGAACTTCAGCCACAAACATAAGGCCCTTTTCATCTTCATACAATTCGTTCATTTTACCGATTGGTTTGTTCATGTCGTGTTGATACAAATATTTAACTCTTGACCCATTTTCCATAATGGTTTTTTTATAAGCACCAGGTCTTATGATGTCTTTATCAGCATCCATGTTATCGAAATAACTCGCATAACCCTTGACAATCCCCTTGTTTTCGTCAGCATCTACTATTTCGCCAATGGGTGATTGTTTAAATAATATTTTATTCATAACAAAAATTTATGTAAAAATACAAATTAATTTAATTAGGTTCTTAGACCTGTCATGCCAAAACCTATTTCTTCAAGTTCAACATTCGATATGGCATCTTCGTCTGGTATAGGTGCTGTGGAACATCTACAATTTATAACATTACCAGCAGAACCTCTTGGGTCTCCCGGATATTCTAATTTTTCACCACCTACTAAAAACATTTCATCAAACTTTACTATTTGCCCATCTGCTCTTGCGTGGTCAGGCCTAACCCTTGCATCACTTCCGGCAATCCATTCTTTTGACATTTGACTACCAGGAAAAATTTGCAATGCAGATTGTTGTGTGGCATAGTTTGAGGCCAAGGCTGATTCTGTTCTTACGATTCTTTCGGCTTGATATTGACCAACTTGATTAAATTTATTTCTTAGTATTCTTGCTTGAACCACTGCGCCTTCAGCCATGAATGCCTCGTCCTGCATTAATTTTTTAAGTATATCTTGGAACGCACTTCTTGCTGTTGCAATAACACTGACGACTCTGACACCAGCCATATCACGACCTTTTTTTGCAAAGGCTTGATTCCAATAATCTAAGAATTGATTTGGGTCAACACTTTTTTTTATAAACTTGTCAAAATTACTCGCATACCATTTGGCCTGTTTAATACCGATGTCCTGATACATTTGTATGTATAGATCAGTCAGGCTTTTAGTTGTCATTATCAAATCTGGTTTTATAACTCCCTGGTCATATTTTTCAATGGCCTTTTGATAATTTTCTTTGTAATATTTTCTGAATATTCTTATGTGTGTTCTCTCTGACTTTTCTAAACGATCATCATAAGATGCTCTCCAGTTTTCTTTGAATTGCTTTGTTAAGACTCGCATTATTCATCTATTTGGTCAAGTTTACGTTCTGCATAACTGAGCATTGATTGACCACCCCATCCTAAAAAAGCAACATAACCTTTGTCTTTCCAAGGTGTGTCTTTGTAGTCAGGGTTTATTTTATTGTATCCACCACCTTTTGTTCTTGACAAGAAACTATAAGTTCTTTTTAATGTTGATAATGATAATGATTCTCTTGCAATCAATTGATTCATTCTGGCAAGACCAACCTTTGTCATTCCATCAACCTCATCCCTGCCATATTTATCAATCCAGTTTTTTACTCTCCTTGCGTTATTGGTTGCACTCTGTGGGTAATCATCAAACATTTGTTTTCTTGTATATGATTTTTCTTTACTCGACAGTGGGTGCGCTGAAGGTAATAAATCCCTGTCATAAGGTGTTCTTCTAAATCTATTGTTTCTAAGAGCATACAATAAACCAGATACACGACCAAAGGCCCATTGTTCTTCAGACCTTACGTTTGGCCTTACAGATGATGGGTTTGTTCTGTAAGCACCGATTCCCCTACGAAAAGAACTTGCTAACATTCCATAAGTTGCTCTTGAAGATGCTTTGTCGCCATGTTCTTCATTATGTTCACTGACCATACGTCTAAGAGCAGTTTCGACTCTGCCTGATATACTTGGTGCTTTGTCTTCGTCATCATGATAATACTTGTCATCCTCATCTTCATGGGGTTCACCATAATGGTATTTGTCATCATCTTCCATGTTGTGATACTCTTTCTGTCTTTCAATGGCTCTCTCATACTGTTCATGCGATTCAAAGGGCATATAAACATCTTCACCATCAAACTGGTGTCTGTGAAAACCACGACCCCCAAGGTCTTCAGCCCTATCTTCAGCCTCACCTCTTGTTGTAAACACATCAGTCATTCCTGGCACTTTACGTTTTAGGTTTATTTTATCAATTGACTTGTCAACGTCAGAGTCAACAGGCTCAACAGGCTCATTGTCAACAGCATTTAAAGGGATAAGGTTTGCAGGAATATAGTAATCGTTTAACTTTTCGTCATCTTCGTCAACACCATAATTCATGGCACCCCTCTTTTCATTCATTGTTAGCCACCAGGATTGAGACAGTTGTTGCACAACCTTGTCCATCTCTTCTTGCAGTTCTGGGATGACACTGAAATCAAAGTCAATATAAATTTTATCGCCATACTTAGGGGCAAGCCATCTGTTTAGTTCATCCCTTATTTTTATCATTTCAGGCATCACGCAGTTTTGATATAAACTCTTTTTGGCCTCTTTTACATTATTGTATGTACTTGACTCTGTGTTGTTGAGCAGAATTGCAGGAATAGAAAATATATTTGCTAAGTCTTTGATTGATGCATTATATTGTTCGATCAATGAAAGATCAGAGGCATCTAGTCCAAAGTTTACCCATGACAACTTCTTTGGTGTAATAATGACATCACCTGCATTTGCTGAGCCTTGGTGTGATCGTTTGAATTTATCTTTTAATGCCTGGGCTTGCACTTCAGTTAGATCACCTTCGTCTGCATATAAAACACCTCTTGCTGTTTGGTTCTGTAAAAACTTAACACCAGTAGTCACAGCCTCGTTGTTTGTTGTTAATGTTCTAAGTCCTGCCTTGAGTGGTGACTGGCCATAAAGGTGCGAGCCTGTGCCATCATAATAAGGGTTGTAATCTTTGATGTGTAATATGTCCTCAGCATCAATATCGTATCTACCTTTGTAATCAAGTCTGTAAGCCTTGACCGGGTTCATAATGCCCCCTGATACGATTTCCATTAGTTGTGAAGGCAACACATATAGTTCTTTGTATTTTTTAGAATTGCCACCAGTCTCAGGGCCAATACCATAAATATACCTGTTACCAGTTAGTTTACCAAACGCAACGATTTCTGTAAGCCATGAATTATAAGATTGAGCAGGGTTTGGTCTATTCAGTAACTCATGCAGTTCTGTGTCTTCTAATTCTACCAATGCTGACTTTCTTAACTGCTCTGCTTTCAGTAATGTATTAGTGTCAAGACCGGATGATGTAATTGACTTATATCTTTTTAGATCGTTGTTAGATTTTTTTTCATATATCATAAATGGGATTGTCGTACAAGATTTTGCTATAATATTTATGATAGAGTAAACTGTTGCATTACGTCTGTAACCATGATTTATATAAGTGTCATCATTTTCCTTGGCAAAGACAATGTTATTGCCTATATAATTAAAAACAGCCCTGTTGTATGCCTCTGCTGTTCTTTGTAAGTTTTTGCTTGTAAATAGATTTTTAAATCTGTCGTAAAGAGTTGCCATTAAATTTTGATATTATTTTATGTAAAAATACAAAATAAACATTTGTCATTATATAACATAAAATTCTGTTCTGTTTTTATATCTTGAATAAACACCATATCTGAGGCTGTCACAAAAGTGGTCGGCCTGATTTGGCTTTGGTTTATTTATCAGAGTGCCATCTTTTAACTCATCCCAGGAATAACTATAATATTCGTTGATTGCATTCTTTGATTCCTTTGACAAGATTACCTGGTATTCTTTTAACAGGGATATACCAGCAGATATTGACCCAGGGCCTTTAATTGCAGGCTTAGCAGTTAGACCCCACCTTCTTAATTCCTCAATGCTTTTAGGCTCAGCAGAATCACAATATATTATTCTGTCTTGCAAATTGTTTTGTTTAATAAATTCTGCAATGTCACCATTAGTCATTCCTGTTTTATACAATATCTCATGCACATATATTTTATCCTTTATTTTAGCAAATTCTAAGATACAACAGGGGTCAATGGTATAACCAAAGTCACAGGCCAAGTACATATCATCAAACTCAGGAAACTCATCCCTTAACACAAATTGCCAGTTGTTAAAGATTTGTTTATTGCTTATCATTGCTCTCTGGCCTTCACCATATACGCGCCAGAGATCAGGGTTTCTTACCTTCATTGATTCAATCTGTTGAACCACTGATGGCTCTAAGAAATGATTATCCTTGTATGTTGAATGGAAAACGTCAACACCCCCTGGCATATCTTTGTCATCCATAATGTCATATATAAAGTGCACCGGTTCTGATGGGTTAAAACAACATAAGATGTGGTCTGTGGTTCTCATAATGATTTGATTAAACTCATCATATCCACACTCATCAATCTCACAGAAATAACATATATCTCTTTTAGACCCTTTGATTTTTTGTGCATCATCTAACGAAAAGAACTCAACCTTATGTTTGTCAAACTTAAATATGTTTTCTGTTTTGTTAAACACACCCTTGTCAAAGATTCCAAGTTTCTGACTGACCTGAATAAAATCCCTTAGCACAGACCTTTTAAGACTAGGTAATGTTGCCCTTACAATTGATATAGTTAAAGGTGTGGGTGTTGTTGTAATTAGATACAAGATATATTGAACCAGGCCAATTGTTTTGCCTGATCTTGAACCACCAACAAATATCTTAAACCTTGCCTTGGATTCTAAGGCCTCATAAAACTGTCTATTGCAATATTCTTTTATTGTTTGTTTGCCGGAGTCCACTCAATGATTTTAGATTCCACAGAGCCTTCAACAGCCAGTTCTGATCTCTCAATATAGCCTCTAGCCTTGCCCTTTGTTTTCATATAAAACAATATTGCAGGAACATTTAAGTCGTCAATCAGTTCATGAAGTTTTAGTTCCACATGATCAAGTGTAACGTTTTGTAATTCATCAATGGCCTCTTTATATCGTTTATCTTTTTTAAGCCAGTCATAATGCGTCTTTCGAGATATGCCCACGACATCTGATGCCCTTGTCACAATACATAGGTTTTGTTCCATTGCAGTAATCATCTGTCTTTTTTTATATGTAACATTTTGTTTAGTCATATTGCAAAAATAACAAAAAAAAACCCCTGCAATGAAGGGTCAAACAAATTTTAAGTTTTTTTTTAATTTTTTTTATATACCCCTCACAAAAGCATCTGTGTAAGTGAGTTTTTTTATTTGCCAATTTGATATTTCTTGGTGTGTAAACAGCCACCACTGCGCTGCGTCATTGTTTAAATGGTCTGATTTTGGCTGTATGAAAAGATAATGTGTAATGTTTTTTTCTTTAAGGTGTCCTTTTTTATTGACTCGTAACTCTTTAATGTATGACCACAAACCCTTGACATCGATTCTCTTTTTACCAACTATTATGTCGGCATCTTTTATTGGGTCAACTCCAAGCATTTGTGTGGGTTGATGCTCTATTTTATTTGACCAGAAAAAATACTGTGCAATCATTTCAGCCTTGCATCCTAGTTGATCGACCTGCAAATTAGGCCTGGCATACTCAGGATATTTGGCTGTTGTGTATTGATTCACTGTGTCTCTAAGGCCACCAATATAAAGTGCCTGTTCATTTATTAAGGGTGGATATTCAATATGTCCTGTTTTTTTCATTTTGTTTTTTATTTGTTTTATACATGTGTAAATACAAATCCCAGATTTTGTCAGATGCAATAGACTGGTTTTTGTAAGTATTTGGCGACTTTGTTATTTTACCATTGTCATCAACTTCAATAAAACATTCTTTTCTGTTTCTCATTGGCACAATGTAGATTTTTATTCCTTGTTTTAAGCACCAGGATTGTGCGTCAAAATATTTATTTCCCATCTTTTATAATCGCCAGACCCAGTGTTAAATAATTAATTAAATCAGCATATCTTGACTCAATAGGCTCTGACATTTTTGTTTTGCTATTTTGTGCATGAGTCATGATTGATTGTGTGTGTTTATGAAAGAACACAGCCCACACTTCAATTGGGGTTATTTTAAGGGCATCTGCTGTTGTTTTAAAGTTGTTTAGGATGTCAGGGTTATTGTTAGTGTATTCAGGTTGTTTCTCATTCATTATTGATTCTGACATTTCAAACAACTCTTTTCTTATTGATTTATATTCTGACTGTTTCATTAGAATGGTATATTGTTTTTTATTGCAGGTCTTATTTTAGTTTGCACAACGTTTTTATAAACACCACCAGAATTAAAGTCAGGGGCTAATGTGAATGTTCCTAATTGCCCATTCTCTTTACGTTTGACCTTTTGGATGTGTATTTTTACAAGGTCTGAGCCATATTCTGTTTTCTCTCCAATAACTCTCTCACAAACTAAACCATTGAATGTTTTGTTAAAGAAGTCAGCAGAACCAGATATTTTATACAAATCAACCTTTTGAAACTGACCATTCTCTGACTCTATTTTTTTTGGGTGTGCCACTAAAAAAAGATGCGTGTTTGTCTGTTGCACAAATTGTGTGAGTAATGATAGTTTATGACCAATATAACCATAATCTCTTTGTGTGGTGTGATCTAGCATATTCCAAGGGTCGATGACACAAATGTTGATGCCTCTTTGAAAAACCAATTCTCTAAACTCTTTTAGGATTGATTCCAGTGTTAAGTTTTTTAAATCAATTTTAACCCAATAAAAATGTTCTGAAATAAAATCTTTTGTAGCATTTAGCATGTCATTATCACAGTTTTTGCCATTGAGTTTATTGGCAATACGTTTGATGTGACCCTCATAAGGAAAAGACTCCGGGGCAAATATTGCACATCGAAAATTATGTTTCTCAGCCAAATTACACATCAACTGATCTAAGAAATCTGATTTGCCATGATTGGGTATGCCAGTCAACACAGTCCATTGTGCAAGTGATAAATTAAATAAATCTTGACACTCAAAGCCTATGTCATAAGTTTTTATGCCTTTTTTATTATAGTTTAAAACATCATCCCAAATATCATTGATATTCACAATACCATCCAAAGGGAAGTTTTTAGGCGATTTAATGAGTTCTAACAACGTTTCTTTATCTTTTGACACCAACACATCATTTGCATCCTTGCAGTCCTTAAAATCGACATATTTGCATTTATATGCGCCAAATCGTCTTGCTAACTCATTTCTAAGTGCCAAGCCAGCATCATCATTGTCTGTGCATATAATAATTGATTTTTTATTTTCAAAATATTTATAGCAATTATCTAAGTAATCAAGTTTGGTATTCCCTTTACTTGCGCCATTTGGAACAGAACAAACATTGTAAAATCCACATTGATACAATGTCAATGCGTCAATCTCGCCTTCAACGATATAGCAAGTGTCTGAAGATTTGATAAAATCTAAACCATAAAATATAAGTTCTGCGCCTTTTGATAATTTAAAATTTTTATCTCTATCTCGGTATTTAACATTGATTAGTTTATTGTCGCGATAGTAGTTAAAGTTGATTGACTTTTTTCTTTGTTCGATTTGTGGAAAATAAGTGATTGATTCTGTAATTTTCCAAGCAGTCAAGGTAATTGCGTTAATCTTTCTAGTCTTGAACCACTTAACAATTGGGTCTGACAGTTTGTTTTTGTTTTCTTTTGGCAATATCCATTCTGACTTGTTTTTAAATTTTATAGACCCTGCATGACCACAGTGATGACAATTATAAAGTCCTTTGTCAATATCAACACTAAGGCTAGGGTCATTTTTCTTTTTTCTTTTGTGGTGACATTTTGGGCACTTGGTTTTTATCTGACCAGATGTTTTGCCTTTAAGGTCAATGTTTAGTTCATTAAAATTCATTGTTTTTGTTTTTAGTTTATTTCGACATATTCAATTATCTCTTTTATTTCTTTTTCTGTCAATACCCTTTCTAAGTTGTACGACATCAATGTTGTATTGTTTGCGACAGCCCCTAAACATTTTTTGTTATTATCGTCATACACAAAATAACGTTCTAAGTTTTTTATTTTATAATAAGCATCAGGCCTTTTTGATTTGCATAACTCATTGAAAAAATCAATATACTTTATGCCATCTTTATTTTTTTTTCTGATCTTTAAAATAGTCAAAAAATTTACAGACCAGAAATTATCTGTCCTAATTTTTTTTATAATCACATACAATTCTTTTAATTTATATTTGTCAATCGTCACTGCTTTATAAATACAGTCAATCCATTTAGTTTTTTCTTGCTCACTGATCGGCCAATATTTTTTTGGAAACAGTGCCATGAAGTGTTCCATGTTTTTATTAATTTCTGAAAATAAATTTTCATCTTTAAATTTGCCACTATTATTATTATTATTATTTATATTATTATTAATATTACTAGTATTAGTATTATTACTAGTGTTGTTAATATTATTATTAGTATTATTAATAATATTACTAAGAGATTGTGACCGGATTAAATTTACCGGGTTCGGTTTTTTTAACATGGTTGGGTTGGCAATGTAATAACTAAAACCCCCAAATTTCCCGGCATTTCTAATCGGTATTTTTGACAGAAACTTACTGTTTTCTAACTCTTTAATTTGTTTTCTTATTGTGTGATTTGACACATTGAATGTTTTTTTTATAACGTCAAATGTAATTGGCACATTGGCTTTTTGAGTAAATAACCAACAATAAAAACCAACTGATGACATTGATAAACTGTGCCCGAATATTTCTTTTGGCACAACAATTTGGTTGTCAAAATTTGGTGGCTTATATATTTTCGTCATCCAACAAAACAGTTATATTCTCACAAAAAACCCTAAAATCATTATATATTTTTAAAAACGTTTCAAAAGTGATATGACCATCTTCATATATCTCAAAAAGTTTTTCTACCAACAATTCCAATTCAGTCTGTGTGGATGGGCCTATATATTTAAAATCAATATCTAAACTAGCATTAGAAGTCCAACGCACTCTCTGAGTTTTTTCGTTCCAATAAATATCTCTATTCAAGTGCATCTTTAAAATAATTATCAATTTTAGTTTTACATTCCTCTAAGTCATTTGACCACATGGCGAACCATCCACAATCTTTGAGTTTTGCGAGCCATTTCTTTTGATTTTCAGTTGGTTTATTATAGCCTGATTTCAGTTCCAAAGCAAAGCCATTATATTGTTTTGATGGTGTGAAAATCATAACATCAGGAACACCAGGTTTTGTGCCTAGCATTTTAATTTTATACTGTTCAAATGGTGTTCTTTTGCCTTCATTGGGAATGTGTGTCATGATTGCATTTGGATATTTTTCGTCAATATAAATCATTAATTTATTTTGCATTTTATCTTCATTGCCCAGATAATCGTAATAATGATTCTTTGCTCTCATACACTTTATAACCTGTGTTTTGCTTTATAAAATTTTTTTCAGAATATGACAGTTCACATTCAGAATAAAAAGCATTTGTAAACAAAATTAGTGTTTTTTCGATACCAGACGAACTAAACAAATAAAATTTATTTGTGTCAGTAAGTGATTGACAGACACCAAAATCACATTTTATTACTGTGGTCTCATTAAATTCTTTTAATATTTTTTTCACATAAGACTCTTTAACACCTAATAAATTACTGATGTTGTTTTTTGATTTGTACTTGCCAAGCAAATACATTTTTATTATTTTTTCTTTTGTTGTCATATTAATTTTATTTCATTATCAAAATCATTCCAATATTCACCAGGACACACACCGGTTTCTTTATAAAAAAACCATCTATCAAATGCCTCTTGCCATTGCCATCGGCCAAGATCAATATGTTTTTCTGTCAGACCAAATATTTCAACTTTTGGGTTTTTGTCTTTTGACACACCAATAAATCGAAAGTTTTCTGCCGGTATTGACAAAAAATCAGAATAAAACACAGCCTGCAAAAACCACCTCATGTTCTTTGCGTTTTGCCGAAAATCGTTTGCCCATATACTTCGGCAACTTTTTAGATCACAAATAAAATCTTTGCCTAACATATCAGGCCGGCATCTTACATGAATGCCATTAATTTGGCCATAATATGACTTTTCAATTTCTGATTCTTTTAAAAGATCAACTGCTTTTTTGTTTGCAGAAAACGACTCACTGGCTTTTTTTACCAAATCATAATTAGTTTCTGAAATAACTGTTTTTTGGCCAGCATCTTTAATGTGTTGCTCTTTTTCTTCTTTGCCTGCCTTTGTTCTAAGATTTAAGTCTGGCATTACATAAATCTCATCAGAAAATTTTTCTGGCTCTAATATGGCTGTATGTATGGCTGTGCCTATTGCCAAATCCACTGTTTCTTGCCACTGTTTGTTTAAGTAAGCAGATGGATTGGTTTTTGATATTTCTTTAAGGCCTGATGCTGATATTGAATCATTAGAATGATAATCTGCATTGCTGTCATAACAAGATTTAATAATTTTAATTTCATATTTTTTCATCCAATACTTTGTTTTTTGCTTTTAGTAACCTTATAATGATTTCCTTGTCTTTAAGTTCCTCGGTTTTCTTTTTTAACTGTTCCCTTAAATATTGAACCATGTAATATAATTCTCTTTCTCTGTCTTCACGAGCAGATGAAATTTGCTTTGATGTTCTTTTGATATTCATTGACATAATAAAAAAAGGCACAGTGTTAGTCTGTGCCTTATGGATTTAATTAAAAAGGTAAGTCGTTTGAATTGTCAACCTTAGTTGACTTATTTTCATCTGGCTTAAAATCATTGATTGTAACAGAAACATTTTTTCCAAACTGGTCTGTTTCTCTTTTATCACTAACTGTAAGGTTAATTAAATTTTTACCATTATACTTATAAATATATGGTTTTAAATCGTCTAACTTTAAAGTTATATTTCTGAATGCACCATATTGGCCATTGATGATTTTGCCACTACCGACATAAACCTTTTGATTGTTTGTATTTATTTCACTCATTTTTATATATTAAATTTATCTTTAATTTTTCGCAACTGTTCTGGTGTTGCATCCCATTTTTGTAAAACTGTTTTGGCTTGGGTTGTTGTGCCCTTTTCTAATAAAGCCCTGAATTGATAATCAGTTAACATTTCTTTTTGTGGCCCTGATTTAGTCCACAAATAAAGTCCTAGTCCATGCAAAGCAATGTTTTTAGAAAAACAACGTTTGATTGCTTTATTAACTTCAAATGAAGTGATGTTTTCCAATAATATTGATTTATTTCTATTATCCATAATCGGCAACTGTTCGGGCAAATCTTTGCCATTTACAGAGACCATAGTTTCAACCCAGGCAGTTTTGCCATCATGATGGTAATTACATCCATCATTGCTTTTTATTACAGAATAATTAATGTCTGTAAAATTATTAGATAAAATAGTCCAAGCATCAGCCCAAGGCAAATAATCAAGGTTGCCTTTTTTTTCTGTTTTATCGTCAACGTTTATTTGATTTAATGTTTTAAAAGTGTTTATTTCCATGTTTAATTTTCTAATAGTTCAATTGGCAAAATAAATCCTTTGTCTTTTAATGTTTTGATTTCTTTTACCTGTAAAGTTGAGGGGTTCATTAATCGTGTGTTTAACGTTGGTCTTGACATTTCTAGTAGTTCACAAATATCCCCTCTGTTTAGACCAAGACGTTTCATTTCGTGCCCAAAATAAATTTTAAAAGCACTATAATTGATTTCTTGCATAATTATAATTTTACACAATATTACAATTATATTTTTAAAAAACTACAATTTATTAAAAAAAACTTTAATCTTCTTTGATTGTCAGGGTGTTGGTTTTGTCGTTGTCTTGGTTTGGTAATCTAAATTTTAATTTATAACGATTTGATTTTACACTGTAAGTCATTTGGTCAATTATACCCGATACTGGCGCAAATTGTGATGCCTGTGTTGAAAAAGTTACAAACACTTTACTTTCAAATCCAACTGGGTCGCCATCACTTTTTCTGTTTCTGAATGTGCCTTCAAAACTGGTAACTTTAGAACGATTGTCATTTAAAATTTGTTGTGAAGTTATTTCATTGAGTTGCTTGTAAGTACTTGGGTTGTTGTCTCTTGGCCTAAAATAAGCCTTTGCTGTATTATGTCCGGTATAATCAAAATCAAAATTAATTTTGCCTGTAAACGAATCAGATACCTCACGATTGTAAACAATGTTGTTTTGGCTTGAAGGTTCAAAAGCAAAATATACATCATCAAAATAAATACCATTAAAACCATCTTCAATGTTGCTTGATAATTTTGACATTTGTAAAATCATTGTTGTATTTGTGTTTGAATCGTTGTCATCAGATGCATCATCAACTGGTATATTGCTAACTTCATGTGTAATCCATTTATTAATGTCATCTTTAAAAAAAGTGAGTTGATTATTAACTGTCGCATTTTTGACATAAGTATTGTCTGACTCTCTATAAAAATAAGTATGAGAACCAACTGTAAACTTAAACTGGTAACTTATAATAAATTTAAGATCAGTACCAAAAACATTTGATTGGTTTTGTGGGTCGTCAGCATCAATAGAAAAATCATCGGCCACATCCAAATACAAAGAAAATCTTACTTTATTAGGCATGACATTATTTGATACTGCTTGATGCAAGTTTACTGAGTTTTCAAAATATGTTCCTGTAATACTGTTTGCCTGATTGTATGAGGTTGCTGATGCTTTGACCGATTTATTACCAGTTTTTACTATTGAGTTTGTACCCATTGTAACTGTTGTTGATGCATCGTTTGTCAAAGTGTATCCAAAGCCATTCGTAAACTCAAAACTGTTATTTGGTGAAAAAATTATTCTATTTTCATTCTGTGTGTTCATTTTAAGATTTACTGTTTTGACTGGTTTGTCTTGTATTTTTACTAAATCACTGCCAATGTTTTGTAAATCTGTCTCTACTAAATACAATATGTTTGTCAACACAATACCAGAAAAAATACCTTGTTCTGAAAAGGTTATAAATTGGATTTGTTCAACATCATTGGTTTCAAGCGCTAACTGTTCTGTTGCCCTAATGTTAGCCGGTATTGTGCCACCAGATGCGCTAGATGCGATTGAGTCCTTTTCTGCTTGAGCAGAATAACTTGAATTTGATATGATGTACCAACGATTTCTTGATTGGAATATTCTGGCATTTATTGATTTTAGTATATTTTCTAACTGTTTTTTTGCATCATTAAATAATTCACCTGGCTTGTATAAATTTTCAACATCAGGAAAAACATGCTCTAGTGCTCTATAAGATGGCAACGTTCCCGACTCTGTTTGTGTAACATTGTTAATGTCACTTGCGCCACTAATTTTAAGTGTTGGTTTTACAACGTTATTAATCACTGATGTTGCGCCTGCGCTAATGTTTGTTGAAACCTCTCTATCTGTCGTATAGTCTATAAATTTAGCATTTATTGCATTGGAGTCATTATTGACAATTGTAAAATTTGCACCAGCAAAACTAACGTCATTAGAATAATAAATTGGAAAAGAAAGCCCAGTGTTTTGTAAAATAGTGTAAACATAATAAAAAATATTCTGCGCGTCACTTACAGCATCAGTCGTTGGCAAAGCCATATCATAAGCATCTAAAAGACCAAGGCCATCAAATGCTTTGAGTTTGATTTCAAATGGTTGTGTTTTTACAACTTGTTGGTAATTGTCATTCACAATAAAACCTGACCAATAAGGCTGTTCAACAACACTTGTTTCATTCCAATTGAAATCGGCATCATTCCAATTAATTTGTGTTGTGTTCCAAATTGCAGTGCCGGCATTCGCATACTGATAAAAAACTTTTACCAAATACTCTCTCTCATCGCCATCAAAAAACTCGTCATAATTTATTGTTGGTGTTTCAAGTAATGTTATGTCACATGATGAACCAATAATGGGTGAATATTGGTCATCATTTGCAGTCCATTTTATGACGACTGGTTCACCACTTCCAACCATTGAAATCACTGAGCCAGAATAATTTTTTTTAAGTATTTCTAGTTTTTTTGGAATCCCAGACTCGTCACTGAAGTTTAATCTATATTTAACACCATAACTCATTTTATACTAGTCGAGTTCTGTCTGAATTTGCTCTTTGTAAAACAAGAACCAAATCTTGACCATTTATTGAAAATTGACCACCAACTTCAACTCTTTGGTTTCTTGGTTGAATCATGCTTTGTAATCGGTCAAGTGGTGCAACAATTTCTGGGTTGCCTCTATTTGTTCCGATACCCTCACCAATCATTCCTAAGGTTGCACCAGTTACCATGCCACCTTTTGCAAATTTTGGTATTGATGCAAAAGCAGACACAACACCAGCAATTGCAGTGGCCATAAAAGCAGGCCCTGCAAAAACAGCACCCGGCCCAGTCGCTAGGGCTGAGGCTTGGGCACCAGCGATGGCGCTTGCCATGGCGTTACTTAAAAGCATTGAAATTAATTTAGTTATTGTTCCGGCTAAATTTTTTGCAAAACCTTCAAAGCCAGTATCAGCCAATCCAAGCGAATTTACCAAATTATTACCCATTTGACCAAAGGCATTAGCAGTCTCAGTGCCTACAATATCAGCGACCTCTGCAAGTTGCATCATTTTAAGTTTCATATGGTCAATTCTTGGCCCAAGCATATCATCAGCAGTAAATATGCTTTTAGTCAATCCAGCCAAAGGATCACCAGCAACAGGTGCAAGACCTGGCATTGTTGATGTTACAGGTGTTATTGGTGTTATTGGTGTCCTTGTTGTTGTTGTCTCTGTTTCAAGTGGCACTTTTTTTTCTTCTTTTTTAAGGGCAATAAAATCCTCTAATAATTTTATTTGATTACCCATTTCGGTGTTTTCGTTTGCTAACTCACTGGTTTTTCTTTTTGTGCCATCAGCATCTTCTATAATTAATTTTTTTCTAGCAAAGCCTAAAGCATTATTTTCATCTAAAATTTTTGTATTTGCCTCAAATGTTTTATTTAATTTACTTAACTTTTGCTCTGCTTCATTGAGTGTCAAGTTTTTTAAACCCTCACCAAATGCATCAAGTTTAGCCTGGTCGCTTTCTCTTTTTAATTTTTGTAAGGCTAAGACAACACCTGCAATTGCAGTTGCTACCAAAATAAATGGATTGGCTCTCATGGCTGTTGTAAGTGCGATAAAAGCAGTTCTTGCAAATCCTGCAACTTTAATCAAACCTGTTATACCCATTGCTAATTTGCCAACCAAAATAAGCAAAGGCCCAGCGACAGCAGTTATTCCTGTAAATACGATTAGAACTCTTTGTGTTGATGGTTCTAATTTTTTAAATTTGTCTGTTAAATCTTGTATAAATTTAGCGATTTTTGGTATATTTTCTGACAGATTAAAAGCCTCTGCTATTGCTTGACCAAATTCTGCTAATGCAATGTTTACATTATCTTTTAGGGTTGATAAAAGACCACCTAATGTTTGACTCAAAATTTTTGTTCCACCAGCAAATTTGCCACCCTCACTAGTTGCGTTTTTAAAAGCATTTTCTAAAACATCAAAAGTTATTTTTCCTTGTGATGCTAAGTCCATAATTTCACCCTCAGCAACTCCAATTTCTTGTGCCAATATTTGTATGACCGGGACACCATTGTTTATAAACTGTCTTAGGTCTCTGGTTAACAATCGACCTTCAGCAGAGGCTTGACCAAATGCAATTGCAATTCCATTCAAATCACCACCTGTGATACCTGCAATATCCCCCAATCTTTTTACGTTTTCAAAAGCACTTTCAGCATTGAGACCAAATCCCATAAGTACATTGTTAACTTGCACCAAGTCTGCCAGTTGAAATGGAGTTTCTGCTGAAAATGCAACAAGTCTTTCAAAAGCCTTTGCACCTTCGTCAGCAGAGCCGGTCAATACATTTAATGTAGTTTGTAACTTTTCAAATTTAATTGCTTGATTTACAGCGACAGTTCCTGCTAAAGTAATTGGTAATGTCAAATTCATCGACATTGTTTTGCCAATTTTAGTTGCACTTTTACCAAAAGAACTCAAACGACTCTGGGCTTTGCTCATTGCCCTGTCAAATCCTTTTACGTCTGCTAATATGTCAACTCTTAATTTACTTTCAGCCATGGTGAGAATTTATGTAAATTTACAAAATTAAAGTTTGTTTATAGGCATCCACTTTGCCCGGCTAAGTTTTTCTTCCAATGCTTTTACTTTTGCAAGGTCGCCTTTTGGCTCTAATGATTTTTTTCTTTTGATTTTATCAATAGGTAATTCAATCACATCTTTTGGTTTTATCATCTGTGCCCTTTTTGTGCAATTCACATTATGTATCATGCTGACAAGCAATCTAGTGCGTTCCCATTCTTTGTTCTCTTTTGTTTGATAGGCCTCTGACATCAATGCATTTTCAGCCCATGTACTGCGCCAAAACACATCAGGCAGAATACCAACACGACCAATAAAATAATCTATTAATGTATCAAATGTGATTTCTAAGTCTTTTTCTGACTTTTTTTTTCTGGCTGTCTTAATTCATTGTCAAGATCAACACCAAGAATTTTTGATTGTGTCATAGCAGAAATCACCTCAGTGATTGCGTCAGGCGATAAATCACTCAACCACATACCGACTTTATATTCATTGTAATCAACTGGAATGTTGTTTTCGGCATCGTATGCAATAAGGCCAGAATATATTAAAGACCTTAATTGTTTGATTGTAAAACCTTGCTGAAATAAATCGCCAATCTGGTCAATGCCAACACCCAATTGGTCTGTGAACTCAGCCCAGAAATTCATGCTAAAATGAAGGGTGCGCTTTTTATTGCCTATGTCTATTGTGACATAGCCTCTTTTTTTGTTTTTAGTCATTAATGTTTTTAAGCATTAGTTGATTTACTAATTGTGCCAGTCAATGTCAATGTTCCTGAAAATGTAGCAGGTGACTCCATTTCTGCGCTATGCTCTAAGGATGAGATTATACAACTTGCAGAATAGACAGCATCACCAGAAACAGTCGTTCCAAAAACAGCAGTCACAGTATTTCTTGCTAAAAACGCATCAGTCAATGTGATAATGCTTGTTGAGTCATCATACTTAATAAGACCCTCAAAACTTATTTCACCTGACATAACACCAGGTATAAATTCTGAAAAACCTGATGAGTCTTTTGAAGTTGCTTCAGGTGTGTCAGCAGATAAACTTAGTGAACATGATGTTGTGTGACCAATTATGCCATTGTTGTATTTAAGCACTAAAATTGTTCCATTAAAAATTCCAGTTGTAGCCATTTGATTAAAAATTTATTACTGTAAATATACGAATAAAATATTTACTTATTTTTTCTTTGGCTCTGTTGGTTTTTCTGATTCCTTGTCTTGCGCCTCTTGCATAACTTTACTTATAGCCTGGGCAATCGGTGTGTGTTTGATAGGTAATTCGTTTAGTAAACTAACGATTTGATTGATTTGTTCCTGTGATAATTGCATAATTAAATTTTTGTTAAAATTAAAAATTATATTTTATTTTTCTGCATAATTTCAAAGAAAATTATTTGTTGCAGGTAGTGCTCAGATAAACCACAATTTAAAAGCCATTGAATATAATTTTCTTTTGTGATGTTTTCTCTTTCAATAAAACTGTTTGGATTTGGTTTTTTTAAATCCACATTACCAGGCACAACAAAAGAGTTTCCTGACTCAGAATCAATACCTGTGTATTTGTATTCAATGTTTTTTATAACATAATAAAGATCACCTTCTTTTAGGATATAATTAACTTTTACTATATCCCAAGTGTAATCAATATTCATTTTACCATTCTGGTATTAACATGATGTCCTTTGGGTCTTTTTTATCGTCAATAACAGATTTTATAGACTCTTTCATTTTTGCAATGTCAAGTTTTGCTTCAAGCCAACCGATTACATCTTCTTTTTTGATTTTATCATATTCAATAAAAGAATCTGCATTATATTCAAAATGTTCTGAACCGATAATGTCAGAACTGTGGTCGCCATCTTTTCCCCAATATTTCCAATGAACAGCATAAATTACATTTGATTTGCTGTCGTGTGAAATTTTGGCATCAAAACCATTTATATGCCATTCGTATTTTATAGCCATAATTTTAAGATTTAATTATTACAAATTTACAAAATATAAAATAATCATTAACCAGCCGAAACCCTCATAAAACCACTTTCAAGATATAATTGACCTGCATTATTAGGGTCACTTGTTGGTAGATTAGACATTATTACTTTTTGTGTTAATATTTTTGTTGACACATCACTACCATCAAGTAATATATAATCTGTCACCAAGCCCGAACCATTATCTGTTTGTAACCTAATATCTTTGTCATTTGCACTATTTCTTATGATTAAATCCCCTGTGCCTTGTTGTTCTACATAAGAATTTGCTGAGTCGTGATATATAACCAAGTCATAACCTGCGCCAAATGTTGCTTTTACACTATCTCTAAAAAGTGTTCTAACTGCGACATCAAGAATAGTTTGACTACCATCGAGTTTAAAATATTCTGTCGTAGAACCTGAACCATCATCAGATTTGAATATAACATCGCCATCATTTGTGTTGTTGACTATTGTAAGGTTTCCTGTATCATTTGCAATAAAAGTTTCAGTTGCATCGTGTACTATGGAAAAATCATTTGCATTACCTAAAATAAGTTGTTTTGTATCTAGCAAAGTTACTGTACCTGCAAAAGTTGCGTCTCCATCGTTTGCGATTGTTAGTATTGTGCCTGAACCTGCCGATCCATCAGCAGAAAGTGAGTTAAATTGATAAGAACCACCTGTTGAATTATCAGAACCCAAAGAGTAAAATCTTGCCACACCACTTAAATTGTCCATTAAAGTTGCGTTTGCTCTGTAACTTGCTGATATTGATGTACCACCAATGATAATGTTTGGTGTGTCTAATTTTTGTAATGGACTTGTTGTGCCTATGCCTACCAGACCAGATGATGTTATTCGCATTCTTTCTGAACCTGCCGTTGAAAAGCCTATTGCATCTACTGCAGGATGAAAAAACCCTGTATCTGTATTCCCCTCAAATATATACGATGGTGATCCTGCACTACCACCTATACCACTAATTTGACCTGCAAAGGTTGCGTCTTGTGATGTATCTATTGTTAAAGCAGTTGTGCTATTTGTGTAAAAAATTAATGGATGATTTGAAAAATTTCCAAAACCTGTATTTGTATTTTGTGCAAATGCTAATAATGTTACACTATTTGTTGTATCAACTAATCTTAAAGTCGGACTAGATGCACTTTCTAAATGCAACAAACTTGATGGGCTTGTTGTACCTATGCCAATCTGACCCGATGTATTTATTGTAAATGGTTGATTAGAGTCTGTTTGGTCAAATACTTTAAATTCGCCACCATCTGTAATTAATCTGTAATGCCCCTCTGTATTTTTTAAATCTAAACTTGCTTGGTTGCCATCACCTGCTTCAACTGTTGCAATAGCACCTGCGCCTGTCGAACTTATACTTACACCTGTGCTTGTAGTTTCAAACTTTTTGCTGTTGTTGTAATATAAGTTTACTGCACCCCCACTTTGTGCATCTATCATAGAAGCATCACTTGGGTTTCTAACAAATAAAGCACTTGTTTTTATAAACAAACTGCCAGTACCAACATCATCAATAAAAGAATTTGAGCCATTGTGATATATTTGTAGGTCTTGACCAGTACCAAAATCTAATTTTACATTGTCATCTATTATAGTTCTTTTATGTATTCTTAAAACTGCATCAGAGCCATCTAGTTTAAAGTATTCAGCAGTTCCACCAGAACCATCATCAGAAAGAAACACAATATCTTTGTCGTTTGCGTTATTTATTATTTGTAAATCACCTGTATTGTTGCTTATTTGTGTATTTGTTCCATCGTGCAGGAGGTCAAGGTCATTACTTGAGCCGATTCTTAATATTTTACTATCTGCTAAACTAATATTACCTGCAAAAGTTGCGTTTTGTGATGTATCTAATAATAATGCTTGAGTCCAATCTGACCCATAGGTAACAAATGCTAAACTATTAATACCTGCAATAACACCAACCCCATTATCTGTGTCATTGTGAGCAGTTACAATACCAACATTTTGACCTGTATCTTTAAAAAGAGAATTTATAAAATAACCAGTAGAGCCTAATGCGCTACCTTTCGCTTTTACTTCAAATTTAGCCGATGGACCTGTTGTGCCTATGCCTACATTTTGTGATGCATCTATTGTTAATGCAGATATGTTATTTGTAACTAATCTTAAAACGTTATTACTTTCAGTCCCAAGTATTCCTGCTGTATCGCCTGATGTTTGTGATTGAATTTTTGTAATTATAGAACCATCAAGAACTTTTACACTTGAATTATTTGTTGCACCTGATGTTCCAAAACTACCATCACGACTTGCTATTACACCACCTGTAACCGTAACACCTGTACTTGTAGTTGTAAATTTTTGAACATCATTATAAAAAATCTGTACACCTGCTGATTCGGTAGCAATTAAAAAATTATGTACTAAACTTTCACTTTCTAATCTTAAGTTAGTACCTCTTATTCTTAAATTTCCTGTTCCTGTATCTTGTATGTAAGAATTACTTCCATCGTGATAGATTTGTAGGTCCCCTGAATTTCCAAAAGCCGATTTTACACTATCATTAAAACTAAAATTTTGACTGACTCTTACATTTACGTTATTACCATCGAGTTTAAAATATTCTGTAATTCCACCACTTCCATCATCGTTACTAAATATAATGTCCGAGTCATTTGATTTGTTTATAATATTTAGATGTCCTGTAATATTTTGAATAGTTGTGTCTGTTCCATTATGAGACATATTGAAGTCATCAGATACACCAAGTGATACTTTTTTACTATCTGCTAAACTTACATCTCCTGCAAAGGTTGCGTTGCCTGATGAATCAAGAACTAAAGTGTTTGCAGATGCTGATTCGTTTTGAAAAGTTACACCTGAGGTTATTATTTTTAAAACACCTGTTCCCGAATCTTGTATAATAGAATGACTGCCATCGTGATACAATTTTAAATCTTGACTAGAACCGACTTGTATTTTTTTATTATCAAGTAAATCTACATTACCTGCAAAAGTTGCGTTTTGTGAACTATCAATAGTTAACGCAGTTGTTGGGGTTGCTGAGTTAGTACCATTTCCAATAATAAAATTTCCACTTCCATCATTATATATACGACTATCTAAACCACCACCAGGAACACTTAATATAATTTCAGGACTAGCACTAGTTATTTGTAGTTTACTATTTGTAATATTTACATCTCCTGCAAAAGTTGAACTTGTACCATTCATTGTAAGAACAGTAGCATTGTTAGTTCCTATTTCTAAATTTCCACTATAATGATTATATATATAAGCATTATCAGTAC
>CENI01053504.1_pt1 | contig 30435 bp, 28 predicted proteins | sample 530161 | NCBI WGS metagenome assembly CENI01 (sample SAMEA2591107, study PRJEB7988) | marine metagenome | isolation source: saline water (ENVO:00002010), including | reverse complement strand
GAGTTTGTCGAATGGCTCGCGATACTGAATATGAATTGCTCTATGCGCAAAGCATTGACTCCTGCGCCCAAAGAAAAGCCAAGCGACCCCCGACTACTTGCTCTGATGGGTGTTCAGGGAATATCGGAGACAATCGCAACCCAACTTCTCGACCAATACGGATGTCTGCAAAACATACTCAAAAGTAAAGTAAAGCAAAAAGACCTGATGAAAATTAAGGGCGTTGGTCGGACAACAGCACGCAGAATAAAACAACTATCGAAACGATGGGTTTAATAGAGCGTTTGATACAGGGTAATTTGCGGGTGGCACTCGCGGCAATGGACTTTCTGTTTTCGGTCTTCGTTTCTCCCCTCCGGCGATGTGCCACTCGCCCAATTCAGTTAAGGGCTTGTAGTGTAGAGGAAGCACACCCTCTTTGGTTGAGGGAGGTCGGAGGTTCAAATCCTCTCAAGTCCACTTTATCAATAAGGCTTAAAGTTATCAGACTGCGCATTTGAATGAATACTGTTTCTGCGCATTTTAACCGATGTGTTATGGATTACAAGCGATTGATAAGGCGCAGAATCGCCACTACGGGCCGGTGAACGAGATATTTCAATAACCAAAGTATTACCTGCTGTTTCTGCGCCGTCGAGGTTTTGCGTAGTCAGTAGTGTTGTTGATTCTCTCGATGTTCCCATAGCAACGGTAGTGTTTTGAGAGATGCTTTGCCCAGTTTCTTTACAAGTTATTGTAGTAGTGATAAGCGCAGAACCACCACTGCTAATAGTATCGAGTGTTAAAGCACCTTCAAGACCGACAATACCTGTGCTTATGTCATTCGGAACTCGGACAGTCATAGAGTGAGTATGTATCTCTCCTTGTTCGCCTGATTCCGAGTCTGTGATGCCAGCGAGAACAAAACCTTCATTTGTCTTCATAGCAACCCCTTCACCCGTAGAAAGGATGCTATCTATCCCGTCTATATCTCTATCAGAAGACAGTGCGACAGACGGCTTCTTTTGCCCTATGATACCCCAAGAACCCGCAGAAGCGTGCGTGTCGGAGGAAAAGGATGCTCGACCCTTGATTACACGCAAAGCCGCATTAGACATCATATTGACATCATAACCTTGATTGTTGTTTGTTTGACTTGAACCACCTCCGACTGTTGGGGGAGGTAGAGCAGGTCGGGGATTGACAGCATCTCCACCGCCCGAAGATGGAGGGATTGCGGGTGAGGGGTCGGGTGAGGCAGGTGGGCCTGATTCGGGTTTGGCCGGATTGTTTGCGCCGCCACTGATGACCTGCGCAAGAGAATACGCAAAGTGCCTCTCTGTTCTCTCAAGACCTAAAATTACTTTCTCAACTTGTTGTTCATCCTTACTCCAACCAACAGAGTTTATTGAAAGAGTTTGGGTTTCTAAATCAATATGCGTATCTGTAAATGTGAGCGTGGTTGATGGCAAATAATTTATGTCTTTTACTATTGCTACGCGTGGCGCATAGTATGAGGCTCTTTCATTACCCATATGGCCGAATACCGGATGTTGGCGCACGCCGAGAGGGAATGGTGAAGCAAGGTTAAATGAAGAATATGTAGATAGGCCGTCAATGTTATGCGCATTTATTGTAGAACCTGTTATTATTTTGCGCACTAATGCACGCAAATACTCTACATTTACAGAAACAAAAAGTTTTTTGCTTGTATCTCCTTGATAAGAAGAAGGAATAGTAATTGGATAATAACCATTGCCATTAACAAGAACACTACTGCTACCTGAAAGCGAACTAATGTCATTTTGCGGAGGTTTGTTTCCGGCATCCGGCGCTTCATCAAAAGTATAATCAAGAAGCCAAACCCTAAACACTACATTATCTGCGGTAGAACCACTGTCAATTGTAATTGCTAATCTTAATTTATTTGTTGTTGTTGCGCTTACTAAATTAGTTCCTTTATCAACATGAATAATGTTTAGTGCGTAAGAAAGACTGTTTGAACCATGCCATGAATAAGCAGAGTTATAGCCTCTTTCTATTCCTTCTGCAAAGTTCATTGTATAAGTTCCGGCGGTTCCTGTTCTACTGCCTAATCCTGATTGACAATATATACTTAATTGAGTGCTACCTGTGTTCGGTTCTAAAAAGTTCCAACCATCGGCAAGTGCTTTAGTTGCACCATACACCGGACTACCACCATTTTGCGCAAACTTAGCAGTGTGAACTCTATTTGGCGCACTACCCGATTCGACTATATTTAAAAGCGAACTACCAGTTGAGACATCAACTCCAACTGAAACCGGCCCCCTAACTCTCGGTTCTACGCCTTTGCTTTGCAAAGTATCTGTTTGGAGTATTGCGCTGTGAAACTTGCCGAGGTTTCTACTATTTTCCGCAGGTTTGTTAAAAGTTGTTTGCGCACTTTCAAGTGCAGACTGAATGCCTGAAAACGGAGAACCGCCCCATATGTTGCACCAAGAAGCATTTGAATCAATATGCGCTTTAGTTCCTTGACGGAAAACATCTTGAACATACCCATACCTTGCGCCGTAAAGCATAATATCGCTTTCGCCAGCCGCCCTTACCATCTGCGCAGTAATAGAAACTCTTGCGGTATTTTCACGCGCATATTCTTGTTTAGCAATAGATAACGCTTCATCGGCAGAAAAAATCTTTGGTTGTTGCAAAATACGCCATCGAGTTACTTCGCCTGAAACGGCTTCGGGATAGTCTGCGTAGTTTGTATTACCGTTGTAAAATACTCTAATGTTTGTTGCCTGAGAGCCAATCTGCGTGTTAAGAGAACTCATTAACATATTACTGCGGGTAAGGGTATGACCCGAAGCATAGGATGGCCTAAAGGTAAGCATGTTGTCTCGATTTACGCTCCATGTAAATGTTTTTGTATTACCGCCAATACCTGAACCTTCTTTATCGCTCATTTGGTTTAAAAGGTTAAGAACGGTAGTTGCTTTTGCGTCAATTATTGAACCGAATGAATCAGTATCGCTACCCGAAGCCGCTAATTGAGTTATAGTCATGTTTTTTGTATTAGGAACTCCACCAAAATTATACATTAAAGGTAGTGCGCTGTTTTTAGCCCAAGTATCGGCAGTTAAAAGATTAAAAATAGTGCGCAGTTTATCGTGCGCAAAAAATGTTCCTGAGTTTGCAGAAGGAATATACCCTTGTAGATTTGTCATTAAGCGCAAAGAAAATAATGCGGCAGTAGTATTGTAAACAATTGCACTTTTAAAAACACCTGCGCCGTCTGTGCCGACTAAATCAATAACTGCGTTTGAACCTGTTGCGCCACCTGCGACATCGGCTTTTAACAAAACTTCAAGGGATTTAGGCCCGATAAGGTTTCCATTAGGATATGAAGTAATATACACGCCTGTTAATTTATCACCCTTTGTTGCATCCACGCCTTTGCCAGTCCATGAATAATAATAAATTAAATCCTCCGCACTTCTACTATCGCCCTTTCTACAAACAATTGCACCATATCCTGCTGTATCAAATTGCGAAACATCATCTACAAAAATTGTCGTGTCTGAAAGTGCTATGTCTTGATTTAAGAAAGAAAAGTCGTTAATCATATACTTTTGATTTTTATGCTTGATAAAAGTTGCATCATCGTTATTTTTAAACGACAAAACAGCATTTTTCCAATAAGAATCAGTTAAGTATGGAGTTCCTGCTACTGCTAAGGTATAGTCGCCAAAATCAACTTGACCTCCCGAAGAATACCCACTCCGACCACCTGTTGCGGCTGTATGTAGGTTGTAATATCGAGATGCGTCAATTATTACAAACGCACCTGCTGTTTCATCCCAATTAGCGTAGCGAGTATCAAGAGGTTCGTCATTTGAACCACCGGCTAAACTGCACCAAGCATTGCCCGTGTAAGGTTCGGATTCTGCGTCAAACTTCCAAATATCAATGTCTTCGCCAATTTTTAATTCTGTATAAACATCAGGCTCGCCGCCTTCATTAAATTGGTCTGCAACAGTTAATTGAACTTTATAGTTATCAGAGGTTGGCAACAACAAACCAAAATCGTTTTTGCGGAAACCGCCATCTGCGTCTGCTGTTCCGTCGTTGCGCATGTCTGCCCAAAGAACATACAAATGCTTGTAAGAATCACTTGAATTATTGCGCAGACTGTAAATTGTTTTATCGGCTTGCCATTTTCTTTTAACACCTTTAACCCCCGTTAATGTAATTTGCGCAGAATTAAGATACTTTATTGTTCCTGTATCATCGACGGGTTCAAAAGTTGCATTAGAGTTTGCTGTTCTTCTTTCGGTAATATGAGGTTCAGTTAAACGGACTTTAACGCCATCGGGGTCTGAATAATGACGAGCAGTGCCGTAATTCCAAGAAGAAGCATTTAGATTTCTTGCGTTCATATAAGCAAACTCATTTACACCTGCCTCAAAGGATATTTTTGATGCTTTGTAAACACCGCTACCTGCCGCCGCAGTTATTTGAAACAAGCCGTTTAACAAATTATCTGAAAAACCTTCATGGATAACAATGTTCCCAACAGTCCAAGTTCCTGAACCTGATGTAAACTCTTCATCCGATAAATCCCATGAGGTAGCGGCTTCTGTTAAAGTTCCTGAAACACCACTAAAAATAACATGCTGTGAGTCATTTGTTTCAATATCAACTAATTCAAGAATGCCATGTCGCATATCATGGTAATTAAACAAATGCAAAATTGCGGGTTCATCAATAACAATTGAAGTAGCACCCTGCGCAATATCTGCGTGCAAACCATCCCAACCTGTTACTGTTCCGTTTGAATTATATGACCCTGCGCCATGAGTAGCAATATACTGCGCAGACTTTGGCGTATTTAGATTTGAACCTGCACCAGCCCTCCATAACGGTATTGCGTCAATTATGCCAAACTGCGCCTTAAAGAAAGGAGATAAAGGCAAATCTCTCATAATTCTTGCGTGGATGTTTCTATTCTTTACTGCTTGATGTTCTGCGTCTGTTAAAAGTGCGCCTTCAAATAAAACGGGTTTTACAAGCGGGTATCGTTTTGAGTCATCACTGTTTATTTTTGTTAAATTATAAGCCATACCATAGTTGCTTGTTACTGTTGCGGTATCAGAAACAGCAAGCGCAGAAGGCCAACTTTCAAGTTCAACATGAACAGTAGTAGCAGAGGGAACGGCAACAACCTTTAGTGGTGATGCCTTTAAAAAAGAAGAACCAGTAGTGCCTATTCCCGAAGGCAAAATAAATACATCACCAATAGCAAGACTATGAGATGCTCTTGTTCGCAATTCAAACATAACACTTTTTACTACACTTCGATTAGTAGTTTCATCCAGTTTTGAGCGATAATGAATAGATTTACAAGTCCATTTATCTACTTCAAACAATCTATCTGTTGTTTCATCTGCGCCAGTAAAATCACATCTAATTTCACATAAATAAGTATTAACATCAATAGAGCCGTTTCCCGCAGAATTATACCTTCTTTTATGCGCAATAAGACCATTTGTAGCAATAGCATAATCTCCATCATAACCTGTTCCCTTAACAGTAATTGTATCACCTGCGGCTAAACCTTTGTATGTGCTTAACACTGTTGCGTATTGAGAAACTCCGCTTGATGCAAATGTTGGGTCTGTTGCTTCCTCCCATTCAACATAAAAACTGCGAGTATTTGCTGTGCCATCTACTTTATGTTGCACTGCAATAATTTCAGAAAGACTGTAAGTATCATTATCAAAACCAAAACCCGCCCACTCCTTATCAGGAAAATTAGGGCCATCTTCGTCTTCACCCATATACATTTGAATAGCCGAACCTGAGTTTAGATGAGTTCTTGCACTACTATCCTTTTGAAACTTAACGCTATTTACTACATTGTAAAAATTATGTCCTAAATCACTATTGCCAACAGTAAGAGAACTTGCGCCCATATTCATTTTTGTCAAAAGAGAAAGTGTGTCAAAATTAACTTGAGAAGAAGTAGAAGACATTGAAATATGCTCATTCAAAGAAAAAGTTGCACTACCCCCTGTTTCCCATAAAGGCAACACTCTATTGAGAATTGCCGATGAATCGCGAGCAGTAATTATTGTTTCGAGGGTTTGTTGATGTTTATTTTGTTTATGGTTTAAAGACTCAACAACTCCCGACCAAATAGGGCGTTCTTCTTCATCACGGAATGCTAATAAACGCCATTCTGTTGCGCCTACGCCTGTTGTAAGGGCCGCAAGAGCATATTCGTTTGAATCGTCATAAATAGATAGATTAAGGGTTGAAACATTATTTGTTCCATATTTGAAAGCAAACTTACCAACTTCGGGTTTTGCTACTGTGTTACCGATGTTATAATTTAACGGCAAAATAACTCCGACTCTATCAATTAAAGTGTTCGTGCAAAGATGTGTTTTACTGTTAAGATTAGCCCAAACTGCATCTAAAGACCAACCTTTACTTGTTGTTAAAGAGTTGCCAGTTGCCGCAATAGAACCATTAGTAAAATGAGTTGTGCTATCGTTTAAATACGCTTTCCATGTGCCGCCAGCATGGTCGAAAACAACATAAATATCCGCCCATATTTCATCTGCATTGTATATTCGTGCGCTACTTTCGCCATCATCCCACTTTCTAAAAACACCGGAACTATAACTCATTAGCGTTGCAAGGTCAATTGCCACTGTTGCTAAAGGCGTTGTATCACTCCACTCGCCTGTCGATTTAGTAAAAGTTGCACTTGATTTGTAGCCAATTTTTAAAGAATAAGTCATTGGCACACCATCCATAATTCGATGTGAAGCCATCCTTATGTGAAAAACTTCACCTAAACCACGCAAACGCAAAGGCCCATCATAACTAATTAGTCTTTCAGTGCCGCTTGATGCTTGAGAATAAATGTTATTTATTAAAAATGGCATTTCACTTGGCGAAGTAATGTCATGCAAATAATTATCAGGTCTTGATTCTGTAATATCCATTGCTGTTTGCGGCCCTTCGCCGGTATAAACACTTGCAAAATGAGTTCTTTTTATTGCGCTTAAAGCCCACTGAGAATCGTCTTGTTGTCCTATGCGAGCATAACCTCCTGCAAGTGGCATTTTTGCGGCAGGAAACCATGAAGAATCCGCAGGAATATAACTGTCTGCGCCAAATGTTAAATCCATAACACCCATTGGCGCAAAATAAGAGCCGCTTGTATCATGTCCGTTTGTAAAGTTAAGGTATGAAGAACCACTCGCACCATTAAATCGAACTCTGTTTGCCGATAAAGAAGAAGGATGTTGTAGATTTGACCTATGTTCATAATCAGAACCAATTGACGGGTCAATAGTTAGCCATTCATGGATTCCTCTATTTATTGTAAGTTTATTTGCGTTATTAGTAATAAATGTATTAAGTCCTTCATCAACATCACTTTCTGCACGCACAGGGTCGCCCGAAGCATAATGCCCACTGCGCAGACGGTCAATGTAAGAATACGCATAGCGTGGATTTAGTATATTAGTTCCGCCAAAAATTGAACCATGATGAGAGTTTTCGTGGTCGTGTGTGCGTATTGTAGCGTCGTTTAAATCGTCTGCAATTGCTCTTGCACCGTTAAAGTCGTCGTAATAACCTGAAAGCCAAAATGTCTGTTTTAACCCTATTGACTTCACGATATTCCACCTGTCGCTCTCCACTCTGCTAATACTCCCTCCGACACCTGAGTAACCATTTCAGGCAAAGTCATTCCATTGAAAATGTTTGTTTGAACAATTTCAGTTTTATGCAAAAGGTTTTCAATACCTCCTTGCGATACTTGTTTCATAAGTGTTCCTGTAAAGTTTTGTCGCTGTCCGAAAAACAACTCTTCACGGGCATTGGCAAATTGAAATGCGTCGCCTAAAATCTCTTCATTAGCCGCTTTTTCTGCGTCAATTATTTCTTCATTATTAGCAAGAGTAGTGCTAAGAAGTGCGTTTAAGTAATCTTCATGTTGCATAAGAGCAGTTATATTATACTCTTCTTGAAGTTCAAGTTTTCTTGCATCTCTTTGCTTAATAGTATCGAACTCTTCTTGAATATACTCGCCTTGCAAATTAGTGTAAGAAAGTCTTTCTTTAGTCGTTACTATTTCACCTCTATAATGTTTTCCAAAATAACTTGCCCTTGAAGTAATACTTTGGTCTTCTGTCATTTCTAACCCTCCTGCCGCTAATACAGCAGAAGTTCTCGCTAATTCAGTTTGAGATTTTTGTAACTCTTCTAAGGTTATTTTAGCGGCTTCTGCCGCCGCAATATCCGCACTAAGTTGATTTGCCAAAGCGTCATTACTACCCGCCATACTTTTACTTTCATTTAATTCTGCCAGTTCTACATCAAGTCTTGCGATAGCATCTGCCGCACCATTTGTTGCAATAATATCTGCATAAGTTTCATCAATAACGCCTTCTAAAATTGAACCTTCTCTTGAAGAAAGAGATGCGAGGTTTGTTTCGGTATTCATTAAGCCTGTGTTAAAAGAATCAATTTGCGCAATTTCTTCTGCCAAAAAGTCTTTGCCTCCAAACAAAGCCTTGCCGCCAAAGTAAGCACCGGCCATTACAGCCGCCGCAATGAGAAGGTTCATTCCTCCTGTTAAAATAGTTTGAAGGAATACTCCCTCTGCCATAGCAACATTTAATGCAGTCATAGCACCCATAAGCATAGGAAAAGCCATAGTAGCCAACATGACTGCCATAACACCTGCTTGAGAAGCACCGTCGCCAACCAACATGAATAACATAGATAGTGGCATCATAGCCTTTGTTACGCCTTGAACACTTATTCCGGCCATACCCATAGCAAAATTATATTTAATCATTGCACCTGTGCTTGCATTTACACCTATTGCCTCGTTACGGATTTGCAAGTTTCTTTTCTTTAAAGCCGCACTGGATTGTTCGCTTGCAAGAATATCCATTTGTATAGCGTTTCTCTTTTTCATTAACGCTTCTTCTTCTTTTTGATATGTTACCAAAAGTTCGTTGAGTTCTTTGTCTTCTTCGTCTATTAACCTTAATTTAGCAATACTGGATTGAACCTCGGACTTTTTAATACCTGCTAATTGTATTTCAGTGTTCAATTGTCCGACTTTTGTTCTTGCCATTTGCAACTCTGCTTCATTAAGAGGATTTGTTAAAGTAAGAGTTTGAGATAAATACGCAATCTCTCTTTCTTGAGTCATTGCGAGCGTGTCCTGAGCCTTTGCTCTTTCTATCATACCCTTTGTTCCCTGAGACTGCAAAGCATTGTAATGCGCAACAGCAGAAGCGCCTCCTGTGTTTAGTCCAATAAATCTTTTTTGAACTGCTTCTTGCGCCTGTGTTTTTAAAGTCAGTTCTCCTAATTCAGTATTAAGAAGTTCAATATCTATTTTTAGTTTCTTCATTCCTTCTTCACTAAATATAACTGTTTGTCCTGTAAGTATGTTAAAGGCATTCCGCATTTTACCTGCGGCAGTTGCACCTAATTCTAAACTTTTACCCATAGCAGTCATTGTTGCTTGCGCAGACTCCATAGTAAGTTTTGTTTCTAAGGATTCTTGATTAAGAGCGTTGAGTTTTAGAGTAGCCTCATAGATTTCATTGCCAAACAACTGATTCCTATAAGTCAAACCTTGAAGGTGAACTAAGTTTTGTTTATCGGTAATTGCCATATTTTGTTTTGCAGTCGTTAAAAACTTAATTTCTTCTCTTGTTGCCGCATAACCTTGCGCTTCTGCGTAGAACTGCGGATTAGATGCTTTGCGCACTGCGTCTAATGTTTTAAACGCAATCATTAAATTAAATACACTAAATCCAACATCTGCTAATGGTTGAATCATTGCTTTGTATTGTCCTGAAAGAGCAACAAGGTTTCCAATTGCTTTACCGCCTAAATCAGTTTCCATTAGTGCGTCAATACCTTTCAGGAAAATTGCTTGTCCTTCTGCGGCTTTGCGGTATGAATCGGTTAATTTATCACCGATTTCAATTTGAAGGTTTGTTACAACAGCCTCTAATTGCTGTTGTCTAAATGAAGCGGTTTCTGCCCTAAGACCAAACTCTTCAAGTGCGCTGTATTGTCCGTGATAAGCCGCAGTTTGCAACTCAATAAGTCGAGGTTGGTTTTCCATTAACTTAAGAAACTTAACATAGTGGCGAGAACCTGCGATTGCAACAGCAAGGTTTCGTTTTTGTTCTGCTGTCATACTATCATAAGCAGGGCCAATTTCTTTAATAATATCGGTCAGTTTCATTTGCGTTATGCCGGTAGCATCTACGCCATCTATTAAGTCATCTAAAACTTTAACTGCTTCTGTATTTTCATTACCTATGCGTTGATAAATCATACGCAAACCTGTTCCCGCACGACTTACTTCTTCACCAGTCTCAAGCAAAAGAGCAGACATTGCGGCCATTTCACCAATAGATTCACCGGCAATAGACGCTTGACTTGAAAATTGGTTAAGAACAAAAGTAATATCCTCCATTATTGCAACAGAAGAGTTTTCAACGGTATTTAATTGGTCGAGAACTCGAATTGTATTTCCACGCACTATATTGGCTTGTTGTTCCGCAGTCATTAACTCATACTGCGCATCCGTTAAACCGCCCATCATAAAACCTGTTTGTTGCGCAAGTTGAATAAGACGGTTCATACCCATTTCAGTTTCCATTTCACCAACGGCGGCCATTAAAAGACCGCCTCTTGTAGCCTCAATAATTGCTTCTTGAGACTCAAGAACTTGTTTCAATTGCGCAGTTTTTGCAGAAGCCGCAAGTGCTTGGTCGCCACTAAAACCAAAAGCCAAACCTAATTGAACTGTTGATTCCGCAAATCTTTCAACTTCTCCGGCTTGACCTTGATAAAACTTGCGCACACGGATAAGTTGTTGCTCATACTCAAAAAACGCATCAACGACAAGTTGAGTTGCGTCAATAATCTGCGTGGCAGAATCATTAAAAGCATCACTAATTCCTGAAAGCGCATCACCAAGAATTGCTTGTTGAACAGTTAATGCGGCTTGAGTGTCGCCAAGAAGAGTTTTTGCTTGAAAAGTTCCGACAATATCGAAAAAGACTCTTGCCGCACCTGCTTTTGCCATAACTATTCCTCAACCCAATTGTTCATTATGCCGCCCATTTTTTCGCTTGATATTTTTTCTGCTTGATGTCGTCTTTGATTTCTGCGTGCAACTGCGGATTTAGCCTTAGACTTGCTATTGGCTTCTTCCGTTTGCTCTTTAATTCTTTCTCCTATCTCTGCGGCAACATGAAGGTCAAACTCCATTCTTTGATAACCGTTTTCGTCATCATAACGGTCAAAAAGTTGATTCGGAAGAATGCCTTTGAAAGTGCTTAACAAAGTTGGCGCGACCCTCCCGATTAGTCCAAAGGGATAGCGCCCTCTAATGTATCGCCTCGGACAAATCCGAGAATATCTCTTATCTCTAATGAGGTTAAGGTGTTAATATCAAAATCCTTTGGTTCAATAACGCAGGTAGGAATCCATGTCATAATTTGGTCGGTCATTCCGCCGCCTTCTTCATCGAGCATTACAGCAAACTCTTCATGTTGCTCAGGAGTCCATTCCGTCGGGTCATTGCCAAAGTGTCGCAATTTGCGAAAAACCTTTGCTTGTATATTTTCAATTCGCAATTTTTCCATACCGGATGCTTGGCGAACCCAAATCTTTTTTCCATCACTTAATTCAATCTCTTTCTTCAATACTGGCATTCTTTTCACTATCCTTTTCTTTTACTATTTGGTTCATTGAACCGTTCAAATACAAAATACTACTATTATTCTGCATTTAATTTCACTCTCATTGGTCTTCAAATGTAATAATTCCCATATAGTTGTTTCCAACAGGTTTTCTTATTACTGAAATATCTACTATTTTGTCTCCGTTTGCCAAAGCACGCAAAGCCGTTTGTATCTGCGTATGAATCGTTAAATGCGTTCCATAAACTACCGAAGTAGTCATTTTTGCGGCGGCGGTTATTTCGTGAGACATCTATGAAGCCCCCATCAAGCGTCATAGTCTGCAAGGGCGGCGGAATCTGATGAGCGACAGTTAATTGACATCATTTTATTAGCATCCCCTAAATCATAAAGAGCGTGAAATGCGATAGACATTGTTTGACTGTCTCGACCCGATACCGATGTTTCCGGCATTTCAAAGTGAAGTTTGAAAAAGTCAAATCGAATAAAGTCTGTTGCCGATACTTCAAACAAAACAGACAAAGCAGGAGTTCCTGAACCCGGATTTTGAACTGCTTGAGCATTTGCTTGAGTAGCACCCATTATTTCATCAAAGAAAGGTTCTGCATTAGTTACATCACTTGTTAAAAGAGCCTTAGAAAAAGTAATAGTTCCTGATATATCCCTTAGTGTGCTTGGGGGAGTTCTTACGCATGTTTCATCACCGAGAGTATATGAGTTTTCAATATCGCGGTTTGTTTTAATTTCAAAGTCAATACTTTGAACCAATTTTGAAAAGTTGCTGTTTGTAGCAGTTCCTTCAAAATCTACAAATGCTTTAGCAAAGTGTGCGGCATCTCCTAAGTAAGTCGGAACTGCTGTTGCGAGAGTAGTAGTCGAAGAAGACTGCTTTCGACCAACTGTATTAACGCTCATCATAGCGTATTCACCAATAGACGATGAAACACTAATTGATTCAATTACTTGTCCGTCAAAAATATGTGCTTTGTCATCTCGACCAACATGAAATGTAAAAACAGGCAACTCGGCAGTTGAGGAAATTGTTAATTCGTTAAAAGTTCGAGCCGCACTTGCGCTTGCACCTTGAGCATCAGTTCCCATAATGCCATGAAGCATCATAAGAGTAAAGTGGTCGGGTTGCAAAGGCATACTAAACGAGCCTTCTGAAATCTTTTTACTTAGAATTGCTTTAGCAGAACCGTAGTAGTTAATGTCGTTTCGCTTTAAGACATCAAATGATTGTTGAAATGATTCCGACTCTACTTCACCAATAGCGGTGTGAGAAGTAGCCGGAGTCAAAAAATTAGATTGTTTTTTAGCCGAAACATAGCGCGTGTGCTGTGCCATATTTAAATTGAGGCGTTGCCTCTCTTATGAATGTTTTGACTAAAAACTTTATATTTATGCTTCGCGCATAAACATGCGAACCTTTTTCATATATTGTAAAGATAAATTATGCACGCAAATTGTTTCGTCGTCATCAAGTTTAGAATCAAACTTTACATCATACCCAACAAGACTATCTACGCCACTTTCAAGACCTGTTTTAGTGTATAACTCATCAAATACTTCACCAAGAATTGACGCACCAAGCCTATATGCGTTTGCATAATTAGTTCCTCTTGTAGTAATAAAAATCAATACTTCATACCTTTGGTCTGTTCTTGCACCTGCTAATGTCAAGAAGTCGGGAGAGGTTGCTTTTTGAATCAACACATGAACAGAAGGAACGGCGAAGCGGTTAATTAGCGCGCTGTTTGAAAGGTCATATCCATACCGAATACTACCGGATTTGACAAATGATTTAAGGTAAAGTCTATTGCTATTTTGTAAAATCTCAACAACTTTCATTCCTGTGCGTAAAAGACTATGTGAAATAAAGTCGGACATATCCATTTCATCAGGAGAGTATGCGCCATGCGGAGTAAAATAAACGGAGTAATAATCAACGGTTCCGCTTGTATTGCCAAAGAAAGCACCCTGCGCAGAAGAAGATGCGCCAGTTACCTCAAGGTAATGCTGTGTTGCATCATCATCTTCAATAATTTCACTAATGTAGAGTCTTGCATTACCGCTACTATCGAGAGTCAATCTCAATATAATAGGAACTGCGTCGTCTTCAATCATGGAGAAGTCGAACCCATTACTTACAACGGTAGTAGCACCAACGAGTTTCACTTTATTCAAACTCCCATCACTTTTAACTTCGACTTTATGACTCCCATTATCGAGAGTCATAAGGACTGCATCGTTGGATGGCGCAGATTCAATATGGATAGCGCAAATTATGGAGAGGGAATTATCATCATTAGCAACGGTTTGTTTCCAAGTTTGACCCCCACTTGATGAAGACACTCTCCAAAAACCCCCTGTATTAGCCACTCCGTCGTCTGTGTGGCCTCCGGTAAGAGTCCAAGCGGTATTATACTCTGAACTGCCAACAGGAGAAGCAGGGCTACCCCCATTAAGTCTTGCAGTCCAAAAATCATTTTGTTTTGAAACAGCCATCAATAATCTCTCCTTGCCGACATAGCACCCATTCCTCCAATCATACTTGTTGGGGATGCACCACTTACTTGTCCTGCGGCTTCAACAGTAAATCCTGCTTCTAATGCCGCACCAAAAATAACTGATTTAGAAGTTGCATAAAAATCATCAGTTATTTGTTTTTGTATTTGAGCCATATAGTCTATTGTTTTGTAAAATCCGGGGTGTTGCGCTCTCATTCTCATTCCTGTTGAAACCCAATCTCCCTGACCTGTTGCTTTATACCAGCCAGTGCTTGAGCGAACAACCATAGGTAAATTGCCATAATTAAAAGGGTCAATACCTTTTGCAACAATATGCGAAAGTCTTCCTCCCCTTGAACCTAAAACACCTTTTTCGGCATTTCTTAAACCTTTACCTGTATGTATTCTATGTTCTAATTTTTTTACTTTTTCTACTTGCAAAGCATCAGAAACTTTAGTATGGATATTTTTTGAACTACCTCTAAATATGCGAGAAGGCGGAACTACAACATCTGCGAGTCCACCTGCTAAAGCCTTGATGTCTTTTTTTGCTTTAATAACTGCTTTTTTAGAAGCAAGGTCAAGTAAATTATCTAATCGTCGTTCACCTGCTTTTCCGATAAGGTCAATTGCTTGTCGCAAACCTTTATCGTTTCTTGACATTTTAAAGTCAATATAGGTTCCTCTTCGATTAGTAGTTTGCAATCAAACACTTCCTAAATGAGCCAACCTTTGAAGACAGTGAATCCCTCTATCACGCAATGTTTTTCCACGCAAACCTCCGTCTGCGCCAGTTTGATGTGTTCCTTCATCTTCAAGATAACCTGCGGCGGCTAAGTCTGCGCAGATTTCACGCAGAATATGCGCATAAGCACCTTCTTGCACTGCTACGCCGCTTGCGTGGTCGAAAGATACGCCAGTTACGCCGGTTAAATCGTTGGTTGATTTGCCAGTCCATGTAAATGTGTCTCCGTCAATGTTGCCACTCCCCGCAGAACTAAAATCAGTTCCGCTTGTTACGGTTATAGTTGTCGCACCTGCCGTTATTGCTCCGTTTAAAGTCGTATCGGCAGTTGATTTACTCGGTTCTGCTCTGCCAAAATCAAGAAACTCTTGGTCGATGTAAATTGCAGATTGCCTAATATGTCTGTTAATTCTACTTTCTGCTCGAACTCTTTGTTGAGAGTCAAGACCAATTCGAGAACCAACATCGGCAACACTACAATAATAAGTCATTTTACTTCACCTGTTCTTTTAGTTTTGCGATTAACTCGTCTTTTGTTCCTTTTGCGTCAATTCCATGTTCTGCGCAAAGATTCATAACTTCTGATTTGCGCATACGCTTTAGTTTTGAAAGTGAAGGAAGGCTTTTTGCTTCTTCAATACTTTCTTTAACATCATCTACTAAATCAAGTGCTTCATCAAGTGAAATACTACCGTCTGCCATAGCGGAATCATACGCATTGCGCAATTTTTTGTAATGCTTAAGCGCAAAACCTATTCCGAATAATCCAACTGCTAAACCTGCTACTATAATTTCATTCATAATTTTTACCTTCCTTGTATTCAATAGTTATTGCTTTAGATAGCGGAATAACCATGAAATGTTGCGTATCGCCATCCCTGTATAAACGGTAGCCATGCGGTGTCTCTTCAATGTTTATGTTTGTATAACAACGCTCAGGAGGTTGATACACTATTTTTCCTTTTCTTTTTACCATAATTAACTCTCCAAAAACGCTTTGATTTCATCCGAACTCCAAACAGGCAATCCCGAAGGCCAATTCGGGCCTAAATGATATTGCCCCCTAAAGTAATTGAAGCATGTATCGTCATCCATAAACGACCAATTTTCATCGGGGAATCTTGTTTCTAATTTTTCTTTTAATGTCGGCATCACGCATCACCTAATCTAATTACTTTTACTGATGTTCGGTAGTCGTTATATGCGGCGAGATAAAAACCACACCCATTAAGATAAGCGGAAAAATAAATGTTTACTGCCGAACCGCCGGTTCTAATTTTTGCTGTTGTTTGGTGATTGTATTTTACTTCAATACCGTTTATTCTAATAACTTTTCTTGTTGTAGCATATCGTCTGTCGCCACTATTGTTTGTTGATATTTCAATAAAAGAATCAATGTTGGCGGCACTTGTTCCGTGTCCGAAAATATCAGTCGAAAACCACACATCGTAAATACCATTAGCGGCTAAAGTAAGGTAGCCGTCAGTGTGTAAAACAATACTTGTATGGTCGCTTGCTGTGGTGGCCGCAGTCCAAAAACTTGTATCGGCTAAATCCGCAACCCATCTTGTGTTGCTGTTAAAGTCATTGCTTGAGGATGTTGAAGGGTTGTGATTAACCATGCGGTATTCGGCAAACTCCAAAAGGTCAAGTGCGTTTAACTTAGTGTGGTCGTCATCAGTAAATACATTTGAATCAGTTGCGGCTTCAACAGCCGCCCTTACTTCGGCATTACTTAATTGAGTATTAGTGTCGGCGTGGTTACTTGCGTGTATTGTTCCTGCGCTTGCACCGGCCCAATCAACATGCTCCGCCGCTACAAAATTGTTTAAAGAATCGTGGTCTATTTCTGCGGGAACTGCAACGGCTGTAATTGTAGTTCCACTGTTTGTTACACCAACTCCATTAGAACCTAAAATAGAAAAATCCGCAGAACCTCCTGTATCTTCGGCTTTTGAACCACCGCCGCTATCAGTAGTTATTGTTACTCCGGTTATATCTCCTGAGCCACCTCCTGAACCAAGCGTAGTATCGGTTCCTGCATCATTAGTAAATATAAGTGTGCTTGGTGTTGTATTTTTAACCCAAAGAATGCCCGTTCCTGCGGCGGCGGCAATTGGATGGTCTGCATTTTCTGTTAATTTAATTCCTTTGTCTGCGTGCAAAGTATTGTCTGCAAAAGAAAGTTCGGTAGAAGTATTCAATGCCGACGCTGTGCTACCAAACGGTATTAGTCCTGCCGCAACTGACTGCAAACCTGTTCCCCCATCTGCAATATTTAAAGTATGCAATCCTTTGTAAACATAAATGCCATCTGCAATAGGATAAAAACCCCAAGTTCCTCTAATTGTTGGTTTATTTGTAATATGAAAAGTTCCTCCAAGTGTATTTGAACCGCTAACTCCTGCGCCAACATTTACTGTTAAATCGTTTAAAAAAACGGATGAACCCGACGCAATGTTTGCTTTGCCCCCAACACCTGCTACGCTTGAATCAATAATCCATTTTTGCCATGTAAAACGACATCCATTATATGTCGAAGTTCCGTTTGTTGGCAAAACAAAACTACCAGTAAATGCTTGAAAAGTCCATGCCGAATATCCCCCATTAAATGTATTAACGCCGCTATCAACCTGAAACTGTGTTTGCGCAGTTCCTTGACTTATCCATTCTTTTGCTCTGTCATTAGTAGAAGGAGTTGCGGAAGCAGGGGCAAAAGCGCCGCCTTTTATATGTAAAGTGTAAAACTTTACCGCAGTTGCCGTATTTGTTCCAAGTGAAGGTGCGACATAATCAGGAGTATGCGAGCCTGAGTTAATAACTATGTTTGGATATTCACCTGCTTCATATTTTATTCCTGTTGTAGAACCTGTATAAGTAAAATAAAATAATCTTCTTGCAGTTTCATTTGCAAAAATTGATGTGTCTTTTGCTATACCTATTTGAAAAAAAGTTTTATTGCTGTTGTATGGTGCTGTTCCTGAAAAAGTAAAAACTCTATCTGCGCTCGCAGTAAAAGCGCCAACTCTTGAACAAGAAAGACCCGTAAGTGCAATATCACTATTTACTGTAATTACTCCTGTATAAGTTGAAGCAACAGTAATTGTAGAAACTGCGGTTACATCCCATGTGCAATTTTCTACACTTGTATTATTAAAAACGACTGTATCACTTGAAGTTGGGGCAGAACCACCACTCCAATTACCATTAGTTGAGGCAGAACCGGCACTCGAAGCAGACCATACTCTTTCTGCCACTTATCATTCAACCCTTGTATTTGTAAAATCAAGAGCAAAGGCACTTCCGCCGGATTCTCGAATCTGCGCAAACAGTCTTTCTGCTTGCGCTTCAAACGATTTTAATTGGGCCGACAAACGAATATCTGTTCTTCTTTGCTCAGGTTCCGGCACATAGGAGGGTATTGTATCAATCATTATACGCAGACAATCTACGCAAACAAGAAACTTAATTGCAGACTCTTTTTGCGTGTCTGAAACTCCGTCTGATATATTGTAAAGCGTAGTGCTTCTTGACAATTTAGTAATTTCTTCTGTTCTGATAGTAAGGTATTCTGTAATAGTTGCTTCATTTAAGCCTCTTGGCCTATTTAACAAATCACGGATATTATCAGAAGTAACTACCATTTATTTCACGCATCCATAGGAATATCAACAAGAGTATATTTTGAGTTGTATTTTGTTCGACCCATAGGCCACATAACACCACTTCTAATAATGTTTTTAGTGTATTCAGAATCCGGCATCCAAATTACTGCGCCAATAGAAATAGATTCAGGCAAATTATGAGTATGATGATGCGCAGTTTTTATTCTGCGCAAAAGAAACCCTTGCGGAGAATCCCATGTATTAAAACGGTGCAACATAGCACCTAATGAATCTTCATCAGGCAAAGGAATACCCTTATTCTTTAATGCCTTTGCTACCTGTGCCTTTGACTTCATTTACTACACTATCCTTTTTCTTCTCTACTTTCTTCGGTGTGGTTTTTGGTGCGCTTTTTGGCGCATCCTCTTGAGAACGAACCCATGCTCGCATGTCAGGCCCAACTCCGAGAAGACCTTCCGGCCATTCTGTCGGTGAAACTTTTCCGTATTCTTTACACATGGCTTGTAATCGAGCCAAGTCGGTTCTTGTTCTTGACAAGTATATCACTCCGCAATACAGAGAATAAACTCGCATGGGGCGGTATCTGCTATTAAAGAGACTTTAGCAACAGCAGTCATATCAACATCTAAACGAACCATGAAAACACCATTAGGCGCAATCTTCAAAGTGCTTAGAACACCGTCTGAGCCATCCTTTAGAACACAAGTAATAAAGTTTGTTGAATCACGGTTTTCAAGGTAAATACCATCACATTGAGCCAAACCGTAATCGCTTGCCAAATAAACAGTAGCACCACTATGAGAAATTGTTCCTGCAATTTTAACTGCGTCGCCACTTGTAAAAGAAGTGCCGCTTATTGATTCGGTAAAACCGCTTGCGCCATCACCTGCGGCCATCTGAAATGTTGCCGAGACTGTATTATTGCGTGCCAAACTTAATCACCTCAAGCAGTGATGTTTGTAATCTTGCAAATGCGGTCGTTTTTACCATCACCGGCAGTTTGAGTGTCTTGGTGTTCATGGATAACAGTTCCCATGTAGCCTGTGAGCATCCAATCATAGCCAACGCCCGGAATCCGAGTCAATTCGGTTTCCATGAATCCGTCGCCGTTGTATGTAAAGAACTCGGCAGTTTCGCCACCCGGAACAAGAAGCAAACAAGTGTCTGCGAGTCCTGAATCACGGGAGTAGTAAACAGTAATGTTGCCCATTCCTCGGAGGTGTTCTTGGAGGGATTGAACGACATTGCCGTAAAGAGTTGTTTGAAGCAAAACATTTCGGTGCTTTGCAGGAACAATAAGAGCCAATGGTTCATTACCGGAAACACGGGCATTCTCGAAAATCTTATCCATAGCACTAAGGATGTTTCCTTCTGCATCTGCACCTGCGGAATCCCATTCGGAACCTGCGGCAACAGCAACGCTTTGACCTGCACCTGCAATAAGAGCAGAGATAATGAGGTTGTCAATAACAGTTGCTCGGTTGCGAACAATTGCCATTTGCTGTCGGTCAAGGTTTTCAAAGGATTCGCCACGCAAAAGAGTAGAGTCAAGGAAAACACATCGGCCTTGACCCTTCTTCAAGGTAACGCCATAGTTTGCGGTTCCAACCTTTGTTGGGTCTGTAACTGAGTTATCATCAAGCGGGTAAGAGAAAGTTCCTTCTGCACCGCTATACCAAGTAAACTCCAACCATCCAACGCTTCGGACACCCACTACTTGAGTTCCGACTGCGATTGTAGTTGATTGTAGTTCGATAAAGTCGCGAAGGGTTTGTTCAAGCACTGCGTCGCCTGAACTAAATGGCCCTGCGGCGGCTTCGATTGTTAGTATTTCTTCAAGGGTATTATTAGCCATATTATTCATCTCCAATTATTTTTTTATCATCAAGCGATTTCATGCACAGTAGTATTAACTGCGATAAGAGTTCCCTCTGTATTAGTGGTATCACCTGCACCATTAGCCCCAAGAGCCGCCGTTGCTTCGCCGTTTCCGACATAAACTCCGAGTTTCTTAACAGAAGAACCGCTTGAATTAGTGGCAAGTCCATTTGCACCTGCGTAAACGACTTGTCCGAGTGTGTAAGTAAGTCCATTGGTTGATTGAACCATTTGAACTCCGCCAAGAGGATAATAAGAAACAGTTGCTCCTGCGGCTGTTTGCAAAACAAGTGCGGAGTCGCGAGAAGAATCTCCCGCAGTAACTCCGATGCAAACTTCGCTGTTTGCGACCAAATCAACAGTGTTGTTGGTGCTATCCATTGTAATAAGTTTACCTGCGCCGTAAATTACAGTGCCGGTTTTTAGTGTTGCGCTTCGAGGTTTTGTATGCAAATCCATTTTATTCATCTCCAATTTTTCTCAATTCAAATGAGTTTCTTATCCCTTGCTTCACGGAAAGTTGGTGCTTGAGTTTCAGAAGCAGATAGAGTATTGTTCCATCCGTTTGCCCATGCGTTCCATGCTTTTTCATAAAGACTTTCGGGAGTTTTAATTAGTTTGCGGTTAAGGTAGTTTGCTACAACCGGCTCTGAGGAAAGGTCGGCTTTTTCTGAGGCGACCATTCCCATGTTTGATTCAACAGGTGAAAGTTCTTCAACAACTTCTTCACTTGCAACAGGCATTTTTGATTCAAAGGATGCAATAATGCTTTCGAGAGTTTCTGATGGCAAAGAGTCAATACCTGCAATTCCGAGTTCAGTTGCTTTTTCTACAAGAGAAAGTCGGACTTCTTCTACCTTTGCTTCTTCATCTGCCTTAATTGATTCAAGTTTTGCATCACGCTCTGCGAGAGAAGCCTTAAGTGCTTCGATTTCTGCGGCGTAGTCAATAGATGGAGTTTCTTCGGCAACAGGTGTTTCGACAACAACCTCTTCCTCGGATGCGATAATGATTTCTTCTTCACTCATGGTAGTCATATCCTTTGCGATATTCTGAACAGAATGCGAATGACTATTAAAGCCTTCTTTAGTTTCTGCTATATTTACTCGTTCAACCGATTCTATCTTTGCGCCGGAATAAGCAGGTTTATGAACAATAGCCAAATGGTCGAATTGAAAATCACTTTCAAACTTCATAACTGCCGAACCATCATCTGCTTCAATAATTTCATCAGGAATACCCGTTCCTCCAATAGAAACACCATATCCTTCTCTAAGCCAAAGTCCTGATTCAAGAGCCTCAAATAATTCTTTGCGGTGAACATTTGCTTTAAACTTAACATTCCACTCGAAACCATCATCAACAATAGAGGCTTCTGAAACAACACCAACTACTGCTTCATCTACTCCGCCATCCATGTTTCGACGGAATCTGCCATTATCTGATTTAGGATGATTTAAAGTTAAATCTGCACCAACCATTTGAGAAACAGCGAGATTTGCACCTTTGCGTGTAATTTCCCAACCGTTTTTATTTACTCCTTGATGAAATGCAATACCACTGATGCGAATAACTTGATTGCCTGTTGTTGCATCAACCATAACTTCATCAACTGAAATATCAATATCTAATTGAAATGTAGCCTTAACACACTTGCCACCTTGCATTTTGTAGCCAGTTCTGCAAGAGTTGCTGTAACCGCCGCCACCGCCGCCGCCACCGTAGCCTTCAAGTTGTTCTTCTTCGATAAACTTATGACCTTCATGTGCGGCCATACATTCTTCTTCGGAGTAACCCATTTCTTGACAACGACTCATATATTCATTATGTGTTTCATCATCGTTTGGAGTTGGTTCTGCCGCTTCAACAGAACCGCATTTGCCACCACAGCCACAACCGCCCATAACTGTTTCCATCATATTGTCTGTTTTATTAAAGTCTTCTATGCTTTCAACTTTAGAACCACTTCGCCATTGATAGCAAGACCAATAACCTGCCGTTGTTTTGTCTTTCTTTTCTGCGCAGTTATGCCTATCACGGAATGCTTTGCGTCGTTTTGGGTCATCACGCTTAATTTCCATATTAGGGTCGCCAAATCGAACAATTATAACTTTACCTGCGGGATTCTTAACATATACCGCAAACTTCTTTTTTTCTTTAGGAGTTCTAAATGGTTTATTGAGTGTAACTTTGCGACCTTGATATTCTGCGGCACTAAATGCTTCTTCATCCCAGTCTTCAAAGTCTTCTTCAACACTTGCTCTTGGATGTGATTTAGGCAACAAATCATTGTCTTGTTTGTAGTTTGGGTTGCTTGGTCTGCCGTTGCGCAACAAATACAAGAATGCTTTAACTCTTGCAATACCCCATCCACCTCTTGACATATTAGGTGCGTGTGAACGAGAAAATGCACCTGCACCTCTTCGATATACAGACTTTAGACGACCCATGCTTGCTTTTGAACCTTTACCTTTGCTTGAAACCTTTTTGTTATGTTCAGTCATCATTTTGCGCAAACGGGCTTCGGTTTCTTTGCTTACTTTAATTGAAGTGTTTGGTTTTTTAGCAGAACCGGGCTTATTTTTCTTAGAACCCTTTCTGCGCTCACTTGGTTTAGCAGGAGTTTTGCGTGGGTCGTTTTTCTTTGGTTTTCCATATTGAAGTGCTTCTACTGTTGCTCCTAATTCTTCTTCTGCATCGGGGTCATTCTTTCGATACCACTTAATGAACTCGTCTTCTGTTTTAGCAGGAGAATACAACTTTGTTCCGTCTGCAAGTGTTGATTCATGGATTTCTCCATTAAAACCTATTTCTTCGGATTTTTTTTGCGCACCTTCCGGTGTGCGAAACAAATAATCCTCCATTTTAGATTCTACCAACATTTAAATCACTCTTTTTTAATACGCTCTAATTCTTCTGTTGCTTTATCCATTGCAACATCAACAATTTTTTGCGCTTCTGCGTCAATATCAACATCTTCCATATAACTTCTTAATCTTTGAAAGCCAACTTCATGTTTTTCGACTTCGTGTTCGTGCGATTGTTGTATTGCGGCTAATTGCATTAAATGCTCATGGTTGTCTGCATCACGCTCTCTTTCATGCTTTAATTCAACGGCAATGTTTTCAATTTCAATACTTTGTTCTGATTCCCACATGCGCAAAACTGTATTTAGCGCAGGGGCGGCTACTCCACCAATAATTGCAATAAGAGCAATAAATCCATCGAGATTTGCAAGGACAACATCAGGTTTCCATATACCCATACCGACTACTGCGCCTGATGCAAGAAGCCAAAGATAAATTGCAGGAATTACTGTTCGCTTAACCATTCGGTCATTAAATGATTGATTGTTGTTTCTTTTTTTCATATTACTCACCTTAAATTGTCATACCTGTTAAATCAACTCCGAGAGTCAATCCTAATACTGAAACAAGAATTAAACCACCTTTGCGCAAAACTGTAATAGCAGTTGCAATTTGCGCATTTAACTCTGCAATACTAATCATCATATCAGTTTGCGCAGAAGCCATTTTTTCAATCATTTCATCATGCTTTAGTAATTTTGTTTCAACTGCGCTTATTCGCACATCTTGGACTGCATCATTCGTCGTCGGCATTTGAATCATCCTCTATTGTTTCGTTATCCGTTGTTTCATCAGTTGGAGTTCCTTCTTGTCCGTTTTCACGGGGCAACTCGCCATTATCTGCAATTCCTTTACTATCCTTTCTAATATCGCCTTCTGTTTCATCAGGCAGGTTTACAATTTCAAGTGCTTGGTTTAAAGTAAGAATACCTGCATTGTAGCCAATGTTTGCTCTTTGCATTTTGTTAAGTCTTGTTTCTTCATCAATTGGTTCAAATTGCAAATCGGGCAAATCACTTATTCGATGGTCTATTTTTAGTAAATCTAAATGTTTACTGAATAAGGATAAAGTAGATTGTTTCAGAATACTTTGTATGCGTCTAATTGCATTACTTGCCCATAGATTAGCCGTATATGATGCGGCAAAAGTTGAACCCTTTTCTTGTCCTGCGGCAGTGCGAGGAACCTGTAAAACTGCGGCTATGTCTGCATTGATGTTATCTAAAAACCCTGATGAGTCAGGCAAAGCAGTTCTTTGGTCTATGTGCTTGATATTGACATAATCAGGGAAAATTGGCACTTGGTCGCCTCTAAGAGCCTCCATTGTTTCAATTACTTGATTCATAATAAAAAGTAGTCTTTCTCGTTGCTCATCGGGATTTTGTATATGTTCGACGGCTTTCATGTCAATAGTAATAAATTGCTTTGTCATAGCGTCTTCAAGTGAAATCCGATTGTTAATACTGTTGTATTTTGCTCGAATTGCTTGTTTAAGTGAAGTAAAGCGAGATGCACCCCACACGCCATAAGTAATTCTATTTTCATTATCTGTAAACCAATTACTTCTGTAATCCATTCTAAAGTGAAGTATTTCATCTGCTTTAAACTCTTGAAAGGTTGTTTCGCCTTCACGGAGATAATAGTTTTCTGCTTTGATAATCGGGTCGTTTTCATCGACGGTATCATTGATACCTCTTTCATCGTTAATGGTTATTTGCCGAATAGGGAGATTTTGCACATCTGTAATGCCCTCTTTGCCCGTTCCGACTAATTTATTGATGTCATTGCCATAAACCATCAAGTTGCGCATTGCGCAAATTAAAATATCGTCAAAATCAAGCCTTTCGACTAATTCTTGTATTGCGTTTCTAATTCGAGCATTGCGTGCTTTTCGGTAGTTAATAGTATAGTTGTTTGCGGTTAAGGACACTGCTCGGACTGCACCGTTTAATTCGGGGTCAAGTTTAAGCATTTCATCAAATAATTCAAAATCATTATCAAAATTAGTATCATCTCTTAAAGTATTTGTTTCTTTAACAACATCTGAAATACCGGCCATAAGAGCAAATGGACTTCGATGGGCAACACTGTGTCTTAAATCCTCATTGCTTACAAAAGCCATAGGAACAGGTTCGGCAACATCTACTTTAGATTTGCCAAAAATAGAAAAACGAGTTCGCGCCATGAATTACCTTTAATAGACGGCGACTTAAGAAAGTATGCACAAGAATAAGTTATTCTTATTTTTTAGATGATTTAGGTTTCTTAGTTGATTTTGCGGTTTTTTTCTTTGCAGGAGGGATAATATCGTAGTTACCATCTTTATTTAGACGATAAACTGTGCCATCGGCCTCAGTCCACTCTTTGAGTTGCTCACTCATACTTAATCACCTCAAACAATACTTTCTTGGTAAGTAATATAAACATCACAAATACCGGCTGTAATAGCGGCCCCTGCAATAGTAAGTAAAAGATTATGCGCACCTGCTAAACCAATTGCACTTCCACCGGCAGTAGCGCACAATTCCCAACCAACAGTAGCGGCGGCAAGTGCGGCATCGTCAAAAGCAGTAGCGGCCATAATACCGGCGGCTGTTCCTGTATATCCAAGAGCGATTGTTGCGCTACCCGAAGAAGTAAATGCTTGGGTCGGAACTACTAAAAACGATTTGATAAATGTTCCGGCGACAAGTGTTTGCGCTGTTCCGTCTGCGGCAGTTAAAGTTTTAGCGCCAGTAGTCTTTGAAGAACCGTCATAAGAAAACTTTAGGGTCTTTTCAATAGTAGTTGCTGTCTTTGCGTCAGTTACGGAGTCTGCTTGTAGTTTTGCGGTTGATACCGACAAATCATCAAGGTGTCTATTTTTAAGAGCGCGGTCGAGTTGCGAGTTGGTGTGTCCTACTGCCATAATGATACACAGAAACCGTTTGACTTATCAAAGTATTGGGTAATCCATACTAAAAATTATTAAGCAAACAAAATAAAAAGTTAATTAGGGCGTTAAAATGATAGATTTTACCTTTAATGGAGTAGTTTTAATTGGCGGTAGCACACTTTTGATACTTGAGTTAATTTGGTGGGCATTAGTGTTTTTGTTTATTCTTTTTAGACGAAAGAAAAAATTAAGAAAGAATAAAACGATTGACTGAATACAAATTGCTATTATTCTTTATTCTTTACTAAGAGATAAAAAACTATTATCTAAGTAAATAATAAGCGGCCCAATATCTAAACACTTAAGAAGAATTAAAAGAATAAATCGAATAGGCTTTCAGTGCCTTGTTTATTTCTTTTTTAATTCTTTCAAAAGCATAAAAAGAATTAAATTGCGCAATACCTTATAAGCCAAACCTATTAAGTGCGTAATATGGCAATAGAATACCATGATGCTGTTAAAAAAGAAATTGATGAGCATTATACTGGAAACATTATGGCTTTTTCAAGACACATGCACAGTATTATGCCTGAAATAACAAGTGAACAGCATAGATGGCGTTTGCGTATGTTAAAACAACATATGTCGGAGATTTTTCCTGTTTTTAAAAATGTTGATTATAATGCAGAAATACCAAAACAATTTGACGGCACTCAAGCACAGTTAATACGCATTATGCACAAACGGTTTCCTGAAATCTCAAAGTCAGGTTGGGAGTCAAGGATTCGGGCGGCATGGGAAAGAGAAGCGGTTACTCGCACAGAAACACCCCATTTTATTGTCGAACACTTGAAAAAGAAGTCAAGTAGTCAAGAAGACCTATGGAATGCTATTGAAGAACGCTCAAAAGCGGCGATTCTTGCAAACACAGATGCTCGTTGGGCTACATTTCACATGAAGTCCGATAAACGATACATTGGCATTGCATTTCAAAGCGACCAACACATAGGCAATCCATTTTGCGACCATGAAAGGTTGCGCGAAGACACAGAAGCAATTGAACGACACCCTGAATGCTATGTTATTCATGCGGGTGATTATATTGACAACTTTATGATTGACAAACCTCGACCTGCTATGAAAGCACCTATTCCTCCTTCTATCCAATGGCAACTATGTGAACACTACATTAACATGAGTCCTAATTCACTTATGGCTATTGTTGCGGGTAATCACGACCTTTGGACTGCCGGTGCAACAGATTATGACCCTCTAAAGCGTCTTGCGCAAGACAGAGGCGTTTTGTATCACCCGTATGAGTTAAACCTCAAAGTTATTCACGGCGATATTCCTTATCACCTTAGTATTCGACATAAGCGAAGAGGTAATTCAAATCTCGACCCAAGCCGTGTAATTAAGAAAATGTGGGATGACGGAGAATGTGATTTTGACATTGGAGTTATCGGACATCATCACACGCCATCAGTTGTTCCTTTTACTCGACATGCAGTTGAGCGTTGGGCTTTAAGGCCGGGCGCATACAAAACAATAGACAGTTTCGGTGAAATGTGCGGTTTTCCGAGAGAACGCCCAACATCCCCTATGGTTGTCCTTGATTCTCAAACAAGAGATATTCAAGCATTTACAGACCTTAGACATGGACTTAGACTTCTTAACACTCTTAATGGAAGGAAAGCAAATGCCTATATGGAAGAGTGATGACGAACAGTTAATCCTTACTGAAATGGGGCATGATTATGTCGCATTTAATATATTTTCAGAAGAATTAGTTATTGGCATTATGCTTAATAGAAATGAAATTGAAGAGTTATGCAACTCTTTGCTTGAATACTGTGGAATACCTGTTTTTGAGGTGAAAAACAATGATGAAGAATAGAATAATGACTGCTCTTAATATGGAAAGAAGCAGGTATGACATTAAACATTTTTATGAATGGCTTGGCTACAATTGGGGCGACCACATAGGAGAATGGTTAAAACTTTACAGTGAAAGAGGCGAAAGACAAGTTCACCGTGTATGCGTAATTGCACCTCGCGACCACTCTAAATCAACAACTCTTCGAGTAAAAGTTCTTCATCAATTACTTTTTGAAAAGTGGCGAGGTAAACCGTTTACTATTTGGTTGTTTTCCGCTAATAAAGACCTTGCGATAAACAGACTTGATGAAATAAGACAAGACCTAAAACGACATCCTGAATTGTCAAGACTTATTGATGTAACAAAAGGAAACAGATATGAGTTGCGATTAACAAACGGCGCTTGGATTAAGGCAACATCCGTTGGTTCAGGTATTCGGGGCGAACATCCAGCCGCAATTGCTCTTGACGATGTATTAGACGACCAAAATGATATGTCTTATGATATAGTCCAACAATGGTTCAGAAAAAAATTAACACCTATGCTATCGCCCGGAACTTCTATTTATTGCGTCGGAACGCCTATGTCAATGAACGATTTATACCATACTGAAATGCTAAGTAATGAGTCTTGGCAATCATGGCGTAAAGGTTCTATTGTAAATTATGACGAATGGAGAAATGACCCTGATAATGTAAAACCTGTCTGTCTGTGGCCTTCTGAAAGACCTATTGAGTTTTTGCTTGAACAACGACAAGCAATTGGTGATTTAGCATTTGCGCAAGAATACCTTTGTAAAGTAGTCGATGACGACAGCGCAGTTTTCCCTCAACAACTTACACGCAAAAATATGAACATGGATGTTATACTGCAAAATAAAAAAATACATGACGGGCGCTATGTTATAGGCTTTGACCCTTCACATGGCATAGGAAAAGACTACACGGTTATGGTTGTTCTGCGTCAAGACAAAGAAGGCTTCATACATATTGTAAATATGTGGCGAAAAAACGATTTTCCCCCAAATAAACAAATTGAAATGATTGGAAAGTTTAATGACGCATACAAACAGCCAACTTTTGCTTTTGAAAGCGCAGGTTTTCAATCTCTTTACAAATCTCTCGTTGAACAAAGCAAATTGACGCTCGATATGAAAATGAGCAAGGTATCAAACAAAACACTCAAGCAAGGACTACTAAATCGCCTCCGAGTATGGTTTGAACAAGAAAAAGTCGTCATACCCTATGGAAACGACGAAACAAGACGGGTTATGAGCATCCTCCTTGACGAATTGGAGTCGCACGCATGGAAAAACGGCGATATTGTCGATAAAGGCAAGCATAATGACACAGTTATGGCCTTTGCGCACGCAATAGACCAATTTAAGACAGGCTTTAACGCCGGATTAGCCATGACAACAGGCCAAACTGACATATCTAAGTGGAACACAGCAAAAATTAACAAAAATAAGCGAGTTTCAAGCAAATATGTGCCTTTTTTCTAAAAAATCGGCAAAAATTAAAAAAAATATAAAAATTGTGAGAGGTGGTTGGCGTGCGTAGCCCCGTCAGTATGCGCAGTTTTTGGCGCACCTAAAGCGCAGGTTCAGGGGCCGCAATTATTTTGCCTAAACGACGCACTGCGAGCCTGTTTGTCTGCGTGTTCTGCGCAGTTCATGCTCGCGCAGGTGCGCGTCATCACGCCACACGCCTTATGCGTCTGTTTTTCGATTTGCGCCAAAAGTTTCTGAAAGGGCCACTGAGAGCCTGTTTAGGGCCAATAATCCACTATTCAACTCAAGGTTCAGTAGTGCGAATGGCACATAGCGAGGCTGTTTGACCTTCTGCGCAACCCCAAATATGCGACCTTCTGCGAGACTCCAAGCGATTCATTCAGAAAACCACGCCAAAATTGACGCCTCAGAGCCTCCCCCATAGCCCCGCAGTCTATCGTTTAGACCACCCTCAAACGACCTTCTCAGAGTTGAAACCTCAGAACTCAAAACCGTTGCACTGCGCCCCACCTTAGAAACTGCGTGAACCGTTGTTTTCAAGTATCAAACCGCCGTTTTCCGGTTTACCGCCATACATGCCGAATATGTGCAATTTCTCAACATTGCCGAAAGAGTCCGTTTTCACCATACCGGCACTGCGGCGCAGTCTATCGAATGACTACTGAACCGATGGTTCCCCTATGGTAGCACTCCCCGCAATTTTGCGCAGAGCCTCAGTGCATCGAATAGAAAGCAACGGGGTGCGGCTATTGCATCATCGACTTTCGGCGTTTTCTGCGTGTTTTCTAAAATCGCCGTTTCCGTTCCGTTTGGGCTGTT
>CENI01000910.1_pt1 | contig 31660 bp, 51 predicted proteins | sample 530161 | NCBI WGS metagenome assembly CENI01 (sample SAMEA2591107, study PRJEB7988) | marine metagenome | isolation source: saline water (ENVO:00002010), including | reverse complement strand
TCAGGAGTACCTTGGTAATAAAAAAGGGACTGTAAAGTCCCTTTTTTGTTTTTACTCTTCTTCGACTACTTCAGTCTCGGGATTTTCATCCTCTTCGATCTGTTTGGTCAATAAGCCTGTAAAGCCATCAATTCCTACACTAATCTGATCAAGACGCGCAGCGGTTTGTTGCTTTTGTGCGTTTAAATCTTGTAGCTGTGCAATTAAATATTGTGCTTTATCGGACATATCTTCAATAATATAATTTTTATCATTGAATACGAGAGTGGGTTTTTCTGTTACTTCAGTCATGTGTTTCTCCTAAATTTCACACTGATTACCAACACAAGCTAGTTCTTGAGAACCAATCGTGTTATCTTCAACTTCGATCTTTGCTAGATCTTCCCAATTAATTTCCTGTGGCATTGCCTCAAGAAGTTCCTTGTACTTTTCTTCATTTATTTCTTCATAAGGTGCTTGTTGATATACATGGTCACTATAAGGCAACAATGAAATACCAGAGCAAGTATCAAAATTCTTCCAAATCCACTGTGCTACATCTAAATACTCGTCATCAGTATAATAAATTGTAATACTTGGTTTGTGCTCACACCAATAATCTTGATAAGCTTTCCATAATTCTAACTGCTCCATTGCTCCTGTCTGTCTCACTGTAACACTTGTTGCAGGTGCTTTTACGGGAAAAGAAAAAACATCTGTAGTGGTTGGCGACATTACATCCGACTCCACAGGTACACCAGCATCAGACATAAAAACAGAAAGAGGATCTTTCTTATCCCCACGAACTCTACGAATATAATACTTAGAAAAACGGGGATGAATACCACTAGCAGAATTAACGAGCTGACTGACCGTGCCACTCGGTTTGACACAAGTGATGGCCGTGCTTTGATTGATGCCCAGCTTTTCACTCCATTCTTTGTTTGTTTGAATTGCGACATTTTTCATCTCCGTTAACCATTTTTCTAGGTCGGGTGAGTTTTTGCCAAGTAAGTAATGATCCATAATACCTGTAAGACTTACACCAAGAAGAGCTTCTTCTTCGGTATTTCGCTCCCAACGCACTCGTAGATATCGAAAATCTGTGAGAGTTGACTGCAATGTTCCTATAATTGTAGCGATCTTTACTTTACGCCTCAAATCATCTAAAGTATCATTTGGTCGAACTACGACTTCTGATAAATTACAGAATTGATTACTTCTCAGTATAATTTCACTACAAGGATTTGTGCCAAAATCATGCTCGATATCTCGTCTTCCATGTCGTTCTGAGACTTTCTTTGCCGCTACACGGCTAAAGATTCCTCGTTCGCCAGATTTACTTTCATAAATTACTTGCATTTCACGCAAAAATGCTTCAAAATCGGGTTTTTCTGTATAGGCAACACTATTATTTGCAAGTCTGCGTTGACTGTTACTTTCCCACCATTGTCCCGATTTTGCTTTTGCCATACGTCCATCTGAAAGATTTGATAAACTAATTAAAGCAGATCGTCTTACTCCGCCTACTACTACAATATCTGCAACTTTACATACAACGTCATGACACTCGATACTTGTAAGTTTACGTCCCGCTGCTTTACGAAAAACTCCGATTGTAAACTTAAATAAGTCATCTAAAGGTTCTGGACCACTTGCTCGGCCCCCAAAAGTTTTAAGTCTAGCGCCTGCAGGACGAACCTTTCTCATGTCCCATTTTGGAACTTTTCCTGCGTACAATAGACTAATCAATTCACGAAACGCACTTGCCCATCCCATTTTGGAATCAGCTACTACTATTGTAGTATCCGTTTCATGCATTGTTTCTGCGATGGCAGGCAATTGATTGATAAAGTTTCTTTCGACACTAAATCCAACACCTGTTCCGCACATAAGAACATACATTAGCTCATCAAAAGCTCTTACATGATCGATATGAAGATAACTACAGTTAAAGCCTGCAACATTATCACGTTTCAATGCTTCTCCTGCCGTCATCATACACCTCATTGAAGGCATAACATCTAAATCGAGAATTGCATCATAAACAGCTTTTGCATCTCCCTCTTTTAATTGCTCTCTTTCCCTCCAAAAATCGACATAACGTAGAACAGTTTCGTCCCAACGTTCTCGTCTTCCTTCAGAATCAAGCCATCGAGCATAACGGCTTTTATGTATAAATTGTTGATATTGATCCATCATTACTTCATTGTCTCCTCAATCATGGATATATTATCCATACCTATTGCTTCATTACAATATGTTAATAAGTCCATAAGCTCATAATTTTGTAATATTCGCTCAGGATTTCCATTTAATTCTTCTATATACTTGTACTTTCCTTCTATGGGAATATTATCAAAAATATCATATGCAGTTCCATATTCATCTAAGAGACCTACTGCTCGTTTTGGACCAATACCACGTATTCCTGGAATATTATCGCCTTTATCTCCGATTAGACATTTATAGTCTGCGTACTTTTCTTGCGGAACGTCATAGTGATCGCTCCAATTGTCCACTGTGATTTCTTTTCGAGTGACATAAGAAAATCTCATGACACCTGGCTGAATAAGTAAATCCCAGTCTCTATCGCTTGAAATTAATACTACATTTCCAAGACCATATTCTGTTTTATTTTTTACTAAATGTGCTGCTAAATCATCTGCTTCTACGCCATCAAACTGAAGAAGAGTATGTCCAATGCTAGAAAGATGTTCTAGTGTTCTTGAGTATTCTTCAAAAAACTTTTTGAACTCTTCTGCTTCTTCCTCGCTTTGTTCTGCATACTTATCTTTTCGATTCTGTTTGTAGCTTGGCAATATCTCTTTTCTGTACTTTGATGAGCCTTTATCGGCTGTAATTATAATTCTATTACATTTATAAGAGCTTGCTAACGAAGAAACAGTTGCTGCATATTCTGCAATAAAATCTGTCTTTCCTTGATGCTTCCATCTAAATGCTAGATTTAGTGCATCAACAACTAATGTGTTTTTTATATCTTTAAAACTAAAAGCCATTCGCAAATTCCACTGTTTCTTTATCTAACCATTCTTCTGCTAGCAATATATAACAATTTAAAAATTTTAAGTACATATATTGCTCTGTGTTTTGTGGTTCCATTTCTGTACACACAAATATTTTTGAGCGATCGTACTTGAAGAAAAGTAACGGTTTTTGATTACCTCCTTCAGCCTGTACAATTAACTTTTTCCACCACCGAATGATATTGTTCGTCTTCGGTTGTGTAAATATCTTATCACTCAAGGGAGAGTCTTTGTAATTTTTTACTTCTATGCAAAAATAATTACGTGAGTTTGGTACATAAATATCTCCCTTTAAATAATCAAGCGCACCAGACGAAGGCACTCTTTCAAAGTTTAACTTCGTATACTCTCGAAGCATATCTCTAACTAAATACTCGCCTCGTGCACCCTTTGCTCTTGAATCTACCACTCTATCGTACTCACATTTCCTTCTTTCTTTACTTCTACTTTACTCAATAAAGGATGTGTCCACCCATGAGATACCATAAAAGTATTCAAGTTTTCTTCTTCTCGTAAAACTTCTACGAGTTTTTCTCTTCCTTCTGCATCTAATACATTCGTTACTTCATCAAGAAATAATATATTTATTTTAGACTTTGAAATACTACTCATTAGCTTACGAATAGCAATTAGTGTTGCTGTGTTGACTCTAGCAAGTTCACCACTAGATAAAGCCAAAATATCTACAATATTCCCGTTATCGGTAACTTGAACGTTAAGTTTGTCATTTGATACAATAAATTCCAATGTAAAACGTCCGTCTGATAATTCTCCTAAATATTTGTTGGTAAGATTTTCTAACTCTTTTATTAGGTTTTCAATCTTGTATGCAACAAGTCCATTTGTACTAAATGATTTTTTTAGAATATCAAGATTTGTTTCAATCTTTTTCTGCTTTTCTTGCAGAGTTTCATATTCAATTTTTTCTTTTTTAAATCCATCCTGCTGTTCTTTGATTATTTGGATTCTGGTGTTTCTTCGAGTTCGCTCTTCGTTTTCTCGAGAGATTCTAGATATTTCTCTTTTTCGCTCTTGTAAGTTGCTCCGAATAGAGACAATGCGGCTTTCAAGCTCGTGTTTGTCCATAGTATTCTTTGGTAACTTGCTGTCAATACTTCTATACAAATCTTCCCAGTTCTTGATACTATCTTTGACTCTTTTATACTCTGCGTTCTCAGCTTCAATGGATTCGATTCGTTTTCTGAGGTCATTTCGTACTCCTTCTGCTATTTTTACTTTTGTTGCAGCTTCTGTAATCATAGATTGTTTTAAAGTTTTACTAATTGTTTGATTACAAGTTGGACATTCCTGCGCAAGATTTGTTAATTTATTTACTATTGCTTTTTCTCTTTTTATCTCAGCTTCACATTCTCCAGAGAGAGAAAGTATATCTCCATAGTCTGTATACTTTGAAGTATTACTTTGTAATTCTTGAATATCAATGGATTCGAGCATATGTCGATACTGATTATTTTTAAGAATTTTTTTATTTTTTTCGGAAATATTTTCAAGTTCTGCCATCAAAGAACTCAATACTTCTTCATCTTTAGATGTATCAATTTCTAAATTTAACATTGGCACTATGATAGTATCTTCCAAAATATTGTTTTCTAACCATTTTACTACTGTTGCTAACTTGCCCGAAACAGTTGCACCTTTAACTGTCTGCTCTTTGTGAGCCTCTTTAAATATATCGTATATACTTACATATTTTTCTAGGTTAAGTAAATCAATTAGAAACTTTTTTCGATTTGTATCAGTTGCAGTTAAAAATTGCAAACTACTGCTAGGACTTTGATATACTACTTGTGAGAAAGTTTTAAAGTCCATTCCTATAATACCTTGCAGAGTTTTATAGGTGTTTGTTGCAGTATGACTCGATATATCAACTCCGTCTTTTAGTAAAGTTAATTTAATCGATGCCTTTCGATTTACCATTATCTGATACAAAGACCCATCTTTCAAAAAAGATAGGTCTATGCTGTATCCCTTATTGATATATCGGTTTGCTATATCAACTTTCTTAATACCTTTCGAATTTTTATTGTATAAAACTTCTTCAATCAATACAGGTATTGAAGACTTTCCTGTTCCATTTGTTCCAATAATCTGTGTGATAGTGTCCGAATCTAATTTTAGTTCATTTCCCTCACCATAACTGAAACAATTACTCCATTTCAAATTTTGAAGTGTAATCATTAAATATTCCTACAATTTCTGGTATTTTTTCTTCAGGTATTTGTAAAACATACTTGAGATACTCTTCGAGTTCCTCATGCAAACTCATCTCAGGATTGAGAATAAGTGATGCTTCATTTGCCTTTTTTACTACTTTTTTGTCAAGAAGATCAGAGTTCTTTACTGCTGCTAGTTCCTGCACATCACCTTCTACTTCGTAGATTGTATGATGATACTCTGTAGGAATCATCTCAGCTGGGTTTGATACTGTTTTTCTTATAAGTTGAGGCAACTCAAAACTATGCCAACTCCAGTTCCAATTAGTATTATTAATTAAAATGTAGCCCGTTTCAACCTCGTTTCGATGAAATGAAGTAGTCATTGGGCTACCTGGATACACTATATTTCTCTGACAATTACTATGTGCGTGAAGATCACCTGCAAAAACCACTGGAAAACGATTGAAGAGATCAAGGTCTACTTCAGGTTTAACGTGGGGAGGCACCTCTCCGCGCACATGAGTAAAAATCGGAATATCGCTCGGAAAAAAGTTATGCCAATCTTTTTTGTGTAAGTGACAGTATGGAAGTATTCCCATACCATATTCATCAAAAACGGTTGGTGTAGTTATAACTTTTACTTTGCTATTCAAGTTATGAGTAACATCAGCCAGCTGATCAAAGAATGTTTTGTTTTTTTGAGTTGCTTCATGGTTTCCGTCAAAAACAATAGTTTTTACACTACAAGACTTTACCCATTCAAAGTAAAGCTCCAACTCTTCCATCGTAGGTATTCGATCAAATATATCTCCACCTACAATATGTAGGTGAATATTTCGTACTTGTTCGATTTCCCACAGGTCATCAAAAAATTTTAAGTAACGTTCTTTGGCCCACTTAACTGGAACATTTTTCTGCCCCAGCTTTATGTGCCAGTCAGCTGTAAATAGAATCATGCAAATTCTGCTTCTAGTTCTTCATCAACATTTGCGCTGCTTCCTCGTACACGATCGAGCAACTCTTTTTGTGCATCAGGAGTTGGGCGAGGCATAACATCGTCCATAGATTTCAACTCAGAGACTAACTCTTTTTCTGTTTCATCTAACTCTCTGTGCTTGCATTTTAGCACTTGCAACTGATACTCTACATTGTATGGAAGAGGACCAGTTTTTACTCGCTTGAACTTTACATCCCAGCCAGTTTCGGGATCGGTTGGATCACCTAAATCTTCTGCAGCAGTGATAATCTGCTCCCAAAGCTTTTTCTTTAGATTTACAACTTTTACAACACCGTTATCGATGCATTGAGTTGCGTAGCTCCAACCACATTTTAGATCAGGATAGTATTCACGTACCCAATCTTTGTCTTTATTATTAAAAGTCTCAAGGTTTCTGTCGAACGAAAGACATTCTAAAGGAATATCCTTCTCATTCTCGCCCTTTATCCAGTATACATATCTTGCAAGAATATCTCCTACAAGACGAAACTGATTGTCTCCATCGCGGTATTGAAAACTGCTGATGGAATTTTTTTGGGCAGAGCCCTTGTGTTGATTAAATTTTATAGCCATTAGTGTATCTCCATTGGATTAACTTCTTCATATTTAAAATGTATACCATTTTCTTCAATATGAAGTAGTCTGTTGTCGTTAATTAAATCAAGTTCAACTGGAACATGTTGTAAATCCAGCGTCACTTTTTGCGTATTAAAGTATTCTGCTAAACTTCGAATAGATGCAAGAGAGTAATAAATTGCAATATCTCTATAATCATAGCGAAAAGCATTAAGCAATAACATATCGGGGTGAACTAAAAAGCTGTCACCTCGAAAATTTATTGCAGAATACTTGTAGATTGGATCTTTTTTACTTCGAGGCACTTGCTTTGCGATTATCATTTGCATAATTAAATTGCAATTTCTAATATTACCTTCTGCCGTTCTGTAAACTTTTCCCCAGTCAAATAATAACATATATTATACCAAAATTTCATCATCTTTGTCAAGAAGTATTTTTTAAATGTACCTTGTCTCCCAGCCCTGTTTCATATAGTATCCCATACGATTAGAGGCCTGTCTTGTAGCAGTATTTCCTTTAAGATGTATGTCAAGAATTACGGGGCTAACTTTACCTTCTTTCTCTCGAATCACTCGACCGACGAGCTGTGTGAGCAAGGGCTCATTGTTAATAGGTGTTCCAAGTATAAGACAGCTCAAGCTATCCAGTGAAATACCTTCTGAGAAGATAGATTGAGTACCATACAGTACATTTTTATCTCCGTATGTAATTTCATTTAAAAGTGCTTCACGCTCTTCATGGGGCACTTCTCCCGTAACACAAACTGCTTTATCTCCGGTCAACTCTGCACATTGTTTTAGAAAACTTACTCTATCGCTGACTACTAATACTTTGTGCCCTCTTGCCGCGTAGGCGGCTGACAGCATAGCAACACTGTGCTTATACTCGTCATTTGTTGCTAGATTTGTAACTTTATTTGCCCACGGTATTTTGCTTCCATCCATAAAACGTATGTCTGATGGTACAATATGAATTGTAGGAGTCATATAGTTTTCTTTTGGCGGTTTTAAGACAGTGGAACCAAAATAATCGCGAAATACAACGTGTTTCCCATCTTTTCGCTCAATAGTTCCAGATAAACCGATTTTGTATCGAGAATAGCAAGCATCAATAACGCGATTAAAGGTAGGGCTGCTAACATGATGCATTTCGTCGAGGATGATTGTTCCAAACTCTTTTCGTATCTTAGGAATATTACGATACAAAGTTTGAGTATTCCCAACAACAATAGGGCTATCAGTATTCCACATACCACTCCCAATAATCCCACTTTTAATTCCATATACCTTCTCCACTTCTTTTGCCCATTGATTTCGTAGCGGTATTGTATGTGTAATGATTAATGTTTTTTGTCCGAGCTTACCTGCAATCGCTAATCCAGTAAAAGTTTTACCCCAACTAACCCACGCATTAATAATTGCATTATCATCAATAACATCATAAACTTCTTGTTGACTCGGTCGTAGTTTGTATTTAAACTCTGGAAATTCTACAGGAACAGTTGTTCGTTTGTCTACTATAAAATAATTTTTGGGGATTAAATCAATTCTACCAATCGGTATCGAAATTAAATCCTCACGAATCACTGCCATATTTGATATCACCTGCGGTGGATCAGCAGGATTGTGACTAGGAATTAAATAGGTGAGTTCTTTATCAATGCTTTGTTTCATTGACGCAGTACACTGTAGATAAATACGATTACTAATTACTGCTTTCATGAAAGAGTTTCTTTTGCAATTATATAATTTTTAACAAATTCACTTCGTACTACGTCTTTTACTCCAAACTCAATAAAGTCAAACTCTTGCATATACTCAAGAATTGCTAGAAAATCTCCCATTCCATTTGTTTTTAAATCAGACTGACTAAAGTCTCCACTGAAAATTATTCTACAATTTCTACCAACTCTCGTAATCAAAGAATCCAACTCATGAAAAGTCATGTTTTGACATTCATCAATTACTATCACTGCATCTCGTAATGTAATTCCACGAAGATATGAAGTTGTCATAAAATGTACTAGGTTTTTTGTTTTGAGTATTTGGTATGCGTCTCCGCGTTGAAATATATCTGTAGCAATATCTTTATAAGGTTCTTCATACACAGATGTTTTTTCTGCTAATGTTCCCGGCAGAAATCCAATGTCTCTTGTAGGAACTGCACTTCTTATGATAATAAGTTTCTCATAAAGACCTTTTGCCATGTCATCATATCCAAGATAACAACCAACAAAAGTTTTACCTGTTCCTGCACACCCGTAGAGCACTAAATTTTTTTCTGATTCAAATGCACATAATTGCTGTTTTGTTAATGCGTCTATTTCTGATATTTCTAACCCAGATCCATTGATGGTTTTTGATCGTTTTCCCATTAAATTTTTCTCTTGGTATCCTTGAGCTTTGTAGCCGAGTATTCGTACAATAACCAAGGCTGCTCGTATAAATATAAAACTCCAGCATAAAGCATTCCTTCTTCTGGAGGGCGAGGTATAGTAAAAGGCACTCTGCACTTATCAATAAACAATAAAGAAGAATTATCTTTTTTCTTTATTTCTTTTATTTTTCTGTACAATAGTTGTACATACTTTGTTTTTTCGTATGTAAATAATACTCCTTTACTATCTATAAAACTATTTCTAGCTTGTTTTAATATTCCTGTATGATTAATTACTCCTCTTTTTAACTGATATAAGTTTTTAAAAGGAGTAAGTAATCTTCTTTTTCCAAGAGTATTTGCTACTATATTTTTATCGTCAAGCAACAGTCCGTCTAAATATACTAAGCCATCCTGCGTGCTCCAGTTATCTGATCCTAACACAAAGACAGGAAAAGTAATTTTATTAATTGTTCGAAAAGTAACTACCATATTCTTTTTCGAACTTACCCATCGAGTAGTCATCTCCGACTTCAAAGTCACAACCTATTGCTGCTCCTGGTATACTTAACCCTCTGTCTCTTTGTACATATTCTTGTAGCATTGAAGAGTATGTGCCCACTTCTTCATCTGGAACTTCCGCAAGAATTGAATCATGTACTAAAGCAAATATTCTAGCTTTAGAATTATTATTCTTAATCCAACGATTCATTTCGATGGCACCAAATAAATTAATGTCAGAAGCACTGGACTGTACCAGAAAGTTGAGACCAGAACGAATGCTATGACTCGCGACGCCTTTGTCTGTGCTTTTGACATTTGGTAATCTCCTTTTTCTTCCAAAGTAACTGTAAACAAATCCATTCTGCTTAATGAAATTTTGGTTTTTTTCAATCCATGACTTTAACTTATGGAAAGTACTAAAATACTCATTAATTACTTCAGAAGCCTCTTTCTTACTAAATAGTTTTCCCGAATCTTTTGTAACTTGTTCACTGATTTTTGCAGGACCAGCTCCATACATAATACCGAATGTTACTGCTTTGGCAGCCTGTCGTCTATCTGTGTATAGTTCTGCTACATCTTCAACAGCGCAGGGTAGTTTAAATACTTTCTTAGCAATTGTACTATGAAAGTTTCCTCCTGACTGAAAGACTTCTTGCAGAGCTTTGTCTTGCGCGAGTACTGCAGCAACATAAACTTCTGCAGTTGTTAAATCCATTGCCACAATCTTGTGACCTTTTCTTGCTTTGATACAACCTTTTACAATAGGGTTATCCCTAGGAAGCTGTTGCATATTAAGTTTACCACTAGAAGAAAGCCTACCACTAGTAGTGCCATGAAGGTTAAAACCTGTGCGCAGGCAAGAATCTCTATCCAACTGTGGTATAATCTTATCGAGGTATGTATTTTTGATCTTGGACTTCTTACGAATTTCCATGATAAGCTTTGGAACAGGCGATTGCGTTGCCAGTTGCTCCAATGATTCTGCATCGGTACTATCAGCTCCCGTTCCTGTTTTCTTGCCAGTAGGCGTAAGCCCAAGGAAGTCAAAGAAAAGCTGACGAAGCTGAAGAGTGCTATTAGGATTAAAATCTTTTCCATTTATCTTCTCGAATTGTTTTACTTCTGGAAAAGTGTATAGCTCTTGTACTGCATTATCAATATCATCCTGCATTACTTCTTGAGCAACAAGTAATCGAGTACGATCGAAGGGAACACCATTATCCTGTACATCTAGTAAGAACTCTGTTCCTGGTATCAATAACTCATCATACACTTTTGCAAGTTTTAAGTTTTGTTTTATTTTTATAAACTTTTCGTACAATAAATATGTACATACTGCATCCATTGCAGCATACGTTTTCATTACATCAAAAGGAATCATGTCCCAAGTAAATTGATCTTTTACCATTCCATGCCTTCGTCTATAATCATCTATCCACTCATACATCGGCTTTTCATAATCGCCATAAGGAGTATACTTTATAGCTAATTGTTTTAGACCATGATTTCCTGGGTTCTCGTCTATGAGATAATGTAGTAGCATTGTGTCTTCAAATCGTGGAAACTTAAAGTTAAAATGGTACTCAAACATTGCAATATCAAACTTAGAGTTATGAAATACTACAATTGTCTGATCAAATAATGTTTGTAATAATACTTCTGTTTCTTCATCGAAACAATCAGTATCTATATAAACACCGTTCTTTCCATCATAAGACAAAGAAATACCAATAATATGTCCATCTCTAGGCCATAGTCCTGTAGTTTCTGAGTCAAGTCCAATATACTGAGGCCTAGCACTAATGCAAGTGCGTATCCATTCATTTGCTTCTTGCGTATTCTGTATGCCGACTGCCATCTCAGATGTTATAGTAGCATCTTCCTTTTCACCAGAAATATACTGTATAATACTTTTTTTTGATTCTTCCCACGCAGGTTTTGCTTCTGGTTTGAATGCAAGCATCGAAGGATTTATTACAGGTAAAAATTTACCGTCTAATACCTTTCCAGTATACTGTGTTACTGATGTTATCTTGGTATAGTATTTTGTGGCATCACTGCCTACAAGTATGACCCAGTCATATTCGTCTGGATTCATTTCAATATCGACATCTCTTTTTAATACTTTTTTGATCTTTGGATCAGAACATAGTTGAAAGACATCAAAATCAACTTTGTTTTCAAATAAATTTTTATAGTCAGTTTGACTTCTTTTCGTCTCTACTAATGCGACGTTAGGCATATAGTTGTCTCCTCAGTTTATGAACTTGAGTTTCGGTAAGTGCTCCAGGATCCTTATCTGTATTCTTTAGAGTTAGTATCCTAGCTGAAAGTCCAGTACTTTCACACAGTTCTTGTACTTTTTTAGCTCCATTCTGTCCAGCGGCATCACTATCAAAGAATATATCAATATGATTTACTCCCGATATCTTAAACAGAGCTAATTTTTCTACCGTTACGTTTGATACTCCAAAACAGCAAACGGCATTTGTGATATTCTTATCGTATAGATTTAGCATATCAAAGATGCCTTCTACTAATACTAATGAGCTATTAATCGGTTTTGCATTCATTGGAAACAGGGGCATCTTTGCTCCTGGAGGTGAGATTAAATATTTAGGTATTCCAGTACTGGTATGCCTTCCATTAAATGCAACAATCTTTCCTGTTATGTCTCGAATAGGAAAGTTAATTCGTGATATAAAATCTTTATCGGCATGTAAAAATGCTTCAAACTTTTTATAGGTTGAACTTTTGATATTTCGCCATTCACCTTCATACGGCTCAATATTTTTTGGTAAAACCAGACCCATACGTTCCGCCATCTTCTGTTTAAGTAACGTCTTAAGTTTCTCTCTGCGTAGTTGTAGCTGGTCTGGTTTTTCTCCAAAATGTGTAAATATATTACCTCTGTGTCCACAAGAAAAACAATGAAAGCGACCATCAATTCGATGTACTCTCATTGATGGATTGCTATCATCATGCTCTGGATTCAGACATTGTATAACATAGTCTTTACCTTTCGCGAGAAAATATATGTTCTTCTCTGTCAATAAATCTTCTACGTTCATCTGCCAATGTCTTTAATATTTTCTTTTCCAATAACTTGATATGCACCCTTGTTGTAAGCAGGAGCCACTGTATATATACTCGATGAAGCATATGTCGTATCTTTTTTAGCGGTCTCATCTTCTCTTGGCTCCCCAAGAGGAGCTGACGGGTACTTGTCCTCTGTTTCTCTGTAGGCAGGCTTCATTGTTGTCTGCCAATTCCATATTTGTCTTCGTCTTGTTTGCCATGCTCTTTTCACTTTTCTTCCACTCGTTGTGTAGTTCATACTACCTTGTATAATCATTTAAACTATCCTTACTTTTCAAGTTTTCATAGAGTATTATACTAAATTATTATGAAGATGTCAAGAACTATTTTTAGACATCATAGATACTTTCATCGCTCTGCCCTGCTTCTACCTCTTTGGGATTCAACACAGTTGCTGGTCCAATCTTTAGAGTTTCCCAGTCCATGCTAGAGGTAAAGGAACGCTCAGCAGCAGATCTCATCTTGACACAATCTAAAGTAAAGCATGCATCTTCCTGTGTCCATGCATTGATTGTGTAAGCGGCATCTGCGGCATCGAGTATTCCTTTTGCAAATCTAGCTTCTCCTGTTGCATCTGTTTGATACGGAGAGAATACAGTAGTTTTATATTCTTGTGCCATAGATTTTAATGCTTTACTTACTTCTATTTGTTCTGTCCAATCATATTGACCCGCGCGAGAAGGCCCAGTTCCTCTTCGTACCTGATTGATATAGTCAACAACAACTATGCCTACGTTGCCATCTTCCTTTATCTTTTTATCAAGCTCTGCTTGAATTTTTGGTATTGTAAGAACTGGGTCATAAACAACATCAAGTTGATTACCTACTTTCAAGTCTAGCTTTGATACTTCATCGTGAAACTTATCAAAACTTCGCTCTTTCTTGTAGCGTTGCAAAGCGTCTTGCGAATCTAAGAATCTATTCGCCCACCACGTTGCAACTCTTTCCCACTCAAGATTATCAATATTTTTAGTGCGCAGGCGTGAGTACGGTACTCCTGTTGCTATAGAACAGCACCGTTGTATGATCGATCGACTATCCATCTCAATTGTAAAATAGATTGCAGACTTACCTGACTCGTATACAGTAGTTGCAATATTACATGAAACAATTGACTTACCAGCACCTCTCTTTCCTCCGACCATTATTAGATCAAGAGGAGAGAATTGAATATGTCTGTCGTACTCTGCATTGAGACCGAGAGGAACATACTTACTGATGTCATCATCTGTCTCGTGTAGAGTAATCTTTTGCATACTCTCAGTAGGGTCTTGTAAATCAATTTTAGTTTCTACTTCTCTACCAATCTCATAGAACTTCTCAATCGCTTCCTTTGCATCTTCATGCAACATTGATGTATCAGCATAGTTATACATATTACCTAACAACTGGTCATGCACGTATCGAGTCTTTACATAATCAAGTATTAGAGGTGCTTCTACGTCAGTATCGACTGTATCTATAAAAAATAGACGTTCAAGAGTCTTGCCGTCCTGAATTTCATACTTCAGTTCTTCTATAGTAGGAAGTTTGTGGTATTTTACACAATGTTTGTCAATCGCATCATAAAGGCTATGGTACTCTGAACCTAATAAAAACTTGTCCGTCATGCTCCAAGTTTGAAAATCTTGGTGCATGAGGACTTGTTTTATTAGAGCACTTTCATGATTGATGGACAACGGTCATTATCCCGCTTTTGCAGCTTTAGAAGCTCCATCATAGTCAACAGCAGAGATTCCACGTCGAGTTAACATTGTCTTGACACCTCTTGGAGTCTTGCCAATCTCTTCAGCGATAGCTTCTACAGTCATGCCAGCAACCTCAAGACCTGCGAATGGATCTGCTGAACCATTAGTCTTGGTGTGCTCTTGTCTTGGAATGGCGTCAATGTCGCCAGAACGAAGAAGGCTAAGAGCTTTTCCACGTACTGAATTTACAGAACGTCCCATTGCATCAGCAATAGCTTCTACAAATGCTCCATCATTTACCATTGAAACGAAGGTTGATTCTTCTTCAGCAGAGTAAGTTTTTACTGACTCTTTTACTGGAGCTGGCTTGACATGGTCAGTTAACTCCATAGAAAGGATTTTACCTTGTATTGACTTTGCAGAGAAAGCACCATCTTGATAATGCTCAGAAATTTCTGCATAAGTGTAAGTGCCTGAGTTTTCTGTTACGAAAGCTTCAAGAATTGCTTCTTGCTCAGGTGTGAAAGATCGAGTAGAAGTTGCAGACGCAAGCTCAACATCGTATCCCATTTTTCTCAACTTGCTCGAAATAGAACGAGTAGTTGTTTCTAACTCTGTAGCTGCTTCTGCTACAGTTCCTTGTGAGACAGGAGTCTCATCTCCGACAAAGTTAGTCAGCGAGTCGGTTCGCTCATCGGTCCACTTAGGTAAAGTAGCCATATTTAATCTCCAATGATTTCTGAGAGGTTAGTTATAATTGTAACTCCTGATGTGCGAGCTTTTTTAACTTTCGCAGATTCTATGCCACTCTCATTAACTAGAATCGTTACATCTTTTGTTACAGTGGTTTTTACTTCGTAACCACTATCGTTTAGCACCTTAGTTGCCTCGGCTTTTGATTTATAGCTGCTCAACTTTCCAGTGATACAAACGATACCTTTGGCTGAAGTTTGTTGTGGTTTTGTAAATTTCATACTTTGTGGAAATAAACTAGAATCAAAACTATTCTTCCAAGTAAGTAATGACTCTCTTGTCTTTGGCCCAATCTCTGCTAGATTACATCGCTCCACGCTAATATCAGCAAGAGTATCGCACACACAAGCAAGCTTGTTGGTGACGGAATTGCCAATAAGGGGGATGCCCAATGCTGGGAGTAAGAGGTTAAAAGGTGCGTCATGGGATTTAGTTATCTCCTCGAATAGTTTAGTTGCAAGTTTTTCTGATTCTAATAGTTCTATGATTTCTTCTAATGTCAACTCGTACAATTCATGTATTTGAGTGATACCTAGTTTACGTATTGTGGAAGGACCAAGTCCTTTTATCTTCATTTTAGAACCGAAGTTTTCAATTAATTTTAGTTGTTGTTCCACACAGTTGTTGTTTACACAATAGAGTATGCCGTTTCTGTCCTCCAAAATACTGTCACAACAAGGACACTCATTTGGTGGATAGATTACGTATTCCATTCTTCTTTCTCCGATTGTGTATACCATATTATACAGACTTTCACCTTCTGTGTCAAGAATTATTTTTTCACCCGTCATACCTACCAACAATTCTAGGTATAATTTCTCCACTACGTATCACTCCAATTTTACACTCAAGTTCAAGTCCTAAATTTCGAATGTACTCCATATTGTGCAGAGTTGCTTTACTGATGATTGCGTGACCAATTTGTATTGGATCGAAGTGACCGACAGGACTCACAACTCCTGATTTACCAAGTTGCCACTCTACTTTTCGTAGAGTTGTAACTACAGGCTTTTGTGCTTCTTTGACTGCAAAAGAACCCCGTGGATGGTGAGAAGTATGTCCGAGCTTATCATAGTCTCGAAGACTGTTGATTCTCCATACTTCGCCATCAGTTGGGTAAGTATCTTCAAGACCTTCTTCTCGTATATCATTAAATCCAAGACGTACTAACCAATCGAGGCGATCAGTCCAGAACTTACAATGTTTTAGATCTGGACTTTGTACATCATATGGAAAAAATGTTAGTTTTCTATTCCAATATTCATGTTGGTCTTTGAGACCAAGCGCACCCGCAGCGTAGTTTCTTGCATTCTTTATTGTTTTGGGAGCAACGAGTTCACCCGTAATCTGATAGAAACCATCAGAAAACATATTGTATTCATTGCTACCTCCAAGAAAAAGATGTGTAACATCTCTACCTTCAATTCCATCTCCACGAGTCAATACAGACAGTAACTTTTCATTTCGAAAGGTCATTGAAATAGCCGCACCATCTAGCTTTACAGTTTTTATCCAACCTGTTTTATCAGAGGGTGCGTCTGTGGGACTATATTTTTGTAGAGAATACATACGATATGCATGAGGATACGCATCAGTTACACTATAACCAACAGAGGTAAAGTTATGTTCTTTTGCCAAGAAATCAAACTCTTCGTCTGAGATAATAGGATTGCCTTCATAATATTTACGAGATGCGTGTTCAAGAAAATTTTTCATATCTACCTTTTTTAATTTTATAAGAGTATTATACGAAATTTTAACTTGTTTGTCAAGAACTATTTATAGAGATCCTGAATAAGATCAGAGAAGTGCTCTTCGATTACAGCTTTGCTTTCTGCTAAAGATAGTATTTCTATTAGACCTGAAAACATTTCTCTTGAATTTTCAAAGTCTATTGGCATAGATACTCCTTTTGGTGTAGGCTTCCACTCTTCATCAAAGTCAAGATAGTACTCTCGAAGTGATATGTATTCTACTTCTCGAAACGTACTAACTGTAAGTCGTATTTGTTTTTCTTTAATAGAATCATAGTGAATAACTCTAGAGTATACCTCTGGTGCGGTGTGAAGTTCCATTACACACCTCTATCATTTTTAAGCACAGAAGAAAGAGGTACAACTGTTGTAATGTTCTTAGGTTTGAGTAGACGATAAGAATCCGTATCCCAGCAAAACAGTAACAAAGTATCACTATTTTCCTTTGTTCTGGTTTTCTTTTGCTGAATATACGGAGTAGAAAAATCTAATGTACAAACATTATATTTTAATTTCTTACTTTTTTCACTGCGATATGTTATGATCGCATCACCATACTCATTTACAAGTTTGGCTAATTCTTCTTTTGTCACGATTAGTCCTTAGTAGTTGTGTAATAATCATTACGTTCTCTAAGAGACTAAATTGCCTCGGCAGGAACTTTTGCCGAGGACTTTCACCTATTATTTAGTTACTTCTAAGTAGTCCTGCAAAATACATTGCAGCTTTCCCAGTAAGTTTTCCGACAATATCTTCGTCGACTGCGCCACCCATGTCGGTGATTGCAGCAGTAAGGTCTTCAACTGCAGCAGCTTTGGATACGCGTGTAGAAGTACTTCCAGCGCCACCATTGCTCTTTGCAGGAGTCTTTTTCACATAAACTCCTGCTTTTGTTAGAATCATACGAACCCCGTTGGGAGATTCACCCATATCGTCCGCGATTTGTTTTACAATCTCCATAGAAGTTTCTGGAGTAGGATTTGCCATTTCATAACTTTCAACGGCTTCTGCTTTACTTTCGTCTGTCCAAGGCACTTTTCGTGTCCTCCTTTTTATTGGGTTAGGATTTCCTGGACAGTCGCCCAGATAATCTAGTTGCTGTTGGTAAAATCGGTCTCCCATCTACAGCACAAGTATTAGAGTAGCAGGTGCGGGGGAACACTCAACGAGGAGTGTGAGGAAGAAAAAAATAGTTTTTTTCATTTGATTTCTCCGATTTCTGAATGTATATTATAGCGAATTTTTAACAAATTTGTCAAGAAATATTTTTCAAATCTATATTATATTGTTGCAAATGTTTTAAACTTCCGAGGTCGTATGCAAGTTCAGACGCATAGTATCCAGCTCCAAGATGTTCATAGTCTTCACTTGTTTCATGTACAAATATAGTATAACATTTACTACTATATTTTTTCTCATAATCCATTTTTGTATCTTCGTTAAGAATAGTTGCAGGCGAGTGTTTTGTTGCTGACCAAACTAAATCGCCAGATTCAAACTCAGTTGAGACGGATTGCTCTGGAAGAAAATAAACGGAAGCTCGTTCATCTTCATTTTTTCCTTTCTGCGGGACTCCGACTCCATCGATAAGGCTCCGCACGAAGGGCACACTTCGATATAGGGATGCTGCAACATCTGTAATTGGTTCTCCGCGAAGGTAAGCTCGTACTGCATCGGATATTTCATCGTTAGTTGCAGGCCGTCCACGTTTTTGTGCTCTTCGTCTCTTTCTATATTCAATTTTCTCATTATATTCCTCAATTATCTTGTCCAGTCTTGCTGGATTATATGATATTTTCAAAATCGAGCATGCTTCCTTCTTCGTAATCGGTGAGTCCTGCGTATGCATCCCTTTTAGTACTCGTGCTATATTCGCATCCGTCAAATCCTCGTAATCCTTTTTTCTCAGTCTCTTCAATCTCAATCTCCAGTTTAAATAATAAGCAACACAAAGCGTGTGCTATGTGTGATAAATTTGTTTCAGGGTCTAGCCTCTCTCCGTCCATGTGTGCAAACAAATGTCGAAGAGCTGCTCCTGTATACCGTTTCTGAAGATTATCTAGCTTACGCCAGTTTTCTTCATCATACTTTTCTGCTCCAATCGTCAAAACCCGACTGACTTCCATCAGGGCCTTTGGTGGAAGCAGATACGCTTTCGGTTTTTTCGTATCGAATTTCTTTCCTTCTGCCACGTTCTTTTAGTCTCCACATTATTACAGCTTTTTCTTCGGCAGAATAACTGCCCCATCGTTGTATTTCAAATATAGTTCTCAAACATCCCACACACGTATCATCTTCTAGCAAACAAACACCTATACACGGTGACTGATAGTTACTCACGGCTTTCTCCATGATATTCTTCCTCTAATAAAGGTTCAAATATTCTTACTCGATATTGTTCGATATCTAATGTGGACATACCTGTAGGCATCGTAGCTTGGTACTCTTTATAGTACTCAATTAGTAGATCGTCGTGATACAGAATCATCGCAGTCCTCCGCTAGTGTTCCATCAAATACAGCAGGACGATCATTCAAAAAGTATATCTCTGAATCAATTCCTTTGTCATCTACAAAGACATCAGCATGGGGTTTGCCCATCAATAGGCGATGATACTTACATCCCCAAGTTTCTAACTGTTGCTCGGTGAAATCACGAAGAGCTAAGCCTGCTTCTTTCATTGCAAACTCGTGGGGTATATCTGAAAAACGTCCCATTGCTCTCGCAGTAAAATAAGTAATGTGATTGCCTGCATCAAACAAAGAGTTTACTCTTGCAATACGATGTTTCATCGGCTTTGCATCTCCATAGTTTCTGCCTTTTACCCAAGTACAAATCGTACCATCTATATCAAAACAATATCTCATTCGTGTACAAACTCCTTTATCATTGGAAAGACACACTCAATACAAGCTGCACATTCCCTTGCAATCTCTCGATGCTCTTTTTGGGTTTCAACTGAAGATCGTAAATCTACATAATGTATCCACGATCTTACACTTCCTTGCATATACATTCTACTAATTGTTATTCCTTCGGGCAGTACTGCTCTCGCCTGCTCTTTTGCAATACCCCTATCAAGTGCCCATTTATAAGCAGTGCTTGCTATATCAGTAACTTTCTTTTGTTGTTGCAACCACTGATAATGTATTCCTGAATCATTGTCCAAAACAATACTATTCTGACGATTACTTTGATCTTGCATTCGTGCTTCTTTGTACTCGAATGGAAATCCTAGATCACCTACTTCTGCATATCGCTGACTGAACTCTTGAAAAGAAAAACTACGATGACGTAGTATCTGTCGTGCAATATCACGAGTTGTAGTAATCTCTAGCACGATATTCGCCATCTCAAAAGGAGACCAATGCTTATGCTTTATAAGATATCGTGTAAGTTTTTCCGCTGTTTTGTTGTTTTCTTGATTGTTTGGGTTGGAGACCCTTGCCATCATAGCAATCTTGTCTAAGAGGTTCGCTCCTGGTGTCGGTGATACTAGTCGTACATTCATGCTGTAATCCTCTTTTCGTAGTCAGCATAGTCCTCATTCCACCACGGTGGCTTTTCTCGACCTTTCCAACTTGCAAATGTCGCTTTGTCCAAGTGATAATAGTCCCGATAGGATTGAATAGGATCATCATAATTTTTCAATACATCTGGCATAGCCAGTCCGAACTCTGTAAACCCGAGTCGTGGTAAGTTTTTTGTTTCTTGTAATTTGTTTATCACTATGACTGATTTGTGTTCTTTGCCATAGCGATAACGATATTCTTCTCCGAGTGCATTTGCATAGCAATGTGTCCACTCATGATTGTCCAGAGAACATCTTGCCCATATCGTGCAAGGATGATTGTACATCATTGGCAGATACGGAGAAAGAGGACGTTCTTCTTGAGGTAGTTTTGCAACTTCTTTCTTCATTGCATTGAGATGATCTCTTTCGCTCTTCTCAAGAGCACGAGGTATAAAACCAAGATGCTCATCTATCCAAATAGTTGTTGACAAGATTTGAGCCGCTTCGAGAGGCATCTTGACAATGTGTTTGTCTACATGATACTCGGCACATTTGTCGAGATCATCGTCTAAGTAAAATAAATTCATAAAAGTATTATACGTGTTTTTTAATAAGTTGTCAAGAATAATTCTCGAGTATGTCCGCAATATTTAGTCCTAAATTATAGAACCAATCTCTATCCCCGCCTCGAGTAACCTCTGCCGCAGTACCCAATCGAATTCCACTTGTTTCTACAAAGTTTCGTGGATCGTTTGGCACTCCATTTTTGTTACAAGTAATACCATTCTTCTCAAGTAGATCTGCGGCCTCGCGTCCACTAATAGCTTTCTTACTCAAATCTACGAGAACAATATGACTGTCTGTTCCTCCTGTTGCAATATCAAATCCACCATATATTAAACCATCTGCAAGTCTTTCTGCACTTACAAGAACTTCTGTTATGTAGTTTCGAAACTCTTCTGTGCTTGCTTCTGCAAAGCACTGTGCTTTTGCAGCAATTATATTCATAAGCGGACCGCCTTGTGTTCCTGGAAAGACTGCACTGTTTATCTTTTTAGAAAGACAACTATTGTTCCACAATATCATTCCACCGCGTGGTCCTCTTAAAGTTTTGTGAGTTGTGCTCGTTACTACGTGAGCGTGAGGAAAAGGACTGGGATACTGTCCTGCGGCAACAAGTCCACTATAATGTGCGATATCACAGACAAGGTAAGCTCCAACAGAGTCGGCAATTGTTCTAAAAATGTCCCATCGGATTGTTCGAGGGTACGAGCTGGCTCCTGCCACGATAACATCGGGGCTGTGTTCAAGTGCAAGCTCCCATACTTGATCGTAGTTAATTTTACCATATTTATCTACTCCATAAGTTAATGAGTTATATACTTTTCCACTCAAGGTTGGGGGTGCGCCATGGCTTAAATGTCCTCCACTTGCAAGATCCATACCAAGAAGTGTATCCCCAGGTTTCATGAGAGCTTGGTAAACTGCTGTATTCGCATTGACCCCGCTGTGAGGTTGTACGTTTGCAAACTTACACTTATATAGTTTTGTAACTAATTCTATGGCATGAATTTCAATTTCATCCATATGCTCACAACCGTTGTAATATCTTTTAAATGGATATCCTTCAGCGTACTTATTTGTAAAGATACTGCCACATAGCTCACGCACGGCATCGCTCGCAAAGTTCTCACTTGCTATAAGTTCGATTGTGTGTTTTTGTCGTGTCTGTTCTTTGCGTAGTATTTCTTTAATTGTCGAGTGCACTGATATAGTCCCCCAGAACATCTATATCTCTATCAGAGAGAATCGAAGCCTGTGACCACATGATCATAGATTGCTTTCCTCTCTGTTGTCTATTCTTATACTGAACTAGTGCAGTTGTTATGTAATCTTTCGATTGACCTGCGAGTTTAGGGAACATTCCCATACCTTCGCCTTTTTGTCCATGACATCCTGCACAGCCAGCCCACGATTGAGGAGTAGGATCTTCTATCACAACTGGAGCTTCTATCAACCCCGCTGCGATTAATCGTTCTTCCTCTAGTTTTGCAAGTCTTGCTACTTCTCTTCTTTCCAGTACCTGTTCATAGCACTCACCAATGCAATGATTGCCCTGTGGCTGTCCTCTATATTCTGCAAGTGATAGTCCCGTATACAACAGTATACCTGCTACTATAGATACCCCTAAAGGTATTGCAATGTTTTCATCAATTTCATTATGCTTACTCATTTTCTTTCTCTCCAGTCTTGATATGCAGCAAAAGCATATGCTCCTGCATATAAAAGAGTAAAAAAGCCTAAGATTCCTACTACAAAAATTCCTGCGGCTTCATTCATTAATCTGTACTCTTTTTATTTTCTTCTGCTAACTTTTGAATCTCTTCATTACTCAAGTAATCTAAATCCCAATGAGTGCATCTTTCTTTGACACGATCGTACTTAGTCTTATCTTTATGAGCATAAGACTTATTGAATTTATAAGCGTATTTTGCTACTGGATTTTTCATTAAAAGAGTATTCCTGCGTGTTTTAACTTTTGGTGAAGAATTCGTTCGTCCATGTATCCACAGGTTGCCGTCGCCCTGTTTCTGCCGTGACAAACTAAAATATCTCCTCGTTTCTTTGCTTTCATAGCCTCTTCTATTTGACTATATTCTTTCTTTTCGCTAATACCAGTTGTTGCGCATCCCGCTAACATTGATATTGCTAGTATTGCTACTATTTGTTTCATGTTATCTCCTATAACAGTAAGATAAGTATCATAACTACCGGTATTACCATTGACGCTATTTCTTCTATACTAGCCCCCTCCAAAAACCATGCCCAAAAGCATAATAATCATTACTGCTGCTCCGATATAATCCATACTCATTTCTCCCTTGATACTTTTTGTACCTTTTCTACGGTTCTCATTGCACCCAGTCCCAACATTCCCATTAGCACTGGCATCATTTGGGTAGTGTCTATCATTGGTATCACAATGGACATTTCTGCTAATGCAAGTCCAAAGTTCGCCATTGGAATGATTATGAAGTTTGATAAAAATCCAATACCACATACCCATCCAATGAAAGGTCTCCACCCTGCTACAAACATACTCTTACTTGCAGCTTCCACCTTATTTACTTCTAATTGTCCTTTTGCTAACTCTTGAGCGTGTCGCTCTGCCATCGTACTGATTTCGTGAGCAAGCGCCATTTTCTGATCTTTGTCCTCGATAAATTTATCGAGCAGTGACGTTGCTGGCCCAATCAATGCACTAACTATTGACATTTTCCATCCTCTTCATCAATCGCTCTGCGCGATTGCTTACCTGGCGATACCATAAGGAGTCTCTTCCTTCAATAGCGGCAGTATTCCAGTCTCGATTTCTCAAGGCTGCATTCATTTTCTTAAATTTATTCAGTCTTGTTCTTCCAAGATTGAATAGCATATTTACTAGTATTTCTTGCACTTCGTCTGGGAATTGATCCCAATCAGAAGCATATAGGATAGAGCACTCAGAGCATGCGACGGTTAAGTCGGCCTCGAATGCTTCCTGCACACGTTCTTCACTAACAAAAGATCCTACTACCCAATCATGTTCAGGATCAGTTTCTCTCACAAGATGACCAATACCAAATGTTGGATAGCCTAGATGATCGTTATAAATTTCGTATACCACACCTTCATCGATTTCTAATTGCTTTCGTACTCTATCTATATTCATGCTTTATTCCTTTAAAGTCCTGCTGCTGCCATTGTTATGAAAGGTGAGGCTAGTATTACTAATACAACTGTACCTATACCTAACAAATCACACCAGTAACAGAACTTAGCTTTTGTTTCTGTTGACAATTATTTCTCCACAGTTACTCTATATCTATGATAACTGGTCGTCTACTTTCAGGAAGTTCTTGCTCAAGTTCTATGAGCAGCATACCACGACCTGTGAATGCTTTCTTGATCTTTATGAACTCTCCTACAGTGAACGTGCGCTCAAAGCATTTACCACTTAGTCCTTTGTATATATAGAAGTCCCCCTTGGCTTCCTCCTGCTTGCGCTTACCTTTTATAGTTAGTTTACTGTTTTGCAGACTTATCTCTATATCCTCTTTATTCCAGCCTGGAAGGGCTAGTTCAATTCTATAGCTTTCGTCCCCCGATTTGATTACGTTATATCGAGGATACCCTGCATCGAGTACTGTGCTACTTAGGTGATTGTGCAGTCGGTCAAATCCTAAGAAATGTCTCTCAAGATCCGCCATTGTTAGTTTTGCTATTGCGTTCATGTTTTTACTCCTTTGCGCCCTTTCGGCACGCATTCCTTGACTCCTTTCGGCAGTCATTACTTCTTGCGAAGTTGTAATAGCCAGACATCTCCATCTCTTTCTGCTTGCCAGAAGATGCTAACTGTAAGTGTTACCATACATAGTAACAAAAAGTGGGCCGCCATACTGAGACCCGCGAATATGACATTTCCAAGTATTAAACAACCAAATGTAACTGACCACATCCACGATAGTACTACCATAATCCACATTCTTGCCATGGGGTCGGGTAAGTGTCGTAAAGGGTTTTTATTATGGTTGAAGATGTACTCGTAATTGTCATACATCCATAATCCAAATTCTTTCATTTATTCACCAATTCCAAATAAATGCCAACCGTGATTTGCGATGGCATTTAGTATTATAAATATACAAGTGGCTACGTGTAGCAACCACCAAAATGTTCTTATTACTGCAATTTTGTCTGCGTCATAATCTGCGCCTACTTTCTCACCAAGAGATTTTGCCCAGAGTCTCCACCACTTTTTCATAAAATTATATTTCCTATTATGAAAACTGCACATATCAAATTTGTACAGACAATTATAGTGCGAATGATTGCTATTGCATTCTCATGGTCGGCAATATCTTCCTCACTATAAGTTCCCAGTGCGTGTTTCCATATTATCCAAAATTTCTTCATCATTGCTTGCATATACGGGTATCTCAATTAATCCATGTTCTCGGTCTAAATATTTGTATTCAAGCTTTTTTACTTCAAACTCTTTAAGGGCATTGAAAATCTTTCTAGGTTCAAAGTCTCCGCAAGTATACACATCGAGCTGTACAAGTGCGGGAGATTGACGATCCCATACATGAATTGCTACATGAGATGTCTCAATGATTACAACTCCTGTCGCACCTTCATTACCTTTTACATCTACATAAGCAGTGATCGGTCCTTTACATATCTTCATTCCGATCATTTCTACTACATTTTTTAACCACTGTTCCACATAGTTCGGACAAGTGGGAGGATCCAGACATTCTGCTCTAATTATTAAGTGTTTGTGTACTAGCATTCTATTCCTCTACATCAGGTAATATGCCGTTGTCCATCATGTGTTGTACTGCGTCTTCAATACCGACGCGATGACCTAAGTGCCAGCTTGTTGCTCCGCAACCAACTATGCAAAATAAAGTCAATATAAGTAATCCGTAATCCATAAAAAATCCTATTTTCTGTTGCTTGTTTCTCTTGTTTTCAGTGACTATTATACAGAATTACAGATAATTTGTCAAGAAAAATTTTTTCAACCTTTTTTACATAGTAAAAATAATCCTTGACAAGAGACTTAAAATTTCGTATAATACTCAAATGAAAAAATATGAAAGGAAGCCTTGGAATGATTCAGAGTGTAAAATCCTTTCGGAGCATTACTATAATTCACCTCTCGAAGAGTTACAGGCAATGCTTCCAGGGCGATCAATACAATCAATTCGAGGAAAGGTGTTTACACTAAAAAGGAAAGGGTATCGTTTTAAATATGAGAGTAAGAGTAAGAAATAATAATGTAGAAGGTGCTTTGAGAATACTCAAGCGAAAGATGAAAGAAGAGAATATAATTACTCGACTAAAAGAACTTGAACGGTATGAAAAGCCTACAGCTAAACGAAACAAAAGCAAATCCGCAGCAAAACTGCGCGAACAACGAAGGCAGGAAAAACATGACAAACCAAAAAAGAGTTATTGAGTTTATGAATACATTTGGTCAAGAGGTGAAGAATGCACCTGCATGGCCAGATGATAAGACATTGAACCTACGCGTGCAACTGATCGAAGAAGAAGTTGACGAATTGTTCGATGGAGTAGATCGAAGAGATTTACAGAATGTAGCAAAAGAACTCGTAGATATACTTTATGTAGTCTACGGAATGGGAAGCTCTTTGGGTATTGATTTAGATGCGTGCTTTGAAGAAGTACATCGCTCTAACATGAGCAAGATAGAAGATGGAAAGGTACTTTACAGCAACGCAGGAAAAGTACTCAAAGGAAAAGATTATTTTGAACCAGAACTTAACAAAGTTCTCTTTACACAATATTATACAGGACAACCATGAAAGAAACAAATAAAATAGAAATGCTAGTAAAATACTACGAAGGACTTGCGGCAAAGGCTCGTCTCAACATTGAAGTATACTTATCAAACTCCGTAGGTATTGGAGATCACTCCGATATTGTATCTGCAATTGACGAAGAAATTGGTAAGTACGCAAGTGCAGTCGAGCGTATCGAAGCACTTGAAAAGATATACAGAGAGTTTCGATGAATCCAAATATTCCACAAGGATGGGCAAAAAAAGCAATGCCCTATGTAGAAAGCGAATGGATAGACAAGAAGAAGTTTGTCTACAAAGTATTCTATCGCGGTGTTCTTAAAATGGTAACGAGTGATAGAACAATTGCAAACAATGCTTACCAAGAAATTCTTGCAAAAGTATCATGATTGAGATACATTCTACAGCGAATGAAGTATTGAAGCAACTTATACTGCCCTATCAGTCTATCGGTATTCGTATTCGAGTACAAAGTGCAGGTTGCAATGGACACACTTATGTAATGGAATGGTGCTATATGAAACAGGATGGAGATCATATACTTGAAGCTCCGAAAACAATTTATATTGATTCAAAGAGTGCAATTTTTCTCTTTGGTTCAGAACTACAATACAAGAAAGAACAATTTTCAGAAGGATTTGAATTTGTCAATCCCAACGAAACAGCAAAATGCGGGTGTGGCGAGAGTTTCTATGTCGCATAGGAGATAACAATGGCTTACGGTGAAAGAGTCTTGGATCATTATGAAAATCCAAGAAATGTGGGGAAACTAGATGAACAAAAGAAAAATGTGGGTACTGGCATGGTTGGAGCTCCTGCGTGCGGAGACGTTATGCGTCTTCAAATCGAAGTCAAAGATGACATTATTCAAGACGCGAAGTTTAAAACTTATGGTTGTGGTAGTGCTATTGCTTCTTCTAGTCTACTCACCGAGTGGGTCCGTGGCAGGACTTTGGATGATGCTGGCTCCATAAAGAATATGGAAATTGCAAATCATCTTAGCCTACCGCCCGTAAAAATACACTGTAGTGTTCTCGCAGAGGATGCTATTAAAGCAGCAATACAAAACTACAAGGAAAAGAATGATGCCAACGAAATTGAAGCCTGATACAAAGGTACTTGTCGACCGCAAGTCAAAAAAGGTCAAAACTATACGATATTTCATGCACGCTCAGTCTACAAGTGATCTTGTGCAATTGATTCAGCGAGATACCACTCGACCGAAAGATAAGCAAAAGATTAGAAATGAACTTACAAAACGCGGTGTCACCATGATACTGTAGGGAATAATAAAGTATTTTTACGTTTGCTGAAAGCTGTAGAGAGTATCTATTTCAATGTTCTACGCAAAAATTATACCTTGCCAAATTTTAAATTGTATGATATAATAAATACATTATGATGAGAACATCAGGTAAAGCAAGATTTAATCACTTATAGAAAAAACGCTTGAAGAAGAGTAATCAACGGAGCAAGCGTTCTAGCGAAGCTCCGTAAAACACTTCTCTTCAAAATCGTTTTTTTATTCTCTTCTTTACAATTGTCAATGACAATGATAATTCACATACGGTTATCGTGGGTCCAACGATTCACGATAAACTTTTAAGTATAACTCCGTTTACAACAACCACCATCAACTTCGAAAAATTATGCACGATTCGCGATGAATTTTGTATCAATTGTAAAGAATTTTCCCAGATATGTCCCATGGCACCGAGTTTCTTCTAGACAAAAAAAGACCCCGTAGAGGGGTCAAATTTATTGAGCACCCGTTGCGGGGTCAATTTACTATTTTACTACTTGGCCCAGAAGGCATTGGTATTATTCCATTATCCCAGCCAAAAGCAATTGCTCTCGACTCTTCTATACTATCAGCAGTCATTATAAAAAATGGTATACCACCAATGTAAAGCCAAACGTCCCCTCTTTCATCAATCCAAGAAGAACGCCCTTTTTCAGCCACTAGTTGCTTGCTCTAGTGTAAATAGCACTTGTTTTGGAGCTTTCTCAAGCCCTTCTAATTTGTCGTCAGGTAATTCCAAAGCATAAGCAATTCTACTCACTAGCTCCGCTTTTGTTACAGGCGGTTCTCCAGTCTTACTTACATAAATAGATCGCTTATACACTCCCTCTCGAGACAGCTTGCCAATTATGGACTTTGTACTCTTACTAAGCTCATCTGCTAGTTCGCGTACTGTTTCCATGGTGGGTTCTGCTGTATACGCTCCGACAATATAATCTGTCTGCTCTCTTGTATAATTACTCATCTTCTTTTATTTCCTCCCACTCAGGTAGATGGAATACTAAACAATTTTTATCACCGTCCCAATGAACTTGTGCATCTTTGCAGTAAGCTAGATATCGAGCCTCGAGTTGGTGAACTTCAACACTTTTCGCGTATTCTTTCAGAATAACACTATAGGCTTGCTCCACTTTAGCGGCTTGATCTTCTAATCTACACAGTTCCTCAAGAACGTGGTCAATGTTGCCATAGAGTTCATCCATAACTTGGATAGTGTCATTCACTTTATTTCTTAGTCGTGTACGAATCCTATCCTCAGTTGGAAATTTTATTACATTTTTACTCATGTGATTCCTCCAGTTAAAAAAAGCCCCGATTAGAGCAGCCCTACATTCGTGTTCTGATAATCGGGGTAAAACGCGTTTTTGTTTTTATATGATACTTCGGTAGTATCCGCCTACTATTCAGTAGCTAACCCCACACACTTTCGCAGGTATTGTGTGGCCACCTCCTACTTTGTGTCCCTAGTAGGAAGGGTGTTGAAGGTAGATGTCGAGGAGCCTTTAACATCACTTAGGATCTTTATCTGTCGGGGGTGACAGCCCTGAGATTCCCTTCAATAATTACTTCTTTCTCAAATTTATAAATATATTATACGGATTTTTAAACTGCTCGTCAAGAATTATTTTTTGAATGGTTAAAATTCTACTCCTGGACCTTTCTCCATGTTGAAGTGCCATCCTCTTTCGTGCAATGGTTTTAATATATAGTTTCTTCTCTTTTCTTTCTCAATTTCATCACTCTCATCGTGAATTATTGGCTCTAATTCATCCTGTAGTTGTTCAGAAACTGATTTTTTATCATCATTCATGTGTTGTCTCCGTCTCGATAGTGATCCATCGACTTGTGATACTTTCCTTTATCACCAGAGTTATCTTCGTTAAAGTACAAATGTAGAACAATTAGTCCCAAACCAATTCCTAGCCCCAAAATCAGGGCTAGGATTGTAAGCAGCTCTAGATTAGCCATTGATAGCATCTACCATTCTCTGAAGATCAGACTTGGAAGCCTTGACAAGTGAAGTCATAGTAGTTCCGAAGTGAGTCTCGATTTGAGAAACAAGGTCAGCTTTGCGAACGATTGGAGCGCCAGCTTTAGTAACTCGTGGAGCAGCTTTATATACTCCTTCTCGTACAAGTTTAGCAATAATGGAACGCTTGTTCTTTCCCATGTCAACAGATAGCTGAGCAACAGTATCAAGTGAAGGGTTAGCTTCGTAAGTAGCAATCATGCGCGCTACCATCGCATCAGTGTAGTTAGGCACACGGACAGCCTGTGAGTTAGTCTTAGTCATAAAGTTGTCTCCAAATAAAAAGTTGATTAATTTTTGTAAAGTGTTTTCTGATTTCATAAAAGTATTATATTAAAGTTTTGATGAATTGTCAAGAGTTTTTTTAAGCAGAAGTCGTAAATAAACGCAAATCAATTTCGGGGGGCCGCGCGCGGGGTCGGGCTGTCAAGTATTATTTTCGCGAATCTTCCAAAATTTTCACAAATTATAGCACACCCGCACGGGTTTTGTCAAATTATATCAGACTAACTCGCCTAAAATAATTTTGCAAAACCTTAAAAAAAGACTTGACAAATTCGTCGCGGTACTGTATAATGGGCGCCTGCCACCTACTTCGTTGTTGCACTACTACTGTGTTGGGCGCAAGACTTGCACAAATTATTTTCACCTTTCCTAAAAAAAGTACTTGACAACTTCGTTGTTGCACTACTATAATAGGCGCCAACAAAGACAGACTTGGTCGTTGTCATACTTGCACCAACTTACGCGTAGGGCCCAATAGCTTTGTTACTCCACTTTACCACAGGCGCGGGGGCGCCAATTTTTCAACCGACGCGCCTGCACCATTGTGGTGCGTTTTTAGGTGGTGAGAGTGCGCCCGACCGTAGGCAAGCGCCATCCAGACTGACCGCGAAACTTTGAAGAAACAATATCATCCCAACCCTCACCGATGGCTTTTTTGGTCATTGATTGGTAATACTTACCCATCGCAGACCGAATCGGCAAATTGTAAAACTCCGTTTTTCCTGCGGGAGCATTACCGCGAGAAGTCTGAAGAATCAAAGGCAATAAGTGAAACGGCTGACCCTGATTTCGTTTGTGATAATATTGCTCTTGAGCGAGTGAGCGATTTGCAGTCTTGCAAATATTACCGTAAACCTCGGCTTTCAATGCTCCGAATTTTGCACCGCAATACGTTTTTTCAAACTCTCGAACCGTAGTTCGTACGCGCTGAAATAGCCCATTGTGTCCAGTTGAGTAGAATTGTTTGGCGTAGCCATCTTTGACAATGCTCATGCCCTCAAACTCTGGAGCGTATTGCTCAAGTCCGATCAGTTGCCACAAATAATTGTAGCCCATACCGTTTGACGGGTCGCCATATTCTTGATAGTGGCGTGGCTTCATTGCTAAAGTGTCGATTGTAGCGATTTTTTTAAGATTGTGTAACATTTTTTTGTCCTCTAGTGTTGAATGATTAGGTAAATGATACCGCCAAGTAAAACAATA
>CENI01049643.1_pt1 | contig 32520 bp, 19 predicted proteins | sample 530161 | NCBI WGS metagenome assembly CENI01 (sample SAMEA2591107, study PRJEB7988) | marine metagenome | isolation source: saline water (ENVO:00002010), including | reverse complement strand
GAATGGGTTGTTCACCAGACCGTATCGAGTCTTGAAGCCAATCTTGGGTTGGAAGTTGGTTTCGTTGACTGCACGGACCATTTGCAGCGGGACGTATGGGCAGTAGAACATACCAGCATCGTATGGGCTGGATCCTCTGTAGCCGGTACAGATGTAATCAGCACCAGACACGGAGTAAGGATCGATGTAAACCTTAATACGACCGTTCAATGTACCAGCAAAGGTGTTGCCAGTGTCATCAACGTCAAGGTTGACATCGGGGGTTGGGGTCAGGTTCAAGAAACCGGACATTGCGAGAGCCGAAGCAACATCGGAAGTCGTGATGATAAAGTTACCCTTACCACGACGAGTTTCCTTAGCAATCACGTTGGCTTCACGTTCGAGTTGGAACATCAAACCACGGAATTTCTCAGCAGACCAACGACCATCGGAGTCAGCGGCAACATCGTAGATACCACCAAGACCAGTGGTGTCACCACCAGAAAGACCCGAAACACCAGTTTGCTTGTATTTCAGATCGCCTTGTTGACAGCCAAGTTTAGCACCACGATAGATGGTACGAATCACTTCACGGTTGATTTCAGCAAGAATTTCAGCCGAGAGAATGTTGGCGAGTTCAACTTCGGCATCAAGACCGTGAATAGCCTTAAGGTCTTGAGCGAGTTCAGAGGTGTACTCAGCCTTCAACGCACGAGTCTTCGCAACGACAGAAGTACGGTCGATCACGAATGCCATTTGGTCAAAGGTGCTGGTTTCCAGATCAGCGGTGTCTGCACCGGAGAAAGCCTTCATTGAGAGAGTGCTTTCAGGGGCAGTGGGATCACCACCAACTGCTCGTTCACCATCGATGGTTGTACGAACACCCAAGGGGTCGCCAGTTCCACCGAGAGTTGGGAAGCCAGAACCACCAGTTGCACCGCCAGAGGTGGCAGAGAACTGAGTGGGTGCTTCGTCGAACAGTGCTTCGGGGTTATCCGAAGAGGTCTTATTTGTAAACTTAGCCTTCATAGCGAAGATCAAGCCGGTAGGACCGGAAAGTGGCTGAACACCACAGACATCGTAGGCGATGAGGTTAGGCATCGAACGACGAACGAGTGAGATCAAGACGGGATCGAAACCAGCGACGGCATCGAACGTACCTTGAGTATCAACAAAACCGCTTGCACCGGGAACCGGAGCAACGTTGGCTTCTTCACGCAAAGCCTTTTCTTGGTTTTCAAGCAAGATTGCCGTGACGTTCTTACGATAAGAGTCACGGATGGGATTCATACCTTCACAGTTAAGGACTGGCTCCCATTTCTTTTTGAGATTTTCAACTAATAACTGTTCCATATGGAATCTCCTTCTTGTTAGTGTTGACTTCTATTAGAGTCCGCGTGGCTCATACGATTGAGCATTGACGCATATTTGGACATTCGGGGAGTGAGATCAGCCTGATTTTCTTGGGCTGCTTCTTCTTCACTCAGAGTTTGAATTTCTTCAGTGAGCATAGGAGTGACAACGCCATCCTCACCCTCGAAGAAGTTTTCTTTCAGATTTTGAAGTGATGAACTAAATTCTTCAATGTTATCAAAATCAACGTTTTCTGCCATTTTTCTAAACTTTTCCTCATCAAGGGAAGAAAGGTCACGGGCAGCATTTTCGTAAATTGCCTCGGCTTGAGCCTTAACAACACCCTTTGAAAGTTCAATGTTCTTTTCAAGAGACTCATTCAACCTATCTTCGAGTGCTTCGATACGATTGTTCAAACCATCGACAAGATCATAACGCTCTTCTGGCATTGTGACGTAGTGTGATTCAAAAAGTTGCTTAAGACCTCTCATAAACGACTCATTGATGTCAGAACGAATGCCAGACTCGACGGCGACTTGGTTTTCGCCCATCCAGTTTTCGACAACGTAAGACAGATAATCGTCAAGTTTGGTCGCAAGATGCTCTTTATGCTCTTCGATTGCTGTTTCAAATTCGTTAGATAATTGATCACGAACTTGATCAACACGAAGATCGACAGCGTGGTCAAAGATTTCGGAAGCCTTCTCAACAAACTCTTCCGACATACCAGCACCAGCCATCATTTTCTTCAATTGCTTTTTGCCAGCCATTTCTTCTTCACTACCGTACTCCTCTTCGCTATCCATATCAGACAGGTCGGTTGAGTGTGCTTTACCAAGTTCACCCTTTTCGAGTGGCTTGGCGAACATTGGGGAAATACCATCAGCGGATTCAGCACCTTTGCCGTCTGCGGTTTCGGCATCGCCTCCTGCCTTCTTCTTCTTTTCAACAGAAGTGCCGGGGGGAGACATAGGCATACCTTCACCTTGGTCCTCTAATAATTGTTTCGCAGTTTCAAGAGCGTTTTCAAGACTCATTTGATTCTCCTTGTCTTTTTATTTATCTCTGGATAATTTTGAGAGGAAATCTGCGAACACGAGTAACTTCGCCTCCTCCAACTCTGAACGTGAAACAGTTTCGATTTGTTTCTTGACTGTTTCAATTTTACGAGATGTAAGAATACCGTTTTCCCACACCCATTCCTTGCCTTCCATAATTCCTTGAACAAAAGCGTCAGGGGCAGATGGATCGGCAACGATATCGACAGCGGCAAGAGTGAAGTCATCTTGAACTTCATTGATGCCATCTCTTTCTTTTAGTGAACCCATACCTCTGGAAGAAACACCGATCTTTACACCTTCGTCGATAAGACTTTTGACAATCTTGCCATAGGGGGTATCAAGGATTTTTGCCTTTCCATAGATGTCGTTTCCATCAATTCTCATTTCTTTGATGAGGTGGGAAACTCTTTCAAGGTTAAGCGATGGTCCCTCGGGATGTCCAAGTTCTCCCATCGCTCTTTGGGGTTTTACATATTCATTATTATACTTTTGAACTTCGTTCATCAAAACTTTGTTTGGATAAACGCGACCGTTTCTATTTTTTTGCTCGGCTTGCATAAAGATGCCGTCGATGTGATATTGCTTCTCGCCATTTACCTCTTCGGTGACGAGATTGACATTATCATTTACTTCTGTAATCAGTAACATTACATTCCCCCACCCATATTGCGACGTTTCATTCTCATTCCACCCATAGGAGGTTTCATACCACCACCCATAGGAGGCATCTGTCCGCCACCCATAGGAGGCATCTGTCCGCCACCCATAGGAGGCATTTGACCACCGCCACCCATCATCTTAGCCATTGCAGCCATTGGGTTTTGTCCGCCGCCACCCATTCCGGGCATACCACCTTGTGCTTGTGGTGCTTGGGCTTGTTCTTTTCCTGCTACATCAAGTGCTTTCTTAATTGCAGACTCAAGATCGCCGGACTCCTTGCCCATTTTCTTTTTCTTATCCATTCCCATCATCTCAGCACCCATCATCGGCATTTCACCCTCGATACCGGGGAAGTTTGGACGAAGTGGATCTTGAGTGATCTTGGGACCGGGACGACCACCACCAACGGGATCAGAAATACCGGGGAAGTTTGGTCGAAGTGGATCACGGGTAATCTTGGGACCGGGGCGACCACCGACTGGGCGAGGATCAAAAGGTGGTTTATCATCTGGAGTGCTTACAGGTAGGTAAGGATTTCCTCTTCTTAATCCAGACTCTTCTTCGGAATATTCCTCTTCCTCTTTACGTCGCATCATATCCATCATCTCTTCTTCTTCTTTACGACGCATCATATCCATCATCTCTTCTTCTTCTTTTCGTCGCATCATATCCATCATTTCTTCTTCACCACGACGACGCATCATACCCATTCCACCGTAACCCTCATTTTTTGCAGTGAAGTTTTTGTCGATGTAATTGAAGAATTCTTTTTTCTTTTCGTCTGTCTTCAAGTCAGCAGGAGAAGAAATACCAAACTTCTTCATTGCCTTCTTAAAGAAAGCATCATATCCAGATTCACCATCCATCTCCTCACGGAATTGGTTAGCAACTTCATACTTTGACTCAATGATTTTATCATTAAGTTTTTGTGTAAGAGACTCGAACATTGTTTGTTCGGCTTCGTTATAATCTCTATTAATGATTGAGTCTAAGATGTGATGAGAGTTCATATGATATCCCTTTTGATTCGTTCCTGAAAGAAGTTGACCATTTGAATCGCTTCCTCACTTGAGGACTTTAACTTGTCTTCAAACTTGTCTTTGTTCTTCTTATTTAGCGACTTGTAAGTTTCGAGAATAAAATTTGCGTTATTTTGTGATAAAAACGCGATTGAATCATCAGCAAAAACAACACTCGCCCCGGACTCGTCAATCGTTTCAAGTTCTGAAATTGTTGCACTTACAAATGATTCCTTTACAGGCTCTTTTCGTTTTTCTTCCATATCAATAATTTTTTTAATACCTTTGCGAGCCTGTTTTAGTGTAAGAAAAATATCTTTTCGTTTGCCATCAACATAGGCTGAGACAGGAGCAGATGCACCCATACCAACTTTTTTCAAGGTTATAACTTTATCTTTGTATTCAAAGGTATTCAAAAAGAACTCCTTTTGAAACTCTGGATCAAGCGTGATATCATCCTTATCACCCTCTTCGCTTGTCTCTGCCTCTTTTTTCTCTGGGCGAGACTCTTCTGCCTCTTCAATCAAACTGATTGTTTTTGAAGCAAGCAAAGAATCGAGATAAGTTTTTACGATTTGATCGGGTGCATTTTCGATAAGACCAATCGCATTACGGTACAGATCCATTAAAAGCCTCCTCCCATATCAGATTTCTCTGGGATCAATCCAAGTTCTCTTTCCTTGGAAATACTCTTGTCCATTATCTTAATTTCTTCATCAGTTTGACGAAGAATGTTTCTTCTTACCCACTCCCTTGAGTAGTAATCACCGATGTGGTCATTGATCTCTCTCAGAACATCAAGACGTTCTTTCAACACTTCGTACTCTTTGCTTTCTGTAAAGTAAGAGTCGGAGACATAATCAAAACGAACATCCTGAACAATCTTGTACCAGTCCTTGTCAGACATCACATTCTTCAACAAGCACTGAACACGAAGTGCGTTCATAAAGAGCATATTGAATTTGTATCTCAAGCGATCAATAAACTTTTGAAAATTCAATTCATCTCTTGTAATTTCAGATGCTCGACCCATATTGAAACCACTGTCGGCTTCAAGACGAGACATTGGAATGTTGAGAGATTTGTAAAGTTTCTTTTCAAAATACAAAACGTCTTCCATTTCACCCAAGTTCTGTCCACCATCGAGAGTAGAGACTTCTGTGCCTTTACCACCCTCACGACGAGGAAACCAATAGTCCTCAAGCATATTCATAAATTTACGGTCATCACGAATCTCGCCAGTGTTGGCATCGTATACAAGTTTGTTACGATAACGATTCATCAAACCTTTGACATACTGCTCTGCTTTATTCTTAGGAAGCGAACCAACGTCAACATAAAAGATTCTTCGTTCCGGCGCACGCGAAAGACGATAGATCACGGTTGCATCCTCAACCATCCGAAGTTGATTCAAAGGTTTGATTGCTTTTTGCAAGTATGAAATCGCACGCTGTCGAGAGGCATCGTAAAGACCAGATGGGTAGTAGCAAATTGCTTCTGGTGCGATTTCAATAGCAGAGGCATCTGCGGGCTTCTCACGATAGATGAAAACCTCTTTGACACTCTTAATTTTTTTCACACCAGTTTTCTTATCGGTTTCTTTATCAACCTTGGCAATCTTCTTAATTTTTGCTGCGTCAATAGGACGCATTTCAATAATACCTTTCTTGTTGTTTGCAGGATCAAATATCATATGATAATAACCCTTTCCATCGATATACCATCTTCGGAAAATTTCATATCCTTTGTTATTGAAATCCAAAAGTCGAAGAATATAATTAAATTCTATATTCATTTTTGCTTTGACATCATCTGAAATTTTTACGTTATCAAGATTCAAAGCGACAGGAAATCTTTGCTCTCCTGTAATGATAGATTCGTTACAAATATCTTCGACTGCTTGTTCAATCTCAGGCTGCATCGCCATCTCACGATACTTCGTAATGTATTGTGTTTCACCACGAAGAGATCCATCAAGGTCAATACCCACACCGTAATACCCACCGGCTTCGACGGGCGTTGCATCATCAATATCAGGCAGAACAAATGAGGCAGCCTTCTTCTCGATTGGGGTGTTTCGAGAAGCCGCTTCTTTTTTCGTTCTGCCTACTGAAAGACCAAAAAGTTCAACAGGCATAATTCATCCTTATAAAGCAGAAGTTCTATTTCCGGGTGCGCCGTAGCCCACATTCACATCAGAAGTAATAAAGTAAGAGTAACCAAGTGTTACGGTAAACGAGGCAAGATCCTCATTCGCAGCCTCCACAGTAATTTCTGAAATACTTTTGGGAAAGCAGTATTTGAAGGTGTAAGATTTAATTGGATCGCCAGATCGGTCTAACTGGTCAACCGACCAGTCTGGGAAATCAGTTGCATTGTTCAATGCGATTTCACGATCAGGAGTATTGCTCTCTGCACCATTCAGGTCTTCAAGCCATTGCTCAAACTTACTACGAAGTCTCATATCTTTATCAGAAAGAATGGTAATAGACCAATCTTCAAAAGTACGAGATGTAGGAAGTTTGATATTTCTTCCACGATAAGGTGCAGTCACCTCACCGATGTTTGATGCGGGAAGTGCTGCTGCCGTCACCAAGAACGAAGTTGCTGCATCATTACCGCTCGCACCAATTCTACCACCCACGCGGAAAAGCGAAGGTCTTACGCCGCCACCAATTTTATCTTTAAAGTCGTCAATTCTCATTAGAGATTCTCCTTACTTGTATTTATCTTCCCCCACCCAAGTTGGTCAACTCTTCAAAGTCAACACCAGTTCTGGTGGCTACAAAGTTAAGGGTGATAAAGTTGATGGATCTTGTGGGTTGCACAAAGATGTCTGCGACAAAAGCGTTTCTATCGATTACATCAGGTGTATTATTTGTTTCATCACACACGACTCGGAAGTCCGTGATTCCACGACGGGACTGAACATCGAGAAGGAATGGCTCAATCAAGTTTTTGAACTGCGCTCGTGTAAATCTGTCATTCAATTCAAACAGGCTAAACTTGGCAGCAGTCGAGATGGCTTTCTCAAGAACAATGAACAATCTACGAACATTGATTCTATCGAATGCACTTGGTTTCTTAAGCAAAGTCTTGTCTCCAAAGAGAACTGTGCCTTGTCCGGGGAATGAAACCACTGGGTTGATACCATTTTGATAAAGTGTATCGCGTGAAGTTTTATCAGGATTGAAGGCGAGCGAAACAACGTTGTTCAATTGTCCTCTGTTAAAGCCAGCAGGCGAGAACCAAGTTTCACTTGTCACATCTGCTCTCGCAGCGACACCAGCGATGTCACCGTTCAACGGAACATAACGGAAGACATCGTTGAATCTATCGTACTGATACTTGTACCCAGAATCCAAGAAGGCAAACGAAGAGGACACGTTCAAGTTGTTTGTTGCAGTGTCGGTCAGGTCGCCGCCTTGTGAAAGAGCATCATTACCATTTCGGTATGCCACGATGTTTGCAGTTGCGACATAATTTTTCTTTGGTGTATCTGTCGAATCAAGAACTGCATCTTTAGGTGGAGAAAGGAATGCAATGCAATCTTTTCTGTTATTAGCAAGAGTGACAAGTTGTTTTGCCTTATCACCCTCGGCAGGACCACCAAGAATCAGAGAAATATCAGAAGTTTCTGAATCTTCAAATTTATCATATCCGTCAGTGAAGAAATCAAGACCACTTGGAACTGAACCTGTACCACCTCTGAGAGAAAGGTATTGGTTGCTGACCAAAGCACCGAAGGTCACACCAGAAGAGTATGCTCTATCGGGCAAGCCTGTGCCAACAACGTCGGCTGCTTGGAATTGATATCCTGTGTAGATGTATTCTGATCTATCACGAATAATGTTTTTCCAGTATTGAGATGAGCCATCGTCACGTTTGGCGTTGGTTGCCACGGAAATGTCATCGAATGTTTCAAGAATCGTTCCGCGTGTTCCCGACCAGTATCCGTCTTCGTCTACAACAACGACAGAGATCAAGTCATTCACACCAGTGACGTTCGTTCCGCTGTCTTCCACGAATGCAGATTGAGCAGGTGTAACCGTGCTGACATTAGGACTAAAGAACCAATCGACACTACCAGAGGTAATTCCTGTTGACTGTGAGAGAATACCGGGCGAAGCAATACCAACGGTCGTTCCACCTCCACCAGCACTAACAGAAGTGATTGGATATCTTACTCCACCAATCTTCACAACATCAGAATAATCAGATCCCGAAACAAGGGTAAAATTAGTATCGTGTTGAATGTGGAAAGATGTGTCACCCTCAGAAAGACCAGAGGTAATTCCAAAGGTAATGCTGCTTCTGTTAGAAACCGAAACGAGCAATGAGTTGCCCAATTCACTTCCCGAACCTGTTGAAGTACCTGCGTCACCACCGGCATACTTGGCAACAAAGTGACTGCTTTCCCAATCACTTGCTGTCGTTGTGGATTTGCTGTTATAGTCATTGATGTTTTTGATCAAGACAGCAGTTTCGTCGGCAGCGTTAAGACCACCGGAAACCACTCGAACAAGATTCAAGGATGAAGCATAGGTAAGATAGTTTGCTGCGGTGAACCAATAATCTTTATTTGCAGTGGTAGGACCGCCAAACTTTTCTCTTAAGTCATCGACTGATGTAACGACAACAGTTTGATCAATTGGTCCCCAATCAAAGAAACCAGCGAAACCTGCGTTTGTTGTGGAAACGGCAGGAACAATATTTGTGAGGTCAACTTCTTTGACTTCAACACCGGGGCTGACTTGGAATGCCATAAACGATTCTCCTTTTGGTCTTATTATTTAGCGAAATACTGATTACAAAGAGAACCTATCATCATCTGAAATATCCCACACGGTTCCGTCATCTTCAACAATCGTGCCATCTGGTCCCGTATCGATGAAACCAAACGGCATCAAATCCTCTTCCATCTTCTCTATCTTTTCTTTATAGAGTTGTTCACGAATATTTATGTCCGTCATATCTTTGAAGTAATTTTGTGTTGCCGCCCACGCAAAAAGAACAAGAGTGATCACCAAATCATCATTGTGACCAACTTCGGCTTCGTACGATCCTTTTTTCGATATGAAAGATGAAAGTTCTTGAATAATCTCAAAATCTTCGATGACCAAACGATCCTGCTCAATCATCTCCTTGAGCATTGTGCAGCCGACTTTCTTTACCTTTGGACTCATACGCACGCCTTGTTGAGTTTGATAATTACCAAAGCCACCGTCCATCACCTGTCCCTTTCGCCCACGAACAGAGGTGACAAGCAAATTTTCATATTCAAATTCATTGTGCAAAATATCAACAATCTCCTGTCCGAGATCATTTACTTCGGTCAGAATGTAGGCATCGTTGTATCGCTTGCCCATCGCATAAATTAAGTTTGGCAAAAGGTACGGCGAAAGTTGATTATTTTTATATTGGGCTACGACTTTGTAGGGAGTCGCAGTCACATCAACAATCGTCACTGCGTGATAATCTAAATCTTGTCCGCGTGAAACATCGACACCCATAAAATATAAGTGTTCCGGTTCAGGCTCATAGTAGACCTTCAAGCCGTCCTCACGCTCTTGCTTCGGACGAGTGTAGTGAAGCGATTTCAACTTTGAAGGGGCTATGAGCGTGTTTACGGAGCCAAGGAAGTCACATTCAAACTCCTGTCGAAACTGCTGGGGAGATGTATTCCGAATCGTTTGTTTTTTCCAATTTGCGTCACGACCCGGAACGTCCGACCAGTGGACTTCAATCGGAGTGTACGAGTTTTGACCATCTTCGGCATCCTTCCAAAGTTTGTAAAACATATTTAAACCTTTGGGAGTGCTGACGATCAGAACTTTTGTGCTTTGACCCGCCGAGATCGTAGGATACACAGAGTTGAAAAACTCATCTGCCACGTTCTCAGGAACGAATGCAAATTCATCCATAAACAATAAGTTAAATGAACCACCCCGAACGGCAGAGGATGATGTGGAAGATGCAAGAATCTTTGATCCATTTTCCAAAACAATAGATCCTTTATTCCATTCCACGACACCCTGCTGAAGCCATTTTGGCAGATGCTCATAGGCTAACTTCAGACGACCCAGAAGTTCACGGGCAGTTGACAGTTTGTTTGCTAGAATTGCAACATTTTTATCAGGATTGAACAAAATGTAGTGAAGCAAATATGAAATAACTGTCGTGGATTTTCCCGACTGTCGAGGCATCTTGCAAATGACAAAGCGATCTTTGTGAACTGCATTGAGAATGTTTTCTTGAAAATCATAAGGTTTGAATTGTACCAAACCCTCATCAAGAGAAACAATCTTGATATAATTTTTGATAAAATACATCGGATCAGATACACACAGGGCGTATTCTTGGATCTGTTCTTTTGTATATTCTGTCTCTACACCGGCTGCCTTGATATTGGCGTTGCCAAGGTATGCCTTGTTATCCAGTTTCTTTGTCATTATTTTTAACTTTTTTCACTTTCTTTTCTGGAAGTTGTTGTCGAACAAGGTCTTGGAGTTCTTTCGTAGAACCCACGAAGAATGCGTTGTTGGTCACATTCCTTACCTGCTCATCTTCCTCTAAGGATTTCATTTGTTTATGAATATCAAGTAGGTCTTTGTTGGCTTCGGTTGCCGTCTTGAGAAGTTGGCTGACCACCTCATATGCTCTTGGGCTGTCGCTCTCTGAGGCTACTTTGAGAATACCGTCGATTGCATTCTTGCTGTAGTCAATTACTTCTTTAATGTTTTCGCGGACCTCGCCGAAGTCTTTACGCTGTTCAATCTTTTTTCGTTCAGGAAACTTTGAAAGATCAATTTCAACTTTTTTACGCATTCCTGTTTCCAGATCCGCTGCCGTGTCGGAATCTTCAACATTTGGTGTCGTTTTGCGATCCTCAATTGGATCTATATTTAAAGCATTTTCAAGCGGATTTTCTTCTTTTTTAGCCATCTTGGGTTGCTCCTGTGATGCTCAGGGTTTCCGGAGCGAAGAAACTCGTCACGCCTGCGATAGCAGAAGGCGGCAGTGTATTCTCTCCGGATGGTCCGGTGATGGACGCAATTGACTTCACCCCAGCACCAGTAGGTCCGGTGACTCCACCAAATTCATCAAAGAATGATGTGAGAGCATTCACTGTGGATTCTGTGATGTAGGTCTGCTGTTTGGTTGGTCCAAAGACATATGTGTATGCGGTAAAATCAAGATTAAAAATAATTGAACGCTGCTCAGACGTATCACCAAGATAATCGATCTCAGGAGTCACAGAGTTCAAGACGAAAGGAACATCAACCTTTGCGTTGATGTCAGTAAAATTAAGTGTGACAGTAAACTCTGGAGTGAAGTATGCAGTAATCTGCTCAAGAATTTGCAAGGCATCATCCATTGTTCTCGTTGCCACTGCAAGGCTAAACCCAATTGTGTAAGGAACTTCTGCAAATTGAGTATCGTAAGTCTTTGCCGTGCTGCTTGTTTTGTATTTTTTGTAAACTGTATTTCGCTTTCTCGCAGAGTCGTAATTCATACTTGAAATCGAAAAGCCAAGACGAGGAAGAATATTTGCGATAGCCGCTGCGTTATCTGACTCCTTTGTATTTGGGAGTTCGTCAAGCATACGAATAAATTTTTCTTTTTGTGCGTATGTGATGGGAACCAAAAATCTTCTGTTGGTTGATCCATCACTGTTTCTACGAACAACAAAAATTTCATCAAACAATGCACCGAAGGCAACCACGGTCTTGCGAATTGATTCATTGTAAAACTGAGTAAACATTAAATATCTCCCTCACTAAATGGATCTTGATCTGTAAAGTCAAAAATATTGAAACTCTCTTGCATAAACTCGGTGTTGTCTTCGATGGTGTCCTTGGCAAAGTAGTCTGCCGTGTATCCAATCGTGCTGATAACTCTGTTTGCATTCGAGGACTGACCAATAATTCTCTCGCCGGTAAGGCTTCCAGTGACCAAGAAGGACTCCATAACATCCGTAGTCGAGCCTTGCCATACAACGACTTCCATCGTTGCTCCCGTGGTTCCTGCGAAAGTGATGATGTTCACAGTTTCACCCTCTTGGAATTCACCACTACCACCACTGAATTCTGTATAAACAAGTTGATTCATTGCATTGGATGTAACACCATCGATGGTGTCGAATCCAGTGTCGAGTTCCTCTCCAGAATACTTGTAAAGTGAACACTTAACTTGATAAGTAAATGTTTTGCCAAAATTAAAGAAGTTTTGTTCTCGCTCCACAAAGTTAACTTCAAAAATACCATCCATCAGTGGGAAGTAAATCAAGTCACCTTCTCTTGGATACTTAATATTTGTCTTGTCGGCAAAGACTTCTGAAAATCTTCTTTTAGAAAAAGTCAATGTCATTTCATCTTTAATGTCAAGACCAAATTGAGTCATTACTTCGCCTTCACCCTCAAAGCCATCATATGACTCGACGTACATTTCAAGTTCACGACCGTCCTCAAACTTTGGCAAACGATCCTCTCCAAACAATTCATCTTCATTCTGCAAACTACGAAGAGCATAGACCATATCAACACCGTGAATCTTGATGGATTCATCAACGATGTCTTGAACAAGTGTCTGCTCTTGTTTGTTTTTAAATTTATTGAAGTAAGGATTCGTCGCCATAATTACCCCGTAAAGAAATCAGGAGGAAGTTCATATTTGTCTTGTAAAGTCTCTTCAATATTTGACATTTCATTTTCTGCTGCACTGAACAACTGATCGCCGTTGAACTGCACGCCGCCGGGAAGATTGAGGTTTTGATATTTCATCAAATTCATTGCCCACTGCTTTTTAAATGAGGCAGTCACATACTTCTTAAGTAAAATGTCGTTGTAAATTTCCGTGTAAGTATCAGGGTCCAATGCAACATAGGCATCGATGACTATGAAATCACCCACGCTCACTGTTTCTGACCAGTTCATATCAAGATACAATCGATTTGTTACTCTACTAAATCTAATTTGTTTTTCTGGATCTAGGAAATCAGCCAAAAGTGAAATATATGACTGGGTGATATAATAATTTGACATATCACCAGCACTTCTCAAGCCATACAGGTCTTGTAGAGCCATCTGATATCTGACACTGAACATATTTGATCCAGCACCACCCTCATCGAATTGAAAAACTTTTGTTACCGAAACGATGCTTCGTGAATCTTCGGGCTGAATAGCGTCGTTTGGTCCTGTAAATCCAAAAGAATTCGTATCCAGATATCCGTTATCAATATCTGTCTGGGTGATTTCGTGTTTGTATAATGCTCTCTCAGCACCATCAAAATGATACTCATTGAACATTTGCAAAGCATCATCGATTGCGTCTTCTAATTGAGCATCGTCAACATTGATCTCGATTACTGGTGCGCCCAGTTTTCTTAGAGCATATTGTTTTAGTTCTTCTCTTGATGAAGGCGTGGACATCTACTGCGCTCCTTTTCCTTTTATATGTATTAGAGCGGGGCTTCCTGCGTCTTTTCAGACTAGAGAAAGGATGCCTTTTCATTTAGAAGCGTCAGCCATTCGTGATTGTGCCATCAATTAAATTTCTAGGAACCATTGTTTCGACAGTTCTTGTTGCTCTTAAAATGTCAACTTCCGTGTCTCCTAAGTTTTGAACACACAGAATATATCTCTTGTCCAGTGTTGACATATTATCATATGCCTCAATGGTAATGTTTCTTTCCATTTCAGAGATTAATCGAGTATTCATACGATACGTTCTGAGATCAGCCTCCCAAGCATTTGGTGTTGTGTCAGAGGTCGAGCCAAAGCGAGCAACCTTGAAAACCAACGCTTGTTCGTTTGCACCAAGCACCGTTCCAGTCAAACCTAAAGCAACTTCATATGTAAACTTGACTGTGTTGCCTGCATTTGCTGAACGCACAACAAGAGCGTTGTTTGAATCCCCTACTCCGGTTGTGTATCCTGTTCCAACCAGACCGGGAAGAGTTAGACCTGTGTAGTCGCCATCAGCGTTTGAGATAACAGTGTAGCCATCGTTGTAGTTTCCTGAAACCCTGTTTGGGAAAGGAACACTAAAGAATGTGCCGTCAGTGATGTTAGGCTCTGTGCCACCGATGTATGAACCAGCAGCAGAAATTCCAAGACCTCTGATATCACCGCTATACAATGAAATATCTGACAATTCGTGGACCAAGAATCCTCGATCTGTCTGATTACTTGTCGTTGATCCGTAGATAAGATACTTTGCTCTATTGTTGACCGAATCATATGTCAATTCAACGTCAACACCAGATCCAAGGATCTGCAACTCGGCAACTGTATTTCCAGAAGTAATTGATGTGTTTGCATCTCTAAATGTAGTAACAGATCCGGTCGCTCCTGCCGGACCAGTTGCTCCTGTTGCACCAGTCGCACCATCCGAACCAGAAGAACCAGTTGCACCACGATCACCAACAGAACCGGCAGCACCTTGTGAACCCCTCTTGGCAAAGGTCACAAATGCGTCTTTTGCCGTTGTCAGAGAACCACTGGAAGAAATTGTATCAAAATCAATTCTGTAATAAGTTCCCCTATCATCAAGAGGCTCTGAAATTTTTCCGGTGAAGAAAATTGGTGTGTCTGCGTCTGGACAAGTGACCAAAATGGTGTCGCCTTCTTCAAGAATACCGCTCGTAAACAGGGAGGTGACGGTTGTTCCGTCCTTGTCAACTTCACTAATTCTAATGAATTTTCTTCCAGCAACATCACTAGGACTAATCACCAATTCGCCTGTGCCGGGAGTAACATTTGTATTTGCAGTAAACTTCTTAAGAGAATATCTAAATCCTGCGTTTCCTGTCGCTCCGGTTGCACCGACTGATCCAGTAGCACCTGTCGATCCGTCATTACCAGTTGCTCCAGTTCCACCAGCACCAGCGATATGATAAACATAAACTTCATCACCTGTTGTTCCAAATCTTGTTCCGGTTGATCTGGAAGTGCTTCCGGTAAATGTATAAGTTGTGCTTGTGTTTGTGATTCCCGTAACTTCGAGAGATGAGTGAGCAGAACCGGCAAGACCTTGAATGTAAAGTCTATCTTTTTGATTGTTTTCAATTGCATCAAAGTAGGTGTCTAAATTTTGCCCATCATCACTGGTCACACTCAATACAATTGTGTGAACAGAACCCGCTGCGGTGTCATTCAGTCTACCAGCACTTACTCCGGGGTTGCCGCCAACTTTGTATGCAAATCCGGCAGCATTACCAGTTGAGCCTTGAATACCAGTGGATCCAGTAGCACCAGTTGGTCCGGCTACACCTGCGGAACCAGCAGCACCAGCAGGTCCAGTTGCTCCAGTCGCACCCACGGCTCCAGTCGCACCCACGGCTCCGGTTGCACCTGTTGTGCCATCACCCGCACGAACATAATTGAAGAATACGTTCGCACCATTGGCAAAGGTTCCACCCTCAGTTGTGGCTCCGCCACTAAAGGTAAACACGTTAGCAGCCGATGTAATTCCTGTGACTTTTAGCGAGAAAAGACCACTGGTTCCTTGAAGGAAGATCAAGTCTCCACCATTCGATGTGCTTACTTGCCCAAGGAAATTTGAAATATCAACACCGTACGAGTTGGTGTCGTGAATTTTGATTTGTGTACCAGTGTATGTCAATTGACCCGATGATGGTGTGCCAGATGTATCGAAAGAGTAAAGAATACCACCCATACCAGTCGCACCAGTAGCACCTGTGGCTCCTGTTGCACCAGTCGCTCCTGTGGCTCCCGTTGGTCCAGTTGCACCTGTCGCACCGACAGAACCAGTGGCTCCAGCAGGACCAGTAGATCCTGTCCCACCCGTGGCTCCAGCGACACCAGAGCCAGTGCCAGTCACTTCAAAAGTAAGATTGAGGGTCGCTCCACTTGCATCATAGGAACTTGAGATAGTAATGCCGGGTCCAGAAGTTGCAAAGTTGATAGTTCCAAAAGATGCTCCAGAATTTGTAACTTTTGAACCATCAACTTTAATATTTTCAATAACGTCTTGGGTGCTTACAGCATCAGCACCCGAACCAATAATTTTAATTCTTTCGTAAGTTAAGTCATCATTCGGGTCAAGGAATTGACCACCTGATGCAATGGCGATACCCCCCTCACCGACAAACTGAAATCCCTCCAGAGTTCGACCCGTATCATCACCGGCTCCAGTTTTAACTCTCATTTCAGAGTTAATAGTGATTCCGGCTGTGCCTCCAGTGAAAGAACTTTGAAGAATAATATTTTTACCGGGATTCAATTGAAGTGCTGTTGCAAGTGTGCTTCCATTAATTTTTGAGGAATTGACAACAACACCACTCAAACCATTTTCAAGGTCTTTCCATCCAGCCGAACCACCAAAGGATGTAAGAACTTGACTGTCTCTACCAAGTGTGCCACCTACAAAAAGTTTACCACTTGCTACGTTGAAGGAACCAAAGGTATCACCACTGCTTGATGTTTGTTCACCGCCAATTACAACCACACCATCTTGTTTCACAAAGAATGATGTTTTTGTCCCGAAGGCACTTAGGGGGTTATTACCCTTAATAATAAAATCACCATTTTCTCCTGTGGCTCCAAGTAAAATGTTTAATCTTTTAATTTCGTTTGGTCGAATGACAACTTGACTTGATTGAACATCAAAACCTAGTGTTTGACCACCGACTTCCTCAAAGACAAAATCTGCGGAGATACCTTTCGACGTTCTTGATCTGTAATGAACAGGACCGATTGGATTCGTGACTCCAAAAAGTCCCATCTCCCGGTCGGTCTGGTCAATGATAACGTATGGTGAGGCTGCGTTACCGTCAATTGTTCCTGCCGTGTTACCTCCGGCGATTTGAAGAACAGACTTCGCGGCAGAATTTCTTAAGAACTGGATAAATGAGCCAACTTCACGAATATTCGAGCCTGCATAGTTTCCATTTCTCAGATAAATCGATGCGGTGGCTCCAGTGTTTCCTACAAGTTGGATATTGGCACGACCTAAATTACCTGCTCCGTCTGTGGTCGCACCAAGAACGAGTCCACCAGATGCACCAACGTAAAGTCTATCTCCAGTTTCACCAGTGAAGAATCTTTGAGGTTCAAATGTTGATCCCGCAGTGTTGAAAACAACAATGTCACCATCTTGTCCAATCGTAGGAAGTTGGACAATGGCGGAAACTGTAACGTCACCTGTTGAACCATTTACGGTGCGAACAACGTTTCCATAAAGATTTGATCCAGTAAAATCAACTGTACCACCATTGAAGATTAAATTATCACCAGAGAAAGTAAGTCCACCAGTAAACTCACTACTTCCACTAATACTGTTGGGTAAAGTAAAACTTAGTTTTGCAATACCCGTGTTTGTAAGATAATCAATAGAGATTCCCGACCCAGCGGTCAACCCGTAGATTTCAAGGGGATTAATCGCATCAACCAAATCATTAGTTGTATTGAACCATACTTTGAAAGTATCAGATGTAAGAAGAGTATCTAAGGTCAATCCTTGGACTGATCCTCCTGAAAAACCGGGTGGTGGTGGATAATTATTCGACATTCAAAAACCTCTTTATATGTATCAGGTTTTAATAAGGTAATTAATTGAGACAAATGGTGGCATTTGTTCAGTAAGATTTCCGTCGAGTTCTGCACCAGAGGCATCAACACCATCATCCACAAAGATATAATTCAATTTAGCCCTACCGGCATCGGAACTTCCGGGTCCAAAGTGATTCACTCTTTGTCTACCGTCAATGGTATATGGTCCGTCAGTCCACATATCAAATTCCCCAGCATTATCATAACCCGGTTCCCCTTCAGCGTTGAGGTGATTGTGACCCTGTAGAACATAAGAACCACCTGTTACACCAAGTTCTCTTGTTTTTGAAGGCTTGGAAAAAATCAACTCCGGACCACCGGATGTATTTTGATTCAGTCCACCAGTTGACGTAGAATTACTTCCAACACCGAGTCTACCTCTAAAATCGGGAACTCTAAATTCTCCATTTGCATTAAGTGTTTGTGCATCAGCCTCACCTCTAGCGTATTTCTGGTCAATCGCTCCAAAAAGACTACCGAATTCATCTTGAAGATACACACCACCATCGCAAGGAAGGAAGAGTGGATTAGCACCACCACCAGCAATTTCTTTTGGGACCTGACCATCTGATAATTGTCCAGCGTATGGGATAAGCGTTCCACTTGGAAGTGCCAAGTTTGTCAGACCAAACGCTCCAAAAGAACGTCGAATAGGAACTGCTGCCAAATATTCAATATATGGAATTCCAGACACCGTTGCAGCATCATCCGTGAAGACAATTTTTACAATATATTTTGTAAATGATAGGTTTGTAAATGTAGCAGGTTCTTCACCAGCCGCCGCACCCTCTTTGTATGTGGTGTAAATCAAACTAGTAACAGAGTCACCTCCGGGATCTAGTGACTGAACGTTTCCACCAAGATAAAGTTGATAATATCTTGATTCGTCAATATTTTCAGATCCAACCTCGGTCCCCTGTGGTTTAACAAATACAAGCGGCACACGACCGGGGAAAAGACCATCAATGAACACGGCAATGTCATCGGCGGGTGCTGCTTCATCCATTTCAATAATTTTCGTATAATACCTCGCAAGACCGGGAGCAGCAAGATCAGATCCTCCATCTTCAGCAATTTCGTCTACGACCTCATTTTTAACAATTCCTCCGACTGTGGCATCGTTTGAAATCATCTTTGTTGCCAAAAGAGAAACTCTATCAATGTCAATAGTCGTGGAGTGACTTGTTGAATTTTCTAAAGTGTAGGTCATTACAGGATTTGTGTAAGAGAGACGAGGACCAAATGATCTTTCAAATGTTCCATTTTCAGGAAGCGAAACATCGAATGAACCAGAATCACCACCCAAGACAATACTGTTTGTAAAGTCAGAATCAACATTTGGTGAGTTTGAAGCATAGAAAGTATTCGCATCAATACTTGTATCTGTCAAAGTAAACCGAGCAGTTGGTGTATTTCCTGATGTAAACACACAACTGTAAATACCAACACAGAGTCTCTTGTCAAAGTAGGGTGTGTTGGATCCTCTGTTATTTGGAAGATACAAGGCTCCAAAGTTTTCTGTTTCATTTGGATTATTAGAAGTTCTCACAGAGAGCGAAGTATCATTCGATGACACTGCAAGTGCATAATCACCATATGGAAGATACACAGGTGAATCAAACTCAAAGTCTGTAAATGTGTCACCGCTATCTTCAAGATTTCTCGGAGAGTCAGGTGTTGGATCCGTCAAGACTGCATCATCAACACAGGGTTGCACTTTTTCAGAGAACGGAATGATGATCGAGGATGATGGCACACCATCAATCACAGGACGAATCGAAAGTTGAATTGGTGTTCCTGTGTCTGATGATTCATCAAACCAAAGCCTAACTTTCTTGATAAATGCACCGTTTGGGAAACCAGTCGGATCTACAGAGAAAATTTGATAAATTGGATTGATTGTGTTCAGAGTGGCATCAGATGTTGAATTAAACAGTTCATTAAAGTTTTCAAGTCTAGTATTATTTGATGTTGAAGAAACTCGCTTCACAACAGGTGGACGGATAAATGTTTCTCCATTGAGATCAGTGTTGATTGCACCCTGAGCATAGAAGAAAGCATCAGCAGAAGTTGTTGCCTCTGTAACATCACCATCAACATTGTCAGTAATCAAAAATCTCTTTTTACCAACAGTGTATGTGTCAGATGGAAGTTCGTATGTAATGCTAACACTACCTTCTTCCGATACCACATATCCTGTTTCGTTTCCAACCTGTGCATCATCAAAGAAAAGATAAACTATAGAATTTGGTCGAAGACCTTTTGCTGTGAGGGTCACAGTCGTGGCAGGAATGTAGGGTCGAATTGAAAGATCAACAATTTTGTTTCCTAATCTTTCGACGATACGTTTTGATAACGCTCTCGCAACAAATGAAGTCTTAGAACTTTCGGTATAGGTTCGGTTGAGTGGGTTTGTGTCTTGATCGAAGGGATCAATGCTCATTGTAGAGAACCAGTGGAACTCCCAATCTCTCCACGTTGTTCCGAATCCATTATTGCGACCTGCGATATTATTACTATCGTCTTTGATTACAACAGAAAATTCCCAGTTATTTAATTCACCATCAAAGTTTGATGCAATTTTTGGTTTTTGTGTCTCGCTCCAGTAATTTACACAATATGGAGAGAGATCAAGTTTTCCGTAGTAATCAATGCTGCCAAATTCATTGAGCCTTTCTTTTCCGGTGCATTCAAATTCCGAAGAGAGAACAGCCTCGGTGTGATCGGAGATGATGAGATCGCCATTGATCGTGGCTCCAGAAACATCACTTACAGTTGGTGTATTGATGCCAACACTTGAACTTACAAATGGTGGTCGAAGTCTGTTTCTCACGGGATCGATAGAGGCATTGTAGTTGACTCGCGTAAGGTCTGCGTTACCGTGTCCAATAAATTCGTCAACAAAAACACCAGTCAAAGAGACGGGTGCAACATTTTCAAGACTTTTTGCTCTATTGGTGGCATCATTAATAAGTTGTCTCGTGTAATTGAATTCAGAATCAAGTTGCTGTGTTTTTTCAAGTTCACCGATCTCTTTCATTGTGAATCGTTGATTGTCGATGTATTCAATACGAATGTCTTCGGGTGTTGTTGCGTATGCAGGAACAATCAATCTATACAATTCCATATCGTTTGGAGAAACGTATGGAGGTTCGGGGAAGTTTGAAAGTTCTCCTTGAATAAGTTTGAATGTTCTGTCTTGAGTCAAAACAACACTGTCAATTCTTGCGGCATAGTTGACTGTCACAATATCACCGTTACCCGGATCAATAACCGGATCACAGTTGTTAGGATTAAGTGGATCGATGCTGTAATTAAATGATCCATCGATACCTGAAATTGTAGAAACAACTTCATCTGCTCGGAAATCAATAAATTCTGTTAATTTGTGACCATTAAATTTTGGAACATCTTTAGTAGCAACATTAGAGTAACTATCAACGGTGAACGGTCCATTGGATCCTGAACGCTCATACTTTTTAAATGTCACAGTCATCGTCGCACCATCAGCAGGTGCGGTTGCATTTGCTTTAAGTGAAAGAGTAGATTCAAGATAGGCTTCCTCTGTCTGTCCGTCATTCAATACAAAATCATCAATAACGTTAAGACCTGTATCGGTATTGATAATACTTGTGACCTCTTTGACATCAACTGCACCAAGTCTAATTTCGCTTGTTGCATCTGTAAACGTAAGGCTTGATGTGATGTCACCACTAAGCGTTTTGGTTCTTACCGCAGACTTATCAGTAATATTGATTGGCAAAAATGCGACAAAAGAACTGTTTGAAAATTCCGCACCCACAGAAATTGAGATCGTATTATTTGCCGAGTTTACCGAAAAGTCATCTGATCTGATGATAGAACTTTCACCAGATGAATTTCTCAATAACAAAGTGGGACCAATTAAAGATCCGTTTACTCTTCCCTTAAATCCTGCGAATGTTCTTCTACCATCAAGAGTTTGAATGACTGCATTACCCTGTGCATTTACCTGTCCTGTAAATGTTCTAATACCCTCAAGGTTGACAGGGTTAGAAAGGTTTTTTACACCGCTACCAACTTTGAAAAGTCTTCTTGATGAACCAGACTGAATTAATCTTTGAGCGTTGTCAAAAGTGATGAGGTTATTGTCCGTATTGAGAGGATCAGTTGTCCTATCAGAGATGTAAGCAATATCAGATGGTTTTTTACCACTATTGAATGAAATATTTGCAACGTACATTCTCACAGGCTGTGTTCCTGTACCAGCCTTTCTTGCAATGTGAAGCGGGTTAAATGAGCCAATGATGTTCACTCCGGCGTCGTACATAAACATTCTTGTTGACCGCAAGAAAACGTTTGATGTATCAGTCAGTAGATTTTTGATTGCACCATTTGTGAATTCAAAGAACGATCCAAGTTGTCTACTATATTGATTTACATTTTCAATAGTCGCCAGAGAGTTTGGATATGGAGACTCAAGTTTTGTATTTGCAATAGTTTCAAATTCAAATCCACGAACGTAGGCTTTGCCCGGAGCAAGAATCACACCAAACTTGGTAGAGTCAGAAGAGCCAAACGTATTTAAATAAGTGTCTGTTTCGGCAGGAAAAGGAATGACTGTGTAATGTCCAGATTCATCATACGTCCTGCGAGCCAGTGTTTTTTCAAGTTCTGCGTATTCAGGATACTTAATCTTTTTGGTTGACTTATTATCAACGATACGAATCAATTCAACGTAAGAGCCACCAGTAGTGCCAAGGACGCTGTAACCACTAGAGTTTGTTCCGGTCAACCCTCTCTGTGACATTTTGAGATCAATCTTGTAGCGATCTGCACCGGGAGCGTTAAAGTTATTGAAACCGAATGAAGGGTCACGAAGGCTAGAGTCATCATCGACAGAGACAATACTTCTGTTTACATCAAACCCAACAGAAATTGTATTTTGTGAAAAATCTCTGTAGGAAGCAGTGGAACCATTTCTAACCGTATTGTATGGTGCGTATCCTTGAGAATCATTTTTATTAAAATAGCCATCGACATAGTATACGCCGGGGTTCACAGAGACAAAGTTGGCAACAGTTCCAACTCCGGGTGCAGTCACACCAGACAAAGATGTGATCGAAACACCAATATTGTTTGTGCCAACAGTTTCAATCGATTGATTTTGTTGAAAGGATCCGGGAGTCAAATATTGACAAAACAATACCTGATAAGCATCATCAACAAAATTTACTTTATCCGCAAAGCCGACAACTTTTGCGTCTGTAGTAATGTTTCCGGATGATGCTCGAATGGTTTGACCAACCATACTTTCGAGGACGCTTTCGGTCAATTCTGTGTTGGGAGAAATGCGAATAAACGCAGCCTTCGATGTCGAAACTTCTCCACCTAAAACGACAGAGCCATTCTTAAAGATATGATTACCAAATCTTTCGATTTGATTTTGAAGAATGCTTTGAAGTTGGGAAAGTTCGCGGGCTTGAACAGGGAACCCCGGCTTAAACATCATTTGAAGAAATTTTTTATCTTCGTCAAAGTCATTGAAGTAGGGGGTTCCGCCCATAGTTCCTTTATTGTATGCCGTCATCATTTCCCCTTATTAGAAATTAAAGATAAGTTTGATAAATTCAGATTGCTCTGCGACTCTGCTTACACTTTCGCCCAGTCCTTGTATGTATACCATTTCTCCAGACTTGGTATCAAATTGCGGATCGATAACTTCTGTCACAGTGCCGATCAAACCTCCTCCACCAACTCGATCAATAGTGAAGGTGTCACCTACACCAAATCCATAAGTCAATCCCCTCACATCAAGATCGGTCACAAAAACTTCAAACTCATCGTCGCCCGGAAGATTTCTAACTGACACTACTTTTCCCTCGCCCCGTCTTTCATTACTTTCAATTTTTCCATCAAACTTTGCTCTGTTTTCAGCATCAGTAATACCTGTCGCTTTAAGACCAAGTGTTCCTCTAAAAGCAGTTTTTGAAACGCTCAGTTGTGTATCTTCAAATCTTGTTTGAAACACCTTAAGTTTCTTCTCTAATTGCGTAAACGTTCCATCTCTTTTATTTGCTGCAAGAACAGTCAGAATTTCATCATTAATAAAAGGCTTCGCCATATTTTTGACAACGATCTCGCCAGAAACCTCTGACCCAGTATCAAGTGATAAAGGACCATCCAACTCACCGACTACACCGGAAAGATTTCCAATCACGGTATAAACTTTGTTTGGATCATCAAGACCAAACCCAACAAGACTTCCTGTTGCAGAAACCTCACGAACGAGGACCGTGGTTTTTCTAAAATCGTCAAAGTTAAGTAATTTACCACCATCTTCAAGATCAGTAGTAATTTTTGGATTCTTAAGAATCGCAATGTTGATAAAATCGTTTCCGACACCAGATGCCTCATCGCTTGATAAATCCAGACTGCCTTCAAATTTTACACCGATTGCGGCTTGGCTTGCTGCAAGTTCTGTGATTGCATCTTTTCCGATTGGATCAAAAATGAGAGGATTCAAAGTATAGTCAAATAATTGATTGATGACGGAAAATGAGGTGCTTGCCGTTGTGTAATTTTCTCCGGGACTATGCACGACAATATTTTCAATTGTCTTGTCATTTTTTAGTGATCCAAAGGCTTCTGCGTTTCTTCCGTCGCCATCTATATTAATTATTGGACCAATCTCAAACAAATCACCCGGCTTTGGAATTTGATTGTCCGGAAGTCTTATCCCAAATGTGACTTCATTGTTGTTAATACCCTTGATTTTACGAACAACTCCGCTCGCAACACCACTCAAGAATCTCATACCGTACTCTTCACTCCCCACCGGCACGTTTTGATTAACGATCACTGTTTTTTTGTCACCCAAAACAACTGATACTTGATTAGAACTACTTCTGGGCAAGCCTGAATCAAAAACTAAATTACCAGTGCCTCTTGTGATACTAATTCCAGAAATAGATCCAGAATTACCATCTAAGTTTGCCTCGTATTGAACTTCATATTGGTTTTGATCAGTGTTTTCGTATGCGTTGGCGATTCTTTCGTAAAACGGTAATTGTTTTACAGGAATATAATTCTTATCAACAAAGTCCTCCAAGCCTGACGGAATAGTGTAAAGAAATTTCCACTCAAAACCATCTGACAAAACAATAGGATCTGTGCTTGTTCCGTTTGGCTGAATATCTGAGCCAGTTTCATTGCCATTGTTTTCAAGACAAATGTATACATTTTTTGTAGAATCGTCATAAACATAAAATGGCTTTGTGAGAGTGCTTGTGTCAGTATTAGATGAAATCTTATCCATCGAAATTCCTTCGACCCAATCATATCTCGGAATCAAGACGGTGGACGCACTTGCTTCGATACGTTTTGCAACAATCATATTTCGTCTGACAGATGCTTCGTTTTCATCAGTACGCTGATCCGTCGTTGATCCAGTGATACCGGAAAGACACATAAAAAATTTATCCTCTGCAAGAGGACCGAACTGACTCACAAAGTTTTTTGCAAGTTGACCTTTGAATTGATAATCGTAAGTTACGCCGGACATAAGAACTCCATTTTATGTATCAAGTTTTGGTACACTCATTTTATCAAGGAAGTCTGAGATACGAACATTACCAAACTCCATATCTTCTTGCACAGAAGAAACAATCGGAAGAGATGCAGAAGCCGAGTCTCCTAAAATTGTAAACGAGTCTCCGTCATCGGCAAAAACCTTTACACTACCTTGAGATGTAAAACTTCCGCTTTTTACCTTTACAGTAAGAACCGTATTGTTGAAACCTACTACACCACTTCCTACTGATGATGTAGTTGAAAGTAAAGGATTGACTGTAAATTTGTTTTGTGGTGCTGATGCAGTTACCTTTCGCTCTTTGGCTGCTGGTGTTCGAGAAAAGTCTTTGCTTTTCACAGCAGTGACTTCACCTAATGCTGTTACTTGACCGGAAACCGTTTGAGTTAATTCATCACCAACTTGTATAGAACCAGAGATACCGCTGATTGTCATATCAACACTCTGCAAACGAATTCTGACTTTTCCTCTGGAAGAAGCAAACTCATACTTATTGTTGATTTTTGACAACTCATCGTCCGTTCTGTTTTCTTTAAACAAAGTTCTTGGGTGACGGTAAATAATGTACCCACCACTAAATCCCTGACCAAATCTTTGAGCGTCACTCGCTGTCATTGGAATTTGTGTTTTTGGTGCGACATCATATCCAATTTCTCTCTCAGATTCATTTAATACACTTTGAATATATTCTGGACTGATATTCTCATCACCTGCATAAACACCGTTTCCAATCGGGACGATTTGATTCGTGTAAGGAAAAACCAAATTTGGTGCAACATCTGGATCACTACCCGTAAATGTCAGAGGTGATTCTGTAATTCCACCCCACCCATTTGGGTAAAAATCGCCAAAACTTCCCCCAAGAGTATCGCCCCTAAAGTCAGATGTTGTAGAAATCGTGTATGGGAGATAATTTCCGATCAATGGCACGACAAAGGTGTCTTGATCGATTTCATCTTTAGTAAGATTTGAAGTAAACCCAGCGATGTTGAGATTTGTGGTCGTCTCATATCGTCCCAGCATCATACTTCCTGCGGGATGAAAAACTTTCTTTACAATATCCGCGTATTGTTTTAATGATTTTTCTGCTGAGATTGTATATGAAAATTGTTGATAGTTAAAGTTGTTTTGAATGACAGAAGAAGATGACAAAAGTGAGCGATTGCTTTCAAACACATTTTCATCCACAATCTCTCCACGCCCACCGAGAATATTTAAGGAAGCACCAGTGCCTCCTGCCGTCAAAATCTCAACAGAAAGATTTGAGTCAACCGTGAAAATCCTTACAGGTTTTCCAATTGGCTTTGAAATTGATCTAATCTCACCAAGCGTGGATACATTGTCTACTTTTAACTTGGAAACAATTTTTTTGCCTTCTTTGATGAGAACAGTGTCGTTGAGAGCATAGCCGGATCCGTCCTGAGTGATACCACCTACCAAACTAGGTTTCACTTCTGAAACCAGATCAAACACTGTTTCTTTAATAGTCGAATCATTTTCTAAAATGACTTTGAAGTTTGGTAAAAACTCACCGACTCTATTTTTTAAAACAATTTCTGCGTAATCAACTTTGGTTGCTGTGTCAAACCGAAAAATAATATTATCAATATCAGCAGAGGCGTTGATTGGACTCTTCCCATCAAATTCATTTTTACGCTGGTAGACCCTTGCACCAATGAAGTCCTTGAGTGTTGACCTAGAGTTTGAAAGAGTGGTGTATATCGAAACCGAGTTAGAATAGTCTGAGTCTGAGAGTCTAAAAATTCTATCCCGAAGATATTCTACGTTGGCTTCTTTGTCATACAGGAGTCTAAACAAAAACTCAACTGCCTCGGAGTTGCCTTTGTTTTGGTAATAGTCTTTAACTTTTTTGATCGCCAAGTCTTCATTGACTCCACTAGAAAATTCTTTGGGGAAATTTTGAAGATATGTCTCTCTGAAATATTTCTCAAATGAATCTAATGTCTGATCAAAATCTGTGTAGGTGTTGATTCTTACGGCTTCTGCCCGTGAGTTTCCTTGCTGCTCGGTGTATTCCAAAAAAGCCTTCATAAAGGCAACAAAGGTCGGGTGGTCGTTTACAACAAAATCTGGAAGAAACTGCTCTGCCAAAACAGAAAAGCGTTCGTCAATTGATAACGGACCAGTCGCACCAAACGTTGGCTCAGAGAATGCCTGTAAGGGAAGAAGTAAGGAACCACCATACGCGAGTGACATTAGTAACTACCCCCTCCACTCGACGAAGAACTACCACCGCTACCGCTGCTGCTGATACTTGAAGAGGACGAGGAACCACTACTGCTTCTACTTGTCGTACTCGAAGCAGTAAAGGCACTTGAGATCGAAGACGTTCCAACGTATGAAACTCCAGATGTCGAGGTTTGGATTCTTCGGTCGGGACGATCATCCGGGAACATCACAACATTGTTTCTTTCGGAATCCTGCACATCTTGTGCCAAAATATAATTTTCATTGGCAACCAACCGATTATTTGAAATTACAGAGCGAACACGAACATCACCAGACAACTCCTTAATTGTAAAACTATTGAATGTTACAACTCCTTTTTCATAATCAACTGTTCCGAAATCTTCTTCGACCACATTCTTTGTGCCGTTTACGATATTGAAAAGTTTGACTTTCCCAAAACCATCATCTTCCGCGAAAACTACAACTTCATTTCCATCAACATCAAAGTAGATAAAATCATTCGTAGTCACGACTGCCTCGTGACCATCGTGAGGGTGGAAGATAGGATTTGCAAAATTCAAAGCGTAGTTAGATGGTGCATTTGGAGTGGGGATGAATCTTGCCTCCAGTGATGGAGTCAATGAAATGGTTTCAACTTCAACAAGTGAGTCAAGAATTTTCTTTACCATTCTGCTGATTGACACAACAGAGAAAAAGTTCTGAGAATTTTGCTCAAAGTAATCTGAGATAGTTTGCTGAATCACAGCAATAAGGCTTGCCTCGTTTAAAATTGTTTTTGATGGATCGTACACAACATTTGCATTGTATCTAAAATACAACTGAATTGCATCGATAACTTCTGGTGACACCCCGACAGAGCATTTAGACTGCAAGAATGTTTGAATAGAATTTTTAAGACTTGTTGTAATAATTGATCCTGAGTTTGGTTTTAGTGTGATAAACACCTTTCCAAACTGAGGTGGATTTGCATCCTCTCCACCATAACAATAGACTGATCTAAACCCTGAAAAATTATTTGAAACTAACGCTTCAAAGTCCGAAGTTGTGACGGCTCTATTTTGTGCAGAAAACGATTTTGGTGAATTATATCGAATGCTTGCGACAGACTCTCTTTCAGATCCACCAGATGCAGCACTCTCTACTTCAATCGTAGAAAACTCATTGTAGAACAACGCTCTTGATGTTGATGAATCTGTTTTACCAACTCCATTAGCAAGCGGTCCATTTGTTTGCAAGTACGACACATTGATCAAGTTTCCGGCACTTAGTTTTTTACCAATTACACCATCGCCAAACCGAATCGAATAAACACCATCAAAATCCTCCTCGACGAAGAAAGCATTTGTCGTGGAGGTAATTTCAGTATAGTTGTTTGCTTCGCTCCAGACATCATCTACTCCCGATGTATCACTCACGGACTTGAATACTTGAACACGAAGAGTTTTTGTATCAGCGTTGGGGTCATCAATTCTATATTTTTGATTTGCATCCGATGACGGCACAACAAAAGAGAAAGATTTGATCTCACCCTCTCGCAGTTCTACATTGTTTGCGAATCTACCATTGCCGGTGTTCGTGTCCAAGATGGAGAGAGAAACCGGATCAATATTTGTAAAATTATATGATTTGTTTCCAACTCTTGCCAGAAATCTTGAACCCCGTGGAAGAGTATTGATTGTTAAATTATTGAATGTGCAGTTTGCTGTCAGCGTTGGGGCAGTCCTCGAAAATGGGACATATCCTAAACTTTTAGCGTGAGAGACAACCGATGATCTTTTTTGTGCTGTATCCAAGAACAATTCACTTGCAGTAAAATTGTTGTAAACGCCCTGATAGTGAGTGTAGTATGATAACAAATCAAGAATTACACTAAGACCAGAGCCTTCAAAGTCATAATCTTTGAATTCTTCTTGGTTTTGAAGAAAGTTAATCATATTTTGCTTGATTGTGTCAAAATCAAGTTGATTAACAGAGAGTGATTTTCTTTCGTTATCCATTATCGAATCCTTTCAAGACTGATTTCAACTTTGACGGGAGCGGGATTGTTGTTGACATTGAAAACAATTGTCACATCAAATGCGTTTCTATCTAAATCTGGTGAAACTTTGACACCTCTTAGAGAAGCACGCGGCTCATTGTCAATAATTGCTTTTTCAATCTCTCCCTTGATTCTAAGTGCGGTGATTGAATTAATGTTTTCAAAAAGTTTTCCACGAACATTTCCACCAAACGTAGGAGAAAATGGTTTTTCTAAAAAATTGTAGAGAACAATATTTCTCACCGATCTACGAACCGCCTCGCTGTCACGCAAGATATTGACATCGTTGGTGATGGGGTTCTTCGTAAAGTTAAGATCGATGTCTGAGAATCTGCTCATATTTTTATTTATGTAATGTTGAGTAAGCCTTTTAGGTCAGGTTTTGCAATTTGCCCCAATAATTTTTGACTGAAACAAGGATCCTCTGCCATTGTTAAGACTGAGAACCCAAGGCTTGATTTGGAAATGTAGTCGAGTGCGGCAAAATATGTCGCGTTGTCTGAATCAATAAGATTTCTGATGCTCGTTGTGAAATCAAGAGTTGAATTACCAAGACTGATCAATCTCCCTAATTGCTCTTGTGAGGCTTTTGATAAATCTAATCTACCATCATTTAATGGAAACTCGGACAAGAAGCCTCGAATATTACCGTTGACTAATGAATCAATGGAGTCATATAAGGCTTGACCCGGACCTAAAATACTACTAAAAAACGGAGAGTAATGATCCACAAGTGCCTGTCCGATATTTCCTGAATCTATAGCATTTTTGATGTTGTTGTAACTTTGAGCAATTGATTGGATCCCCACCAAACCGGGAAGATCACCAACTCCACCGCCGGGATTGAAGCCCTCTCTGTAATTGCTCACACCACTCAGTCTGTATGCGTGATCCTGAAATTCTTGTGATCGTGCCGTGATTAAGTTAATACGCTCTGATAAAAACCCAACGGCGGTATTTACACGAATTGTGCCTTGGCTATCAACAAAAGTTGAAAGTGGATTACCAAATTCGTCAGTTAATGGGGTGTCAATTGCACTTGAAAGATCGCTGAGAATCTGTCCAGTTCCACTCAATACACCATTAACCGCCTCTTCGACTGGACTCCTAAACACTTCACCAGTAATAACATCCTGAATTGCTTGTATTTCATCCTCTGAAAGTGGCAGGGGTGGAAGATCACAGCCAGAGGTGTTAAATAAATCAAGATTGAATAATTGTCCAGCAGCAATATATTCATCAGTTTGGTTGATCTCAGTTGGTGCATCCTCATCAGGAAAGGAGATGATTCCTGCTTCTGGAAAAAATGCTGTGACACCAATTGTATTTGTTCTTAAGAAGAGTTTATTCGCTATTACTTCTGTGGTATTCAGTTCAATAATATTATCGACAAGACTATCGAAAAACCCCGCAGAAATATAATCTTCCTGCCCCGGAGGACTATCTAAATCTTCAAATGATACTGAGTGATTAAAAGCAATACCAACTTTATCAATCAGACTACCAACAGTTGTAGAACCACCAATCGGTAAAGGAACGGTCGCAGGAAAACTTTTATTGAACAAATTATAGGCACGTTCCATCTGATCTCTTACGATTGACGATTGAGGTGCTGGTTGCTGTTCCTCACCCTCGGGTGGGACCGGGGGAATATCTGAACCGATAGGAGATAATAATCGAACATTACCCTCTAACACCAAATTAAAAACAATATTTGCAGCAGTGACGTTACGGTCAGTTGGTGACACAAATAATGGACTAGTTTCATCACCGTACGGACCCAATCTTTCAATGTATGTAAAGTAGTTTCTTAATCCATCAGAGTAAAAAGAGTCATAATCTGAACTTAAATATGTTGGGTTGTAAATTGGTGTAATACTGATGTTCGCAGACGGAAAAATATCTTTAATTACGTTTAATCTCTTTTGAACACCCGATACAAAATTAGGCATCACGCCAGAAAGTTCATAACTTTCTCTTGGAATATTGCTACGATATGTTCCAAAAAATGACAAAAATAAATGATCAAAACTAATTTCAGTGCCATTTAGAAAAATAAGATTTGGATCAACCATATCATCAATCACAAAACTAAAGTTAACGTTCACATCTCTGATATCCTGAATTTCCTCAAATGTTTTTCCTAACAAAATAGGAAGATTGAGTGCGGCGTTTGCGAACATTGTGTCTTCATCAGAATTTGCAAATTCAATAATACTTGAGAAAGAAGAGAACGGCTCGTCTCCTGCGTTTTCCTCCTCCTCTGTCAGAAGAATCTTTTCAAGTTGCGTGACATCAAGAAAGATTGCGTCTTTATTGACTGCACCACCCAAGTTTTCAATTGTAGGTGAAAAGATGCGAGGCTTTAAATCCTCACCAATAAGTTTATTCCTAAGAACGGTAAATAAATCAATCGTCATATTTTACTCACATTTCTACCCAATAACCACGACCATCTTCCACGACAAAAACGTAGTTAAGTCCTGTGCTAGTATTTATCCAGATATCACCAGAGATAGCAGAAGACGGTACATCGGGGGTGATGATTGTTGAGTTGCTATCCTTTTCTTTAACCGAAAATTTTCTTGTAATTCCGGGTCTTTCGTACAAACCAGTTTTATAGTTTACCAAGGGTTTGGTCTGTAAAAGATAAGAATACACAGATTGTCGATCATTAAATAAAAGACTCGTTAATTCGTTATTGGAATTTTTTACCTGCACAGGGTATTCAAAGGGTCTAATACTTTTATTTTGATTAAACAATCCTCGCATTGAATCAATTTTTTGATCAGACAATTCTGGGTAATCAGTTTTAATTTCAACATTTGTGAGCGACTTCAACATCATCGACACAAATGTAAATCTGGCTGTCTGACCTTTCGGATATGATCCTCTATTGCCTTCATCGTCTGTGAAGTTTTGCGTGTACCCCTCCTCCTCGGCAAAGATTGTAAGAAGAACTCCCTTCGCTTGGACATAGTTAATCAGGTTGAGCGTTTCTTTTGTAGTCATCCGATATTCACATTTCCCGAACCAGACGAAATTGAGTGAG
>CENI01005833.1_pt1 | contig 35995 bp, 37 predicted proteins | sample 530161 | NCBI WGS metagenome assembly CENI01 (sample SAMEA2591107, study PRJEB7988) | marine metagenome | isolation source: saline water (ENVO:00002010), including | reverse complement strand
CTCTGCTACTTCCTTACCACCTTTAGATTTGTAGATGTCATCCTTTTTAAAGGATACTTTATCTCCATCTTTGTAGAGGATGCCTTCAAAAATAACTTTTTCACCTTTTGATTTCTTAGACATATTATGGCAACAAGGTTAATTGTTTAAATTCTAAAGCATTTCCGTCTACATTATTATGTTTGGTTATTTCCATTGAGCTTCCATCACAAACCATACTTTCTCTTTCAAGCTCAGTGTCATAACCAGTACTTATTCTTTTTGCAAATGTTCCTGCATAAATAACTCCATTATGAACAAATGCTAAACCTAAAACTGATATTGCTGTTGCCTCAGGAAATAATAATAAACTTTGAACCGCTCCAGAACTAGCTTCTGCTCCCGCAAAAGGTAATTGATTTACAATAGTATCACTACTACCTGAAACTCCAGCAGAGATTGTACTGTAACCTCCATATACGTTATAATGTGTGCCAGGTATTTGCTTTTCTATTCGACCACCACCTGTAGTAAGTAATGTTCCTCCAACATCAAATCTAGTTAAAGAAGTTCTATTTTGAAGTTCACAATGAACTTTACCAAGTAATAAATCACCAGTAGTATTCTGAACATTAGTTCCTGCTGTAACACCTCCAGGTGCATAAGTACTCCAAGCACTTGTAAGTTTTAAAAATAAATCACCAATTACAGAGCCTGTTACACCTTCATCAGTACTTGTTGTAAATTTTACTTCTGCTACTTTAAAACATTGATCTAAAGTATCAATTTGAAAATCACCATCTCCGCTTGTGTCTAATGTCATTTGTCTTTCAAGAGCTACAGGATCACCAACAACAATATTAGCTAATCTAGCTGTAGCAGGTCTTGAATTACCTTGAATAGAAACTAATATTTGACCTGCTGTTATATTCATTACTCTAATATCCGAATGTCGTATACCTGAACATATAAGGTCTGATCTATGAGAATTAAAAGTATTTTTAATACCTGCAAAATCAGAAAAATTACTAGCATTTATATTAGAAACATGATTTTGAGAGCTATGGCTTTTTAATTGAATAGTGTTTTTAGAACCTGTGCTTGTTAAAGTAGTAGAGTTTATTGGTCTTTGTGCATTTATTTCACAATTTAAAATTTTTAAATTTGATGGAACTTGACAATGCGCCCAAAGCACACATTTATTATCGTAATACATATTACCTTTAACATTTGATATAGAAGAATCTTTAACAATATTTGATGTTAAAGTACTTCCAGATACAGCTTCTTGCCCAATAAAAATACCATTTTGATCATTAGCTGTAGTGTTTGAAGAATTTAAATTAAATATTACATTATTAATATGAAGATTTTTAATTTCAGTATTACTATTTAAAACCTTTAAATATATACCTGCTTTCCAAGGTTGTTCTATTTTTAAATCATCAATTGTTACATCATCAATAATAGCTCCAGTTGCTGTACTTGCATGTAAATATAAACCATATTTTCCTATAAAACCAGAAGTAGAATTAATATACTTAAGTTCTAAACCTTTAATTCTAATATTAGATGATCCTCTTAATCTAAACACATTAGCTTTATTACTCTCTACTAAGATATTATTAAATGTTATTTTAATGCCTGTAATGTCTAACGCATGAGTAGCTGATGTAGAAGAACTAATAAAATGAACATTGTTAAATTCAACATTTAAAGTATCAGAATTAGAATTACCAAAAATAAATAAACTAGTACCATTAGATGAAAAATGAGTAAACTTTATATCAGAAATAACACAGTTTTGAAAACCACTTGTAGTAATAAATCCGTTTGCATTTATAATACAATTTGTAGTTCCAGAACCTATTATATTTACAGATTTACTTAAACTAAAAGTAACACTTCCGCAATCATGTGTGCCTGAATTTAAATATATAGAATCTCCAGTAATAGCTGCAGCATAAGCAGAAACAAAATTAGCATAACCTGATACAGTTCCATCTAATGATTTAACAACTACTTTGTAAGTAATACCAGTAGTTTCATTTAAAGCTGTTCTCCAAGTTAAATTATTTGCTTTATCATTTATTGTTGCTATATTTGGCATTACTTTCTCCTTATGTCCTATTTAAAGATGTTATATTGTTTACAAAAGTTTTCTTTGCTAAACTTGTAATATCTGATGTTGTATTTAAATCACCTGAATATGCTACACCACTGCTTGATGAAACCTGACCTACTAAACTGCCACCATTATATACATCAGGAGTTTCCGAATTAGCATTATTGCTATCAGTAGAATCGGTAGTTACTACTATCTTATTAGCTTGATAACCTATTGCATAACAATTGCTAACTACTACATTTTTAGCTACAGAAAAATGAGTTGTATCAGGATTAGGTGCTGTAAGAGTTGATACCCAATTGTTTTGTACTCCTACTCTACTTGCACTACCTAAAGGTAAAGGGTCTATAAAACTACAATCTCTAATTACGACTCCATCTATACCTTTTCCAGCTTGATCGTGAAAACCTAAATGAAATAGTACTCCTACTATCACACCTTTAAACACGCAGTTATCAATAGATACATTTTTTATAATATTTCCAGATCGACCTAAATCAGAATAACTAGAAACGCTACCTATATTTTCACCAGGCCCTTTTATATAAATACCAAAATTATTTCCAGATGATGCATTTTCTACATATCCATTTTTAATTATAATATTATCTGTTACTTCATTAACTGCATCGGCATTGCTAATAAAAATACCACCTTGAGAATGTGTAGTTCCTCTAAAAATAACTTTCCATCCATCAATAATAGTGTTTTTACAATTACCATAATTAGCGCTACTATGCGATTTAACAATTATTGCTGATGCATTCTCATCTCCATTAGTATCAACAAAAACATCTCTAAAAGTTGAATCAGAAGCTTTTATTGCAAAGTTATGATTACCTGCATTATAACTTTTTACATTTTTTACATACCAATTTTTTCCTCTAAACTCAACATTGTGAATATTTATACCATTACCATACCAAGAAACATTTTCAACAACACAATTAAATACAGGAGTTCCAGTGCTACCAAAAAAAGATAATTCATTTAAATTTGATGATGCTACAAGAGCAACATCTTGTAATCTGCAATTAACTGCTGCATCCTGCCAACTAAAACCAACAGAACCTGAGGTTGGTGGATTTATTTGAGTTCCACCAACACAAGTATTTCCATCCCATGTTCCCGGACCTTCACCTATAATAGTAATTCCAGGTTTATTAAGAACTATATTTTCAGTAAACACTCCTGATTTTAAGAAAATAGTATCTCCACTACCTGCATTTGTTATAGCATTATTAATAGTAGACTCTGCAAAATAAGATGTTCCATTCCATCTAACTACTTTGCTTTGTAATATTGTTGAATGATCATTAATAGTTTCTCGCCAAATTTTATTTGATTGACTGTTAACTAATGGATTTATTGCTGCCATAATTTAAACTCCTTCATTTTCTTCTATTATTCTTATTTGTTCGGCTATTATGTTTTCATCTGTACTATCTAATAAGTTATCTAAGTCATTATCATTATAATCTTCTTTATATAAAACAGAAAAAGAATCCTCATACTGAAGTGTTGTTTGACCATTTGTTGTAATGACTGTAATTATTTTTTCTTTATATGTAATATCACTCATAATATAAAAACCCTTAAATCTGATATTTTTGCAGTAGCACCATCAGGAAATACATCTACATAATTTTGCATTGTAAATCCTGTTGAAGTAGGAGTATAATCAGTTCCATTATGTTTTTTTCCAACTACTTGGTCAAAAGAATGAGGTCTAGGATAACCTTCGTCTACATTATCAAAAGGAAGTGATGACATAACAGTATCACCACCTAATAAAAAATTAGCTGCTGCACCATTAGCTACGCCTGTAGTTTCTAGTTTAAATCCTACTGCATATTTATCCCCAACAGAAAGAGTGTTTGTTCCAAATATTATACTTTTAGTACCACTACTTGAATCAGATTCAATAGTAACTGAATTACTTGTTCTAGAAGTTTCAGTACAATTAGTAGTCGTAATTAAATCTTGTTCTGTATATAATGTTTTAAATGTTATTTGTGGTACAGGACTAGCACCCGTGCCACCTGTAGTTACCCAACCTGTTGTTGGTGGTGCAGAAGAAGTTGATGGATTAGTATATCTTATAGTGCTACCATTATTTTGTATCATCACCCAAGTATTATCACTAGTTTTTCTAAATAATCTTGTAGCAAATGCTGATATATTATTAGTCCAAGCATATACTTCCCACCAATAATCATCATAATAACCTGACACGCCATGAGCAGTATGTTTTAATTCCCATACTCCATTACAGTTTAAACCAACAAAACCATTGCTACTACCCGCATGTTGAGTACCCGCATCTAATGAACCTAAAAATTTAGGCATATTAAAATTTAAATTACTACTTAATAAGTTTAACACAATATCCTTATGCAATATCTAATTTACGAACATTAATTTTAGCACCAGCACTACACATAATATGAGTGTATGAACTAGATACTACAAATGGTCTTGTTACTCCATATGGTGGAATAAAATAAGCATTAGCTGCGTCTGCTGAAGGTGCTGACATACCACTTGCACCAAATGCAACCCATCCACCGCTTCCATTAACGTCTGCTACTTCAATTATACCACTGACTGCAATAGCAGTTGTACCTGTTAATCCACCGCTCATACCAGCAACCTGAATAGTTGTACCTTTACCTGCAAATTGTTGAGCTTCTATAGCCATAATTATCTCCCTTTAATTGTTAAAACCTACTTTGTCAAGAACTAAACTGTCAAGATATTACTCAAGATAAGCTAGTAGTCGCCTAATGTCCTTTTTCTATTTTGTTGTGTGTAAACTGTTAACCCAAAGAACTCTGCTGCAAACTCAGCAAATGTTTGGAAATTATCTATATCTCTTTCATAAAGATTTTCATATAAATTTGAAAATGTAATTGGTGCTGTTCTCTGAAGTGTTACCTTTACAAGACTTTTATCTTGTCTAGAAACAAAATCTTTTCCTTGAATTGCTTCAATTACTCCTGATATCCAAGGTGTTACCTTATATTTTAATAAAGTATTCATAGTTTCTTTTGTTAAATCTAATTTAACTTCCTCACCTTTTATTCTTTTTGCTGAACTATCTACATATTTAGCTAACAATCTTAATGGTTGACCAAGACCTGCAAATAAATCCATTCTCATATTACCTAAAATTAATTTACCAAAATCAGGTTCATCAGGTTCATCTCCTACTTTACCTCCAGCTAATACTGCTAAACCATAAATTATAAATGTAGTTCCTATTAATGATCCCCAATGTCTTGCAATTTCTTTTGCTACTGCTTGTTCTTCTTTTTTAATTGTTCCTTTTACTATTTTTGAAATAGCTTCAGGTCCTACTGCTAATCTAGATAAAGCAAATCTAGGTGAAAAGAATATGTATGATAAACCTTCTGCAGCACCTTCTACTCCTAGTTGAGATAGATCGCCACGACCACTAGCAGTATTTATGTAATGAGCCATAGACTTTCTTTCATTAAAAGTAGAATCAGGGTTTTTATTACAAAAATCATCAAATGCTGTAGCACGTAATACATTAAGCATAACAACCATATTTCTTTCTGAAGCACCCATAACTGCTGATAAAGGATTTCCTATACCAGGTATTTGATAAAGTTTTTGTAACATATTAGAACTAAATGCTTCTTCAGAATCAATCATACCTGTATCAAGATTAGAAAAGAATAAACCAGCTTCTGTTCTTCTTTGTGATTGTATGTCACCACCAATTAACTGTCCGTTTTTATTTCTTAATCTATTACCATTTTCATCAAAACCGCCTTGTAAGTTAAACATTACTTCTTCTGCAAAATTAGGATTAAATGCTGCCTTTGCTGCTATTGTAAATGCTTTAGGAAACTTACCTGGATATGCAACACCTAATAAAAATGCTTGTCTAAATGTAGCAGACATATCAGCAGTAGCCATAAATGCACGAGGTAAACCACCTACATCACCAAGTTTCTGTAATGTACTTTTTGTTTTTAATTCATTAATAGCTTTACGAATAATTCTAGTATTTGTTTGTTGTTGTAATAATAACGATCTTAATTCAGGATTTGTTATTTCTTTCTTTTCTTTTGGTTGTAAGAAATCAGCGTAATTACCTTCATCTATAATTTTTTGTTGTTCCTCTATTTTTTTCTGAACCTGATTAATACGATTTTGTTCGTATTTAGTTTGTTGTATTTGTCTATACCATTCTTGGTTTCTTAATTCTTCTTTTAATGTATTAATAGTTTCTAGAAAACCCATAGGATCAGCTATTTCTGTTCTTTCTTCTTTGGGTGGTAATTTACCTGTAGCTAATATTTCAATTAATTCACCTATTCTATCTTGTTGTTTTTGTAATCTTCTAGCTTCTTTAATACCTTGTTGTGTATTATTAAGTTCAGGTTTAGAAACAGGCCCTACATTATCTCTATACCAACCAAGTATTTGTCTACTTAATTCTTCTAATTTTTGTTTTTGTTCTTCTTTAATTCTTTTTTTAGTTTCTTTATCTGAAGCTACTTTTTTACGTTCTTTTAATTGATCTTCTAATTTTTTAATTTCTGTTCTATATAATTCTAATGTAGCTGATTGTGGATTTCTTTTTTGCCTTCTATAAACAGGTGGTTCACCATATTCTAATATAGTTTGTAAAAGCAACAATCTATCTTGCGCTCTTAACTCTGATTCTTTTGTATACAATTTATCTAAAGCTTCTTGTATTTTAGTAGATTTAATTTTAGTTGGTTTTCTTATTGGTCTATATAAACCATCTAACATTAATTCTATTTGACGTACTTTTTCTAATATATTTTGAGTTTGTGTTTCTTCAAAAGCATCTTCATTAGCTATTCTTTTAAGCTCATTAAGTTTATTTCTTAAATCAGTAGTTTCTTTTAATGGTGGTTTAGTTGTTCTCTTAGGGTCAAATATGCCTTGTAAAGCATTATTAATTTGAACTTGTAAGTTAGCCTGAAGAGTTAAGTTTTTTAATCTTTTAGTAGCTTCTGTTTCTGTTTTAGGTACTCTTTGTATTCTACCAGATATTGCACCATATATATCAGATTCATTAACACTCGTATTCCATGCAGGTGACAATAAACTAGATTTAACCATTTCAACTACTTCAGTTAATGTTTTAACATTTTTTTCTAAAATTAACATTCTAGCAAATTTTCTTATATCTATAGCTTGTTCTGAATTTATACCCCAAGATAACTGAAATTTACCAACATCATAACCTTTGTTTTTAAGAGTTTTTTTAATTTCTTTAACTAATTTATTTATTTTACCTTGAGAGTATTTTTCTTTTTCTGCTAAAACTTGATCAAAAAATGTTTGTGAGCTATCTATATCATTTAATTCTGCTTGTTGATTTAACTCTCTTTCTAGTTTGTTAATTTTATTTTGAGCTTGTTCGTATTTAGATTGTAATTTAGATATTTTATCAATTTCTGCTTTAGTAAGCCCTTCACTACCTTTAGCATTAGAAGCTCTTCTTATTACTCCATAAAAACTGTAATCATTATTTAATGCTATTCTTCTTGCACTTAATGCTCTACCTGTAGCACTACCTGATACAGAATCTCCTCTTACTAATTTATCCATTTGTTGTAATTTTAATTCGTATTCTTTTTGTAAGTCTGTTGATAAATTAGGAACAAACCCAGCTTCATCTGAATTTCTAATATCTTCTAATTCATTTTTTAATTTAGTAACAGCAACAACAAATTGTGCATGTTCTATATCTGTAAGTATACGACCATTCTCTAATGCTTCTTGTGCTAAATCTAATAAATTATCTATAGGTGTATTCATTGCTGCTGCTTCTGCAAACAATGTAGAAAAGTTAACTCTTGCTATTTCAGGTAAATTTTGTAAATCAAAACTATCAAATATTCTTGCTGCATCTCGTAAAGTTAATCTTGTTTTTCCTTCTAAATCTTCTAGCTCTTGTAACTTTTCTTCATCAACATTATCATCCATCCATCCATCAACAGTTTCATATACTTTTTCACCTATTTTTTCTGCGCCTTTAGCTGCTTTATCATAATCATTATTTACTCTTAATTCTATTTCTCTATTAATGTCATTAAGTAAATTATCTACATCATCATCAGACAATTGAAATTTTGGTGCGTTATCTGAATTTTGCATCATTGGTTTTAAATGTGACATTGTTGTAACTTCATGCACACCATTACCTAATCCAGCTTTAAGTATTTGTGATTGTGTTATTGTGTTATTAGTTAGTTTATCTAAACCAAGATTTAAATTAGGGTCTAGGCCCATATACACTAACATCATTTCTTTGCTAAATCTTTTTATAATAAATGGAAATGCTGAATCATATACTTCTTTTACTAAAGTAGATTCTACACCATACATATCAGCAACAGCATCTAATCCCATTTCTTGTACAAGTTGTCTTACAGGTAATAATACTTTTGGAACTTTTTGAGAACCTTTAGACATATCTCTATCTGATCTTAAACCAGCTTGCATTGCAGGGCCTGGTAAGCCTTGTGGTCTAAATCCTGTGTCATCTCCAGGTGTTACATATGCTGTGTTGTAAGTATATCTTACAATGTCATTTGCTTTACTAGAACGTCTATCTACTTTTTTATTTTTAATATTATCTATTAACTCAAGAATATAATTAGCTGGTTTAGTTTTTATCTTTTCCATTAAAGAATCGTAAACAGGTGCATTCTTTATGTATGGTAAAAATGCTTGATACCAATCTTTAGTAACATCATATTCCTTTTGTTTAGCAGGTAAATCAGGTAATACAAAATTACCCTCACTATCTTTTCTTAAAGTAGCTTGTACAATAAATCTTTTACGATTAGATATAGCACCATAATCTTCAGCTTTTACTACTTCTTCGTTTATTTTATATCCAGCTTTAATTAATCCATTTTTTATTACTTTAAATTGTGGTGATTTTTGATATTGAGGTACATTTTCTATTGTTACATTTAATGGTTTAGATGTAGTAATAATTTTAGCACCATGTTTAGCTAAATTCATTTCTCTGTCAAAATCTTCTTTAGTTAACTTTCCATTTTTAGATGTACCATCAGATTTAATTCCGTTTGGATTAGAACCACTAAAACATTGGCAAGGAAATGATGCATGCCAATATAAGTAATCTTTAAACTGACCAGGTTTTAAATCCATAAAGTCTTGTGATTGATGTTCTGTATTATGAATAACATTATGTACATCAACAATAGATTGATTGTATTCAGCAGGCATTATATTAAATAAATTTCTAAATTTAGTATTAGCAAAAGCCATTTCTATAGTACCTATACCTGCCATTCCAAAAAACATTTTAGGTAATTTAGCATCTAATTGTAATTTAGTAACTTCTGATTCTTCTGCATCTAATTGATTTTTAACACCTACCTGTAATGCTTGACTTGAAGTACCAGATTGACTTGTAATATAGGAGTTAATAGGAAAAGAAAGTTTATTATTTTTATTTAAAGTTTTTTCTTTTATAAAGTTTTTTCCTGTTCTTGGGTCTATAAAACCATCCGCTGTTGTAAAACGATCTTTTAATATATGCAATACAGGTTTATTATTTGGATTATCAGATTGAATTGTATAAGGATAAGATTTATGACTTCTTTTATTAGCTAGATCAATTCCTTTTTTATCTAATAATTCTACTTTACCTGATAATTCAATAACAGCATATACTTGACCTGATTTATCTCTTTTAACTTGTTCTTGTTCTGTTAAATTTTCATTAGCAAGTAAAGGTTCAGTCATTACTTCAGTAAAATATGTAATTAACTTTGTATTGACATTTGATGCTTTAGGTTCTTTAAATTCTTCTTTTACTTTTGGTACATTAATAGAATTATATAATTTATTTACTTGTGTTGTTAATTTAGTTTTAGTTTTAGATAAATTATTTATACCTTTAATTACAGAAAATACAAAATCTTTTCTCTCATCAAAATCAGAATTTTCAGGTAATAACTTTTCATTTATTTTTTTAACATCTGTAGTACCTATAGCATTTTTTAAAATTTTATTTAATTCTGTTTTAGTTATAGATAAATCACCATCTTTAATTAATTTTTGTACAAAGCTTAATACACCTTGTGATGCTTCTGTATTACTTAATAATTTATCTCTTCTTCCTGTAGCTAAAGCTAAATAAATTTTACCATCTTGTGCTGAATTATTTAATCTATTAACAAATGCTTGCGCTCCCGTAACATCATTACTTGCCCAAAAATAACCTTCTTCATTATATTTAAGAACAAAGTTTATTCCGCCTGATCCTTCAACAACAATTTCACCATTCTTAATAATTGTTCCTGTAAACATACTATCAGGTATATGCACTATCATTTTTTTGCCATTAAAATCTTTTAAACTTTTTCCTCTTTGTATAATAGTTCCTTCGAGGTTTTCCCACTGATTCATATCAGAACCATATTCATAAGTAATACCTAGATCATCATTAGTATGACTAAAGTTAAATTTAGAAGTAGATACATTTGTTTCAATTTCATTTTCATAACCAGGTATTGTTTCTTTTGCTAAATCATCTAGTATAGATATATCTGATTCTAATATTACTTCGCCTTTACTTGTTTTAGCTGCTATAGCTTGTAACATTTGTATTGCTCTAGTTTCATTAGATACATTTACAAAACCTTTAAATACTTTAGCAACAAAATCTAATATTCTAGCTTTTAAAGATGGTTTAACATAATTTACATTATCAAGTAATATAGCAGCTAATTCAGATATACCTTCTTCATCAATTTCTTTTATTCTATTTTGGTTTATATATTTTTGTTGAAAGTTTTTTATTCTTAATTTTGCTGATAAGTTTAAAGAATCTTTTAAAATATCATTCATTAATATCTTAGTAATTGCCTGTATGTTTTCTTGTGTTTTAAGTTTATAAAGCAATATAGCGTGTACAGTTTCATGCACAACAGTTCCTTGTGTAGCTGTTGAAGGATTTAAATAAATATTTTTACCATCAAACATTCCTCTAGAATTATTACCTGCTATTCTTTTATAATCTTCTGCCGATTTCGCATATAATACTTTTACGTTAGGTGCTATTTTATTTAATGCTCTTTGTGCATTTTGCATAATCTTAGCTATTTTACGTTGATTTTTTTCTTGATATTTAGTTGGTGTATCTTCAAGTTGTTTAGCTTGTTGTTCTGCACCACCTTTAGCACGTTCTTTATTTATTTGAGCTATTAATTCAGATTTTTTACCTTTTATAGGAATATTTAATTTTTTAGCTTCTGTTTTTACATCATTGTAAGATGTATCTTCAGGCATTACTTCTGTTGGTTGATCAGGTATTGCTTCTTCTGTTGTTTCTTCTGTTGTTTCTTCAACAGGTTGTTCAAATCCCTTTTCTTTTAAAATTCTATTTATTTCTTTTTGTCTAGCTTGTTCAATTGTTTCATCTTTTTCTACATTAATTTTAGCATCCTGTGTTCCTTCTTGTATTTGAGATATTAAAATTCTAATATTTTCTGGTAATTCTTCTTCTTCTGTTCCTCTTTGATCAGCAATAGTATTACCTAGTCCACTAATATATTTATTGTAATTTTTTCTAGATTCTAAATCACCATACACAGCTTTTATAAAAATATCTTGTTTATCTTGATCTGGAACTAAACTTCGTAATTCATCTTGATTATACAGTGTAGCAAGATTATCAAAATCCCTATTAGTAAATATGCCACCATCCATAGTTACTAATCCTAATTCTTTTTCTACTGCAAGTTTCTTTTGATCTTCTTGTCTTAATATTTTAGAAGCATCGCTCATTCCTATGTTTTTTTGAATTTCTTGTGCTATTTCTTCAAATTTTACTGTATCAGCAGAATTTTTAGCTAATAACCTTGCGTATTCTGATGCCTGTGCATGTGAAAATCCTTGATCTTTTAATCTTTGTGTTTGTTGATTTATAAATCCTCTAGTTTCTATATATGTAGAAGTAGCTCCTATTGGAGCAAGAATAGTAGATAGTTGCAATGCACCTCTAGCTGATGCTTTAAAATCTTCTGAAGTATAAAATTCACGAGTTAATGGGTCTACAGCTTTTTGATCTGTTTTATCTATATTAAAATTTTTATCTAAATCATCTATTGCAGCATTAAAGACAGCATTGTATACACCTTGTTGTGCAACCTCTTCAATAACATTACCAATAGTAATACCTGTTGCTCTTTTAATATGGTCAGCTAATGTAACAACAAATTCTCTTGTAGGTTTATTTTTAAAAAGTTCAGGTAATGTTTTTGGTCTAGTACCTTTTTTAATACCAGCTAATTTTAAGAATCCACCTGTTTGTATATATTCAATACCTGCTGACATTAATCCATATGCTCTAGAATACATAACTGCTCTATTGTATTTTTCAACTAATATTGCATCTGCGTTTTCTGGTAATACACTAGGAATATCAAATAACTTTTCAAAACTATCTAAAGATGATTGCTGTTCTTGTGCATACATACCTCCCATAGCTAATAGTTGACCGCCTGGAAAGAATTGACCAATTATACCTGCAGCAAGGTTAGGTGAATTAGCAGCCGTAGCAGCTAAAGAACTTACAAACCAATTAGCTTCATCATCACCTGCTTTTATTCTTAATTCTTCTAAATCATCTTTTAAACTATCAGGTAAAAAATTAATAAGTTCATTCATTTTAGATGAAAGTATAGCTGTTTGTCGTTTAATTTTTTCTGCTTCTGATAGTCTTTTACCTTTAGGAACAAGATCGCTTTTCATAGGCATAGATAATTGCCCATACGTAGGATTTATATATGTACCTGTATCTTTTATACGTGCTGCTATAGAATTTCCAAAAAAATCAACTCCAAGTGTTGCAAGCTCTGTTGTAAGGTTTTCTGCCCATTCTAAAAAAGCACCTCCTGTACCTTTTATAAATTCTGTAGTAGTAAGGTTTTCATAATCACCAGTATAATATAAATCTCTTTCTTTTCTTAAATCTTCTTGTATACCTACATAATCAAGAGGTACATCAGGATTTAATTTAAAATAATCTACTAGTGCAGCATCAACTTCGTCATCACGCATTAACCTTTCATGTTCTCTAAAAAAGTTTTTACCTCCCCAATTATTTCTCCACATATCTCTTGTTTTAATACGAGCTTGATCTTCAAAACCCATATCACTTGTAAAGTATTCTCTATCTTCAATATTTTCTATAGAACCAATAAAATTGGTATCTAGGTTTTCAAACATTTTAAATGGGTCTGCGCTAACTGTTGGCACAGTGTCTAATTGATATGGTTTTTCATTAAATTTCATATTTTATCTATTATAATTACTGTTTTATAAAATCTTTTCGCATATAAGTAGTTTTAGAGGCAACATATACATCGCCATCTAAAATATAATAATCTCCTGCTTTAGATTTAGTATTAGTAGCTCCTTTTTTATTTGCTAAAAACTTACCCTTTACAAAAAATTCATTTCCACCAGCTTCTTTTAATTTTTTTATTAATTTTTTATTAGAATTTTCTTTAGCTATTTTGTTTTCTATATCTTTTATTTCATTTGTATTTGTTTGTATTGCTTTATTAACAATTGTTTCTTCTTTTTGTTTAACAGATTTTTTATTAGGTTCTATTTTAATAGGTTCTTTTTTAATAGCTTCTTTCTTAACAGGTTCTTCTTTAACAGTTTCTTCTTTAACAGGTTTTTCTTTAGAAATAATATTTGGAAAATTAATTGAATTATTTTTAGATTTTTTATCTATATATTCTTCTACTTGTTGTACAGCAGAAGTTTGTTCTGCATATGGTAAAGAATCAACTTCAAATAAAATACCTTGATTTCTTAACTCACTTGCTACTTCTCTACTTATAGCAGATTCATCATTTTTTTCTGAAGGAGCTACATAATATTGACTAAATCTAGTTTTTTCTCCAAATAATACATTATTTCCTGTTAATCCTACAGATTTATCATAATAAGATCGTCCTTGATAATCTCTATAAAAAGCAAATTCTTTGTTAATAAATCTATTTATTACAGCATCATTTTCAGGTGATGCGACTAAAATACCATTAGCATCAAATTCAAGAGAATTATCTTCTATAAATCTTTTTTTATCTTCATCAAATTGTTGTTTTGCTGTTTTATTTTGATCTCTACCCATAGTATTTTTAGCTCTTTTAGCTTTTTGTTTTAATTCAAGTGTTCCTTGTGCTGCATCTTTATTCATTTTAAGGAAGTTTAAGAATCTATTTTTTGTTTCTGTTAATTTATTTACATCTCTTTCATAAGAAGGCATGTATGTTGTTGCATCATCAAATACTTGCCAATATTTCATCCATGCTTTTTCTTCTGCTGGGTTATCATAAACAGTAACGTTTTTTTCACCTTTTATAAAAACATTATATCCAGCTCTAGAACCAATTCTATCTTCCATTATTTCATAATAATGATCAGATATACTTACATCTAAACTTGGATCAGCAATAACTTTCATAATGGTTTCATAATCTTCTGTTGGATTATTGGATTTTCCAAGAAATAATGTTTTTATTTTATTATCTAAATTAAAAAGAACATTATCATTGCTTTTGTTATAATCTGCTTTTGTTTTTTTAATAGCATTTTTTCTTATAGTTAAAATTTGGTTTCTTTCACTTTTAGATATTTCAAGAGCATTAATTTCATCTTCAGATATTTGTAATTTTTGAGCTAAGATTTTTGTTTCCTTTATAATTGTATCTTGACGTTCTCTAAATCTAGTAAAAATTTCTTCTTCTGTTGTAGCAATTAAATCATCTTTAGTAAGTTGATCCATTGCGTTCCATCGTTCAGGGTCTATATTTTGTAACTGACCTTCTACATCTTCACTATCTATAATTTTTACTGAATTAGTTTTAAAAAAAGATTTATCTGCATCTTTAATTAATTTATCAGCATCATTTCTTAAAATAAAACCACTTTCAACTGCGTTATCTAATATATCTATTCCAGATTGTCTATTGTTTGTACTTAAAAATGTAGAAGCTTCATTAGTTATAGAAGAAACGTATTGTTGTGTTTTTACTTTAACTTGTGCTAATTTTTCATTATTTCTAATATTTCCAAAATCAGTTTCTAAAATAGGCATAATTTTTCTTAATGCTTTATTAGAATAACCTTTTGATTGCATTTTTCTTTTTTGTTCTTCTATCTTAGGTGATAAATATTTTTCATCATAGTTAGATAAATTAATATCATCTCTTTGTAAAACTTCATTACGTTCTGATGTAATAGCTAAATTAAAATCTATCATTTCTCGATTAGCATCTGCAATAGCAGCTTCTTCCTCAAGCTTTTCATAGTTATCTATCATCTGTACAGCACCTTTACCAAGGTTGTTTATACCTTTAGCATATGTATCAGCTATTTGTCCTATAGCTCTTACTTCATTAGATACATCTAATTTAACTGATGGTGTGTCAGAACTTACTTTAATCTGTTGTTGATATAATGGTATCTTTGGCATTTTATTATCCTGTTCAGAAGTTATATTTAGCTAATGGATTAATTGCACTTTGATTAAAAGGACTAAATGATGATACTGGTTCAAATGAACCCATAGGGCCTAAATCAAATAATTTTAATTCTGCGGGTTTTATGCTTTTTGAAAAAGCAGAATTATAGGTTTTATCAAATGGTGGTTCTCCAGGTGTATATCCACTAGCTAATTGTCCTATACCTGTCATTACACTAGATATCATAGTTGCTTTAGCTTGCGCTCTAGCTTGTTGGTTAGCTACCTTTCCTTTATATAAAGTCATTTCACCCGCTTGTGTTTGCTCTGAAGCTTTTATTGCTTCATTTCTTTTAAAATTATTTAAATCATAAACCATATCACTTAGTTGATCTAACTGAACTATTAAAGGTGTATCTGATGATATCTGCGCTCCGGTTTTACCAAATGCTACTTTTTGTTCAGCTTGTGCTTTACGTTGGGCTTTACCAATACGACGTTGTTCTGCACCTGAAGCCATTTCAATGGATTTAGCACGATTATCATATACTTGTTTATTATACTTTGCTTCTTCTAATTGCAATTTACCTTGCGCTCTTTGCGCTCTAGACTGAGCAGCACCGCCAAGTATACTTGCACCTGCACTAACTATTGCACCTAAACCTATTGGCATTATTTACCTCCTTCTATATCAAGTATCATTCCTAATACTGTACATGGTTGAGGTTCTTCTTGTACAACATAAAGCGTTTGCAAGTACTCATTAGCATTGCTAAGATAGCATGGTGCATCCTCACTGTTTAATTCAGTATTATTTTTAAATTTAACATTATCTAAATTAGTTTCTGTTTGTCCTACTTTAGCTGATAGTGTATCCTTAAATCTAACTAAAGCAGTAGATAAAGATATTCTACTTCCTCTTGTAGTATCACCTCTAAATTCTATACCAGAATATAATGGTGCAAGTGTTGATGTGTATGCTTGTCCTATTACTACTGTATGTGATCCATTAACATTAGAACCACTAGCATCTTTAATAGAAGTTAAACTTAATGTTCCTGTACTTGAAACTGCGTATGTTCCTGTTTGTAATACACCATTTACTTTTACCTTTACTTCATCTCCAGCAAATTGTGCTAAATCATTTTCTGTTCCAAAACTAGCAGCACCATCAGTAAAAGATTTAGTAGCGGTTGTGTAATTATCTAATCCAAAATATTCTGTAGTATATGAAGAACCCCAGTTGCGATTATCCATTTTTACATAACATCTTTCATTATCAGTTTTTTTAAGAATAATATATACACAATCTTCACTTGTAGATGTAGGTAATACAGATACTGATTCTACTGTTGCTCCGAAAAATGTATGTCTATGCCATCCAAATGTTTTTGTTTCTTTTTCATATGTTAAACCAATAAGTTGACCATCAGTCCTAACCATCCATATAATCGTTTCAGGTTGCGTTTGAACTGCCATTTGAAGTATACCACCTTTTGTAGCTTGATCAGCATATGATGCTAAATCTGCTGCTAAAAATACATTTGCAGTGTTTTGTTCTATCCATTCTCTTAATTTAGTTTTTTGGCGCATAAAAAATAACACAGATGCATTTACTAATTCACCTTGTAATTTACTAGAACCATAATTACTTTTTCTTTTTATACTTAATTGCGTTGGTGTTATAGCAAGTTGATCTGAACCTGAACCTAGGGACCATTCATTTGCAGTTGTACCAATAACTAAACTAGACGATGGACATAACCATTGTATTTCATCTATTGTATTAGAATTTATTGTAAGACGCATAGAATCGTTTGCATTTACACCAGTTTGAAAATTATCTAAATCATTGGTTCTACTTAACCATAAAGTATTAGGATTAGTATCTGTGCCCCCAAAACATAATCTGCTTTCATATATAGCTACAGAATGCGGATACCCTCTATGGTCTGAATATGCACCTTCTTGATAGTTTTGTGTTTCTGGAAATCGTTGTACCCAATATCCTTGTGCTAACCATGTAGCAAAACTTGTACTAGATGAGTTGTGTTTAGAAGTACATTGATAATATACACTATCACCTACAAAACCAAACTCAATAATTTTACCTGTGTCTTGTATAGCATATAATTTACTATTTGTAGTATCGTATGCTGTACCTTTTAACGTATCAGAAACTGTTTGTCCTAAAGCTATAGAAACATTTAAATTTCCAAAACCCGTATCATATGTATCCCATCTTTCATTAGTATCATTTAAAGCATATAATTTACCTTCGATAGATGTCCAATCTTGAAATTTTTTAGTATCAGTGTATATATCTCCAAAATTAGTTCCTTGATTTCCTGTAGCTGGATTACCTGCTAAAAGTAATTCATTACTATCTACTTGACTTCCTGCTGTATTAATTTTTCTATTAATTCTTTTTACTTGTTTAAGTGGATTACTAGTACTAGAAGTAGAATTTCTTACTGTTTGTTGCTCTGTTGCATAAAAATGTGTTCCATCAAATCCTAAACCTGTAGTAAATGTAGTACCATATAATTCTTCACCATTACCTCCACTATTATCTAATGGAAAATTATGAAATGTAGATTGATAAACACCACTTGTATTATATCTTAATATAGAACCTTGTGCTAATGAATTGTTACCACCTTCAGTAAGTGGATTACCATTAGAACCTGATGGAGGTGCTGCAACATTTACACCTAACACATACAACTCACTATTATAATATGCTATATCTGAAACCCTTACATAGGTTGTTCCTGATAAATTATCATTATCAGAATAAGTGTATTTTAAATTAGAACCACCTTGATTTGTTATAGTGTAACTATAAACTGTTTGTGTTCCACTACCATCAGCATTACTAGTAACTAGTACCCAAAGTTTTGAGCCACCATATGTCATACCTTGTACATTAGCTAAAACAGAGCCACTACTTCCTGGAGAATCACCTGCGGTTCTTAATTCTATAAAATAAGGTGATCCTGCTGTTATTGGTGTTACTGTTAATACACCACCAAAATTTACTTTAGCACCTTTATTAAAAGGTGTAGATGTTTCCCAATTTGTACCATAATCTGATATGGTGTATGCTAATGGTGTTTCTAATGTTGCTGTTGCTACTGTATCTGATGTTCTACCTGTTATTAAACATAATCCATATAAATATGGGTCTTCTACATTTAATTCAAAACTAAATTTTCTATAACTATCATATGTACTTACTGTTTCATCTGGTTGTGTATATTGAACTTTTAACAAAGCACCTGCTGGCTCTGGCTCTGTGCTAGAAAAAGTAAAGTTTTTATTTGTTATAGAATCATCATCAGGATCATTAGTTTTTAACAAATCACCAGATGTATCTGCTAATGTAAAATATTCTTCGTATGTATCACCACCATCTAATGATCTTAAAATAATTACTCTTCCTCTCCATGCACCTTTTGTTTCAATAGACCAATTAGAAAAACCAACATTAACAAGAGATGATACAAAGTAATCTTGTTCAGTTGTTGAACCATCACTATGATCATAAACTGAATTAACTTCTGCCAACCTTGAGTTTTGACTATCTCTTAACTGTTTAATTAAAAATCTACTACCAATATGATCTGTAGTAAATTGATCGTTATTAGCAGTTATTGTTATTGTACTACCTTTAGTTGCACTACCAGTTATAGAAAATGTTTTATCAGTGTCTTCATCTAATAATGGTGGAAATTTAAAATTTAATAATTCTAACGTCCAAATTGTATCAGAAACTCTAGATAACTTCCTTACTGCATGATTAGGATGTGTTATAAATACTACATCAGCAGATTGTGTTAATTTTAAATCATAAAGTTCTGCTGTTAAATATGGTGAAGTAAGTGTAATTTTTAAAACATTATCTTTATAAATACGAAGTTGTAAGTTAGAAAAAATTAAATTATAAGTATTAGAATTATTAAAAACAAATGGATATATTACATTAGTAGATGAACTTAATGATGATAAATATTTTGTTCCTGGTCTACGTTCAGCACCACCGGCTTGCATAGGAATAAAATTTTCCATTTTAATACAGGCAGTGTTGTATAACTCTTGATCATATCTAGCATAAGTACTAGGTGATACTTCTCCACCATTAAATGCATTTATAACATGCTTAGCCACAAGCTCTCCTATTAAAATGTACCATAAGAAGAAGAGGAAAACGGAGGATTTGAATTATTATATGATGCGTCAGATATGTATGCAGATTCTAACCACTCACTATCTATAGTAGGCATTTTACTTTCTTCAAATCCATTTATTCTTCTTGCTTCAGGCATAATTACAGTATTAAATTTTTCTAATAACAATATGGATAACTCTTTATCACCTGTTACAGACATAGTTAAATTATGAGCTAATAATGTTGTAAACGCTTCTCTAAATAAAGAATCCATGTTTTCAGGTAAAGGTTCTGCTTCATAACATAAATAAATTTTTTCATGGTTAGTTAAAATAGTATTACCTTCTCTTATCCAATCAACTTTAGGTTTTAAAAAATTATATGAATCTTTTTCATTTGTTAAATATAAAGCTCTTACACAATCACTTGGTATTTGATAAATATGATCGTATTCAAAAATAGGTTTTTTTTCAGATACAGTAATGCTTGAAAATTCTAATACAGAAGTAGGGCCTGTATAAGTAGTTTTAGGTGGTTCAATACTTGTTGTAGCTGCAGAAGAAAAAACTTCACTACTAGAATCTAAATTAAGTTCAGCATCTTGACATATATCATCATCATTTCTTGCAAAAAAAACAGTTAAAGGATATACAAATTTTGTTCCGTCATAACTTAAAGTTCTATCTGTTGCTGTATATCTATTTACTCTTCTTTCACTATTAACTGTAGTAACATCGTCTGTAGGAGATAAAGTTAAATCAATAATATTATCTCCTTCTGTAACTGTTAAAATAGGATTAGATAATTGTTTTCTTGCTTTACAACAACCCCAGGAGTGTAATCTTACTAGTTGGTGTAAAGTTTGTGTATATTGTAAATTACATTGATCGAAAATTACTCCAGAGTTTGAAGTAAAATCAGGATTAGTAAGTTGGTTTCTTTCGTTACCAATCTTACTTAATGCTAAGTTGCATATATCTACTTTTGTAAATGCCATAATATATAAAAAAAAAGGTTAAGGGAGGTTTTACCCTCCCATTAAGTATTACTCTGATGTTACAATAAGAATGTAACCAGAAACATTACCAGCAGTACCATTACCAACAGTAACTGTAATTTTGTCACCAACTGGGACTTCTACAGAACCTGCTGCAATAGCGAGTTGCGGAAACTGTACTCTTGTAGCAGCCGAAATACTTTGTGACGCACAAATAGTTGCTGCGCCTGAAGTAGTTCCTACTGATACAGCAGCGTCTAAATCGTGAAAATCTAGATTTACTGCAATAACACGAGTACCTTCAGGTAAAACGTCTGATACATCATAAACAGCATTATCTGCGTTTGCAATTGTTACAGGAATAGCCTGAACATTACCACGATACTTAGGCTTAGTTTGTAAACCTGATGCTAATGCTGTTACTTCACTTGAACTTGGCATAATATTCTCCTTAATTTACGCAAGGGATTACAATAACTTTTTCTTCTTCCATTCTAACAGCACCGAACTCTGCCTTCATGTAAGCGTAGTAGTTAAACGACTTGTCAGCTCTTTCACTAATTTTTGAAGTTAGATCAGGGTTGACTTCCAATAATGCTGCTTCAGGCATAAATGCATAAGGCAATCTAACAGTATAAGAACTTGCATCCCAAGTACCTGTACTAGTAACAATATCTGAATCAGCAACTTTTACAGTTGAACCAGTATCATCTGTAGAGCTTGTACCTAATTCTGTAGCTGCGGCACTAGACCAAGGAATGATGTTAGAGATGCAGAATTTAGCACCCATATAATCATAAATACTTCCAGCATTAGATTCTTGTGGACGTTGAGCAGTATAATCAAAGTTGATGAAGTTATCATCATCCATCATATCTTTCCATTGCGCCCAAGAAATTTTAAACACAGGAGATGCAGATTCAACATCAACATTATTATTACCAAAACCTTCAAGAGCTAATAAAAACTTCTTGTAAGTAAATCTAGTAGTAATTGTTGTTGGAGAACCATCCGTGCCGAATCCAGCTTCGTTAGCAACCATGTTTTTTGAATTAGTTAAGTAAGTAAAAGTTTCACCATCAACTCCGCCTTTAGCAGAACCTAACAATGCTTGGTCAAGTGTAATATCTTCCTGACGTAGGAATTTATTTTTCATAACTTGAAGTTTAGCATTACGAGGATCAACACCCATTTTACTAACGTCTGCCCAATCCATGAACTGACCATCTTGGTAAGCAACACGAGATGTACGTCTACGACTGTAGTCTATATCCGATACAGGAGAATCTCCAAATCGGTTTGTAACTTTAGATGGTAATCCACCACCTGTAGTTCTTTGGTAAACACCTTCTTTACGAAACAAGTCGCCTGTAGCTAATTGAACGTAAGGACGCATTTTACCGCCTTTGACTTCAACAGTTTCTCTAATAGCTCTGTCAAAACCAATTACATATGTATTTAATAGGTTACCAGCACCCATAATATACCTCCATTAATTTAATTTTAATTTACGTTTATCGGCTACGAGTATCCACACCTGTGGGTCTTGCCTAATATTAGCTTCTCAGCTTTGATTCTTTATCAGGCTCGTAAAGAGGTATCTGCGTTAAATCTATTTTTTCTATATTAAAAATATACATTACTGTCAAGAATTATTTGTTCTTATCTCTTGTTCTTTCTCTAATAATGCTAATCTTTGTTTTCCTAATTGTTGATAACTAGCTTCAGCTCTATTACCTGAATAATTATTCATTTGTTGATCAATAACATTTAATTGATCTTGAATAGAAGCAAAGTTATTATCGTTTCTTGCTTGAATTAATTCATCATTACCAATAAGAGGAACAATATTTTCAAACAAAGCTTTAATAAATTCTGTATTGTTAGCTATACCAGGATCATCTTTAAATTCACCAAGGTTTAGAAAATCCATAGCTTGACCAACTTTAGATAAATTATATTCGTAATCATCACCTTTCCACTCTTCTCTTAAAGTGGCTTCAGCTTCATCTAAAGAAACATTATAATCTTTATCTGCATTAGATAAATCTTGTTCTGCTTTCTGTATATCAAAGTTAATCAATGCTTGTGCAGCATCTGCGGATATACCATTCTCATAAGCTAACTGTTTAAACTCAGCTATTCTATCATCTGATATTTCAATACCTTCAGGTAATTCTACATCAATATTGTAATCATCAATAGATGATGGTATGCCCATTATTTCTTTTCTTTTTGCTATATCATTTTCATTTTCAGATGACCAAAAATCATCTAACTTACCACCAACCATGCTTTGTGCATTTATTGCACCTTTAGCTAGGTCAACAGGGTTAGTATATTTTTGAAAGATACTATGATTTCCTAGTTCTTCCGGTAAACCTTGTAGCCAATCTGAATTGAAGTTCCCTTCATCATTTAGAATACCAGGCTGTGTTGCAGTTTCTGTTACTTCAACAGGTGCTTCGACAGGTGTCTGTTCTTCACTCATATTACTCCTTTATAATTTATGGTCTATTTATATTATCTATACTTTGACCTGTGATTTCATTTCCAAACATTCCAGAATATCTTTCTTCTGTTGCTTGAAAAACTTCTTCTAACTCATCATCTTCATCTGAAATAATAGGGTCGGCATAGTCATCCCAATCATCATAATCATCTGATAATAATTGAAAGTTTCTTAATGCACGATTACCTACTTGGCCCCAGTATTCAGATAATGTTAAATCATTTTTTTCATAATCTTTATACTTTAATTCATTAGCAGCATTAGAAATGTATAATTGTTTTTGTGAATCATCTAATGCTGTTGATGCTTTGGATACGTTTTTAATTAAGTTAGGAAACTTCTTAACCCAATTAACACCCATATTAAATGTTAAATCAACTAACGCTAGTTTTTGTTGGAGAGTAAGCTTATCATATCCTTCAATTGTTTTTGCAGCGTTGTAATGAATTTTCCAATCTTTTTCCCAATAATCTTCAAGTAACTTTTCATTTACTCTATCTCCTAATTTATATTTTTTCTTTTCTTCTTTGGTTAATTTATGACCATATCCCATGGATAAATAACCACGACTGTCTTCATAAACATAATTTTTATATCCCTCATTACCTTGAATATAAGACTGCGCTCTTAATATAAATTGTTCCTCAATCATCCTTTGACACCATTGCTTCGATATACCTAAACATATCTTGCATTCCATTTTTATATGCACACTCTGAGTGTGATAACTGAGAACCGGCTTGTTCATTAATACCACAAAGATTACGCAAATCTTGTAAAACTTCATTGCCATTATTAGTGTTTAGAACTGCCTTGTATGTTTCTACGAGTTTTATAGCTTCCATTATTCACCTAGTTGATTATTTAAAATACTACTTGGGTCTACTCCGCCACTAAGTTTTTGTATTGCATCTGCCATAGCTGGTGCTTGTTGCATTTCTTGTTGCTCTGCCATTGCTTCTGCTTGTGCTACCCTTTCTTCTTCTACAATACTTGGGTCTTTTAATGCATTCATACTAGAACTATTAGCGTACCAAATTTCTCTAAATAATTTATCAGGCTCAATGTTATCTAAGGATTTTAACATTCTTTGATCTAATTGTGCTACTTCACCAAACATTCTTAAAGTTTGCATTGCACCCATTGTTTCAAATGATTTAGTTGCCATAGATAATCTACCAACATAATCAATTTCATAATCAGGTGAGTTTCTTAATGCTTCAGGTAATGGTGGTAAAAGTTTCTTCTTAGCTAAAATGTAATACAAATGTTCCATTAAAGGTGTAATATGTTCTTCTATATACCTTGATACAAATGGAGCAAGTGTCATTAAGTCAGTAGTCATTCTTTCATTTACTTCGGTTGCTGTCATATTTCTATATTGGTCTAATGGTCTAAATAAATGATTATAAAACATACGTTTGATTTGATCATCATGTTGTTTATACATCTCATTAGCTATTCCTGGGTCACCATTAGGTGCAAGACGTTCAGGTTTACCATTAGGATTTGTAGCTCTCCATCTTATAAATGAACCAGCTCTGTTACTCATACCACTAACACTATCATCATCAGGAACTAACCATTGAGGATTAGCGTGTTGTTCAGCAGATATAATCATAGAACGATAAACTACATTAGTTCTTCTTGCAGTTCCTAGGACCATACTCATAGGTGAACGACCATATATTTCTTCATTACCAATAATAAATCTTGATATTTTGTAAGGATTATAATCAAAACCACTTTCCATTACCATTTTGTTTGTATCTCTACATACGTGATAAGATGCAAAAGGTAATTTAGTAGTTCTTTTGCTTTTAGGGTCGTAGTCCATTCTAGGTTGCACACATTGAATAAATGTATATTTCTTAGAAGGATTTGTTTTTAATAAATTTTCTATTTGAGTAAAACCAGCAGTTTCTAATGCTTCAAATCCAAATTTTTGCAATGATTGACGTAAGGTTAACTTGTATTCTCTAGCTACTGTATCTACCTCACCTAAATGATTCTCATCTATTCTTATGTCAGATATAACAATATTTTTAAATCGTATAATACTTTTATCATCTTCTTCTAAAGATAAACAGTTAGTACCAAAACAACCCATAGATAATAAAGCCTGAAACTCTTCTTGTGCAAAATTAGAACCAATAAGTATTCTATGTGCTACACGACTAACATTTTCAAAGTATTGAGCTACTTCTTCGTTTTGCATTACTAAAGGATTAGGATGTCTATACCTAGCCCATACAGTATTTGGTGGAAACATATGCGAAAAGAAACCTGCAGCAAAATTATTATTAGCTTCTATACAAGTATCAATCATACGTTGTGGTGGTTTTTCTTGTCCACCTACTCGAATACGATTTATATTATCATTACTAGGATAACACCAATCTGCACACTCTTGCCATAGATTCATCCAATTACCAATCACATTAGATTGCATGGAATCATATTTTTTTATAATGTCTTTTCCGTCCATTAGTATGATCCTAGAATAGTACTATCGTCTTGTGTTTTCTTTTTTCTTTTTGGTTTTGTGAGTATTGTGCTTTGCATAGTCATATCATCCGCAGACGCTGCTTGTTGATAATCTAAGGCTGTTTGTGTAACGTCCATAGGATCAACTAAAGGTGTTACAGGTTGTAACTTTGGCGGTTCAATAGGTTTAGCTTTTTTTCTGCTGCCCATACATTCTCCTAAATCGATTATAATCTAAAATTCTTATTCTTTTGTCTTTTAAATGTCTGTAAAAACAAATATAAGGTAGTTTTTCAAAGTGATCATATAGCTTTGTAAGCTTACCTGCTGCGAAAACTACATACCAAGTATCTGGAATGTCAAGTGATATATTAGATTTTTTACTTATATAGTTTGAATTTGTCATATAACCACAAACAAACACTTCATTATCGCAATATATATGCGTACATTCACTTAAAGCTTCTAATGCATCCTCATCTTTATAGAAAAATAAAAATTGTTCAAATGGTGTCATATAACTATCCAATTATCTTCAACAAATGTTTGCTTGGGTTTATTATCACTAATTAAATATTCTCTTATCATTCCATGATGATATGCCATAAATAACATACGAACTGCATCTGCTGCATGAGAATGTTCATTGTGAAGTATCTTACCTGTAACAGGATTCCATTGGTAATTTTTTAAATGATCAATAAGTAAATCTAGCTTTTGATCTATAAATGCATCAGGTAAGTTACGTCTTACTATTTCTATATCATCTCTTACAGAATTAGTTTTAGGAATTGGCTCTGCTCTAAAATTAAATTCAGTTCTAGCAAAATCTAAAATATTTATACCAATACTATTATTTCTTTTCTTTGCATCATGTGGCATAAAATGACCAGCATACTTATAGTTCTTTTCTTTTATAACATCGATGTAATGCTTTATATCGTGTCCTGTGTTTTCATAAAAATCAATAATGTATATATTTTTGTTTATTATTTTAGCAAATACAATAGCAGTTGGGTCATCCATACCTAAATCCCAAAAGGTGTATACAGGTTCATCAGGCGGATTAAATGTTCCTATTTTGTTTTTATCTTCTAACTTAGTCATCTCAAATCCATATACAGAATTAGCTACATCTGCTACTGCCTCGTTAAGATACTCTTGTCTTGCTAAGGAATATGAAATCATTTTGGAGTCAACTCTGTTCTGGACGTTCATGTATGGTATCCCTGTTAAGGGATCAATTTTTTGAAGCAACTCAGGGTTTAAGTTCATATCATCACCCACCCAAGCATATCTTTTAGTTTCTTGTGGTGTTAACCATTCGCAAAACCAATCATCACTATTCTTATTTGCTTCATACATGCGATAAAGTTGATTACGTTTACCACGCATAGTACCATTCATAATAATCCAAGAGTGTCCTTCATCTAAAATAGGAGCAAGAAACCCGGTTACTTCTTCTTTATGCAGTGAGAACTCACTTAATGCATAGCCATAACCACCCTGCCCAACGAAATCTAAGTTATCTGTACCACTAAAGTTAATCACTGAACCATTGATAAGACCTAACTTCATGTCTGTATTGTTTTTATAATTAACTATTTCAGGTGGGAATATAAGGTCTAGTAGATGTCCGCCTTTGCCATTGATGGTTACAATGTTATTCCATATAGCACGCTCTGCCCATTTACGAGTAGGAAATAAATAGTAGTATGAACCAACACGCTGCATAGCACGTTTAGATAACATACTAGCGGTTGTAACATCTTTTCCATGCCTACGGGGCCATGAGATCAATAGGTTCTTCGCTCCCTGATCCATCGCTTTCCAACTGTTGATCTGGTAAAACCTCGGCTTCAGTTGTGGTAGTCGTATTTTCTTCGTTATATGCATCTTTAAAATCTATAGGTTGTATAATAATATCTTGTGATGCTTCACCAATGTTAAGTAATCTTGCCAATTCTTTAGCACCTGCTACATTACCGCTCTTATAAGCTTTTCTTAATTCTTCGTATAAATCTTGTTCTACCGCTTTTTTATCCGAAAAATCAACCTCGCCTGGCTGTACCATTTTTTTGGCTTTTCTTCTAAACTCAGCAAGTTCAGAGGCAATAGCCCAATTGACTTTATTGTCGCCTTCTTTAATTTTATTAAATATGTCTTGCGCACTCATCTACTCCAATCGATTTCATCGTAGTTATTACGATACTTGCTTTTTTGGCTTTTACTGTACTCAAAGTTATTATTATCTACCTGATTCTTTTTCCAATCACGCATATCTTGTGCTTTTTGTGTATATCTAAATGGAACATTTCTATCAATCGTCATGTATTCTCTCCGCTAAACACATCATACAAACTAGTTCTACTGTGCCTATATCATCTACTATCTCACAGATAGGGTTATCTGAGGTATCTATACAACTACATTCATTACAGTGTCTATTGCTCATATTCGCTTATTTCTATCGTTTGATCGAACATTGTGCCACAATAAGGGCAGTATTTTGGGTCATTCATATCCATTGGTATCTCATGTACAAAAAAATAATTTTTACAATCGTAGCATGTCATCAAGGATAAGTTATCTACATCCATATATTGTAGATAGCTCTTTATGGGTGGTTTGTAAAGTTGGAAATAAAAAAAAGTGTTTAGATGGGTCTAAACTATAATTTTTTGACATTTTAAAAAGCCGATGTGGGGTCTAAAATAAGGCCCTGCCTCCTGGAAAAGTACTACAATAGGTATAAAAGGCACGAGGATGCTCTGTAATCGATTTGTTTGTAATAGATGGGTCAAGAGTAGGCTCGCCATACAACGATGGTATAAGTCTTGCTATGTATGCGCACGTTATATGGGTCGCCTGATTCATTGTGTAAGTCTACACTCTCTCTGTTTTTGTTTGTGTTGTTGTTGTATCTACAATCTTCTGTATTCTGTTAATCTTACTAGCTAATTCATAAGAAGGAAGTATTTGTTGTTCATATAGATAAACGTCCATATAATACTTTCTTTTCTTTAATCCAATCTTACAAATGACACCGCCTTGATTCCATCTTTTATGATAATTACGATTTGCTTTATTCTGCTGCTTGATTTGATCTCGTAACATAGCAACTTGTAATTCTCCTAATTTGTCACCATAATTATATGAACCACGATATGCTAGTGTTGATCGTTTCTCTAGATTATGAATATACATTCCACGTTGTGAAACATAATATTTATTGTAATCACCATTGATAAACTCATCAGTTGTGTTCATCGATTTTTTATATATTACATCAACGTACATTATTTTTTACCTCCATTTTCTTGTAATCTGTTTTCATATAACGAGCATGAAAGTATGGATATTTTCCAGCTAACATCTCGACCATGTTCCAATCTTCAGAAGTTACATCATAGATTGTGCGTTGTTTAAATTTCGCATGCTCTAGATTTTGCTTATATAAATTATAAGTCATTAGTTAACCTCCTTTTTAACTTCAGTGAATGTAACTTTTTTATTTTTTAAACATAATCTAAAATACTCATTTGCGAGTTGTTTTCCTCGTTTAGTATTTGAGAATTTTTGCAATATTGCTTGTGCTTTTTTATTATCCATTAGTTAACCTCCCATCCATTGATAGCTATAACCTCATTCCAACGAACTTGGAAATCATCCCATCCATCGTATCTTACACGAGGTCGTCCAGAACTATCAATTTCTTTAACTTTTCTAGTAGCTTTACGACTGCCATACATGGTCCAAGATTTGAAAGTAAGATCATCACCTACTTTAATCTCATTTCTAATATGCGTATTAGAATTACTCTCACGAGCATTTAACATATTTTGTACTGCATCATTTGCAACCGATTGTAATGGTATTATTTCGTTCATTATTTTACCTCCTCGAATTTATATTCATTTCTTTTAGCTATTAATGTTTTTATCTCACTAGTTTCTATAAGATCAACATCCCAATGCTTCTGCCATTCTTCTCTACATTCAGACCATTTAAGTTGTGGATCATTTATGTCATATTCATGCCAAACATTACCTACTTTAATAGTTACTACTGCACACACAGTTGGATTATCTCCATAACTAATATCAGGAACAATATTATGCCTAGCACATAATTCTAATGCTTCCTTAATTGATGTATTTTTGTATCTCATAATTACTGAATTTAATTCCATTAGTTTATCTCCCAATCTTCTTTTTTAGTTTTTTCAATTAATAATTTAATAATTTCTTTTTTGCTCATAGATGTATCTACTTCTATCCAAACACATATATCTAATTTTTTAATACTTTCATCATCAGCATCATCATACCAATCAGCATGATGATCTGTGCCTTCTAGATTTTTATCACGAATAGCTTCTTCGTGATATCTATCCTCCATTGCATTTATATCTGAATCTGACATTACGCTACCTCCTTTGCATATGGATCACTTATTACTTCAGTTTTATGATAATCAGATTTGAAATTATATTCAAATCCACACGACTCAGAGAAGTAACGTGATGATCTCTTTTTTAAATCAGCATAAGCTTCTTCAAAAGTCATATCATAATTACCATGACAATGGTTTCTATATCCATCAGCAGTAAATATTTCCATATGAGTGAAGAATTGATTATGTTGTATTTTAGTAACTGCACCATTACCAACACTACTGCTACGCAGCACGTAACGAACCATTTGCCAATTCTCAGTTTTAAACCATGCTGTAGCACGAACAACATCCGAATGTCTTTCATCGAATGGTTGTAAGCTATTAATATAATCTTGAATCATGTTCAAGGTCCGAGCTGAGTATTTCTTTTTCATAATTTTGTCCTTATTTATGTTAGGGTCATTCCCTTAACTTGATCTATAATGTACCATAATTATTTGCATTTTTTAAAGCATAATCGTAACTAAATTAATGTTAAATTTTGCTCAGAAATTTGATTTTTATAGATATATTTTTATCGATAACCAGGTATCGATTTTTTTTCCGATCAAAAATTGGGGCGAGCTAAATTAAAATAATTTTTGTTAAAATTTCAATGTAGAAATGACCAAGAAAAGGCAGATTTTAGGATTGATTACTTTTTAAATATATATTAAATTAAATATTCAAATAAAAAAAAGGAGCAATAATGAACAAAGCAGCCATGCAAGAAATATTAGGCATTAAATGGGAAATTAGAAGGGTGTTCGGAACACATGATCAGGTGCAAATAGCATTAGTACATGATGGAAAAGATATAGAATCATTGAAATGTACTTGTGATCATTTAGGTACATTACACCCAGCTATCGATAACTTCATACAAAATGAACATGATCCATTCTTTAACGTAACTGAGAATGATATATTCAGATCAAAATATCTATCAGCAAGAATGATGTATCCTGAAAAGTTTAAAGAAATTGATAAATTAATTAATGAACAGTGGGAGGGTTAACATGATAGCAACTACGTTAAATGGTATTACATTTGTTAATTTTAATGAAATAGATATTAACAAGGGTGATGATGCAGTTTGTGTTGTCGATGAAAAATTTAATGATGATGATGAGTTAGCACTTAAAGTTGAAGTTGGTCTAGGTGCTACTATTGGTTATTTACCTAAATTATCTACTATACAAAAATGGGGAACAGATGCAAAAGAAAGAGGTGATGTCAATTCTTATCAGTATAATCGTGATCGTTATATTAGCACTAAGTATATTAGAGATAATATTACTACAGACTTATATCGTAATAAGTTAAAAAGTGTTCCATGTAAGATTGGTCGTATTTCTCGTGATGAAGATGATAATATCATTAGTGTATCTGTGTTGTTTGACTATATATAAAGGAGTAGTATGTTAAGAATTAGTAATCAAGGCTATAAAATTAAAGGTAGTATACAAATTACCGATGTGTATCCATCGAAAGAATCATTTCCTAACCAGTACGAAGCACCTAATTACCACGAATGGTGTAGGTTAGAATGTGAAAGGATTGGTTCAGGTACATATATTCATGTACATCACATCGAAATTATTAATGAAGAGGAACAACCTGAAGTTGTTGAGGTTTGTCATATTAGGAGAGTAATAGATGGGTAATGAAGCACATGCATTTGTAGTTGATGATGCTGTAAATTATGGTTTAGATAAAGCTATACTCTTACAGCATATTCGTTTTTGGATTAATCAAAACCAAGATAAAGAAACTCACATACATGATGGCAAAGCCTGGATGTATCAGTCAGCTTCTGAAATGGCTAAGCATTATCCTTATTGGAATAGACAAAAAATAGCTAGGCTTCTTCGTGATATGGAAACAGAGGGCTTAATTGTTTCAGGTAACTTTAATAAAGTAGGTTATGATCAGACAAAATGGTATACCCTCCAATGTTCAGAATTAAACAATCGAATTTCTAAAGATGAACAACCTATACCATATACTAAACAAGATACTAAAACAGATACATTGTTTGATGAGTGTTGGGTTATGTATGGTCGTGTAGGTAATAAACTTACAGCACTTCGATATTGGAAAAAGTTAACCGATGGTGAAAAGTTAAATATTAAAATGGCTATACCTGCTTATATAGCAATCAGAGAGCCGAAGTATCGTAAGCATTTCCAGGCATGGATAAATCCTAGCAATAGAATGTGGGAAGATACTATTATAGAAGAAATTATAGAACCGAGGACCATATGAACGATACACCACATAGTGATGAAGCAGAGAGAGGTTTTTTAGGTTCAGTATTATTGGATTCTACTAGATTAGATAAGAACTCATATTTAGAATCTGATTGGTTTTATGAAACTAAACATCAAACATTATTTAAAACATTAAAAGAAATGAAACAGCAATTACTTACTATGGATGCTGTTACTATATTTAATTATTTAAACGATAAAGATATGCTTAAAAAAATTGGTGGAGCAGAATATTTATTAGAATTACAAGAAGGTGAAATCATACCTAACCATTCTAATCATTATGCAGCAATAATTAGAGAAAAATATATATTGCGTTCTGAGATAGATATATACTCAGATGGTATACGTTCTTGTTATAATGGAGAAAGTGCTTCAGAATCGATTGTAGGGCGTTTAATAGGCACATCTGAAGAGGAAGAGAAAGAATTATCCTTTGATGATCTAGGCGAGAAATTTATACAAGATTGTGAAACAAATAATACTGGGCATTTTGCTTGGCCCTTTGACGAATGGACAAACAGATTAGGTAAAGTAAAACAAGATTTAATTCTTATATCTGCACCACGATCAACAGGTAAAACTGCCTTTGCAATTCAACATATGATTCATGCCCACAAGAATAAACAAAGAGTACCATTTTGTAGTATAGAAATGTTAAAAGAAGAATTACTTCCTAGATATATTGCTGTGTATGGTCAACTAAATACTCTTATGATGAAAACAAGACCATCAGGTTGTACTACTGATGAATCAAATAGAGCAAGAGAAGCTATGAAAGGTTTAAAAGAACTTGAATTAGTTATTCGTGATAAATCTATGAACATATCAGATATTAAAGGATATTGCATTAGAGAGTGGCGAGATAAGGCTGATGCATTTTTTATTGACAACTTATTAACAATCTCTGACGGAGGTAAACAGTATCAATCTAAGACTATTATGTATGATGATTTTATTCGTAATCTTTTAGATTTAAGAAACATAACTAAAGTACCATTATTTTTATTATGTCATCCTAATGAAGAAACTTTACGAGTGTCTTGGTCTAAAGATGTAGAGAACTTAGCAGATCAAATTATATTATTATATACTGTTCCTGAAGAAGGAATAAGAATACAAAATAAAACTATCATGCCTAGATATGATATACAAGGAACTCATGTTGTAGCACGTTGGCAAAAAAATAGAAATGGTGAATCACCTATTGCTAGTTTAGATTTTATTAAAGAACATCAAACATATAAACACTTAAATTGGGAGGACTAATGTGGATAATACCAAAGCAATTACACACCTATCGCTCTGTGCAGGTTATGACGGAATCGGAATCGGACTTGAACGAGTTTTACCAAACTTGCGAGCAATCGCTTATGTGGAGATCGAAGCCTTCGCAATCGAAAACTTGGTGTCGAAGATGGAAAGCGAACAGTTGGATGCAGCACCTGTCTACACGGATGTTAAGACCTTCCCATACAAAGAGTTTTGTGGAAGAGTGGACATCTTATCAGGAGGCTTCCCTTGTCAACCCTTCAGCCAAGCTGGAGCTAGAAAAGGAGTTGAAGATTCTAGACATTTATACCCACACTTCAGTAGAGGAATCGAAGAGTGTAAACCAGGAATTGTTTTCCTCGAAAATGTTGAAGGGATTATCTCAAGTAAAACAGCAGAAGGAGAATCTGTTCTCCACTATGTGCTTAAAGACTTGGAAAGATTGGGTTATCAAGCAACGGCAGGAGTATTCTCAGCGAGTGAAGTCGGCTTCCCACATCAGAGAAAAAGAGTCTTCATCATGGGCTACTCCAAACACAATGGATATGTTACCAACGAGAAGTTACGAAGCATCAGTGAAGCAAGCAACAACAACAAGGAAAGGCAGAACAGGTCCATCGAATCTAAGAGAACAAGTACATCCAAAATCAGTTCAAGCATACAAGGATGCGAAGAATTATCCGACACCGAGAACATCGGATGCAGAGGGAGGTCGAATAAAGACGATAGTGGAAGATGGAACATTCAAGAGCAAACGTCACAAGAGCAATCAGACATTCGGAGCAAAGTTAAGGGATGCAGTAGAAACATTTCCGACACCAATGGCAAGGGATTGGAAAGACACACCAACAATGACACCGAAAGACAAGTATCTAACTCTACCGAGAGTAGTTCACAACTTTCCGACACCATCAGCGACAGAAGCCGAGAAGTACAGAATGAAAGGAAACAGTCAGGCATCGAAATGTTTGAGTGCGTTAGCGAGAAAAGGACAGCTTCAGAATTGGGGAACACCGAAGGAACAAGACAGTCGAGCAGCGATGACAGACAGAGGGAAACACAATATGGGAGAACAAGTCCATGGGATGTACAATCAGTCGCAAGACCAAACGAACAACAACACGAATGGGAAGAGCCTCGTGTTAAACCCAAGTTGGGTAGAACAACTAATGGGATTGACAGTAGGGTGGACAGACTTAGACTTCTTGGGAACGGAGTAGTACCACAAGTAGCAACAAAAGCCTTTGTAGTATTGATGAATAGGTTGTTGACAAATGACGTATAATCTGTAAGTATTTATTTTTAATTAGAGAAATATTAACATAGGAGAAAAACATATGGGACTAACAAGTCTAGGAACAAAGCAGTATGGAAAGATCATTGATATTAATCATGGTCAATTTAATCAACGTCTTCAGGATAATGAAGATGCACCTCCAGGCACAACATTAACAATTCGAGAACTAACAGCAGGCCCTAATAAAGGAAATGAAGTTAGAGAAGCTCGTGCTGATGCTTTGCCTAATAATATTATTGAAGGTGCAAGTATTGTTGAAAATGAACAGTATGGAGATAACTTTATACTTAACTTATTAGATGAATCTGAAGAAAGATATGACTTACAGATCAAAATTAGTTCACAATTTTTTGGTCAGTTTATTAAGCGCATACCTAATTTAGATTTAGATTCTACAGTTACATTTGTATTAGGTAAAGGTAAGTTAGATGGTAAAGCATTTATGTACTTACAACAAAATAATACAACTGTTAGATCAGCACATACTAAAGATAATCCAAATGGAATGCCACCTCCAATAAAACGTAGTAATGGTAAATGGAATTGGGATGACAATGAAGATTTCTTGTATGGTAAAGCACAAGAGTTTATAGATAAATTAAAAGAACGTAATCCTATTCAGGTTGAAAGCGACGAAGAGATTCCTTTCTAATGTCTAAACTACCACACAACCGAACTTGGTACACTAAAAAATTAGTAACTAAGGCAAAGTTGTGTTGTAAAAAGCGTGATGGTTACACTTGCCAAAGATGCAACAAAGAGGTCCAAGGCAGTAACTGTCACGCTTCTCATGTTTTAAACGTAGGTACTCATAAAGCATTTGAATTAGAACCATCTAACTTAAAATGTCTTTGTTCTTATTGTCATCTACATTGGTGGCACAAGGATGTACTACATGCTACCGAATG
>CENI01014702.1_pt1 | contig 36640 bp, 57 predicted proteins | sample 530161 | NCBI WGS metagenome assembly CENI01 (sample SAMEA2591107, study PRJEB7988) | marine metagenome | isolation source: saline water (ENVO:00002010), including | reverse complement strand
GTTCCGACTGGGCAAGCCGCGACAGGTGGTGTCGGTACTTTAACTATTGTTGGAAAAGCAAATATTATTCCAACGGGTCAAACAGCAACAGGTGGCGTTGGTTCAATAACTCCAGATGCTGAAGCAAATGTTACTTTATTAGGAGTTAGTGCTACTAGCTCACTTAATGAAAATTTAATAATTTGGTTTGAGTTTGATAGCACACAGACACCAAATTATAGTAATATTACTGAAACACAAACTCCAGGCTGGTCTGAAATAACTGAAACACAAACACCAGATTGGGAGGATGTAGCATAGAGGAACAACATGGCAACTTACGTTAACGATTTAAGGTTAAAAGAAATTAGTACAGGTGACGAATCAGGAACCTGGGGTACTTCAACCAACACTAATTTGGAATTAGTTGCTGAGGGGTTTGCCCGTGGTACTAAAGATTGTTTTAGTTCCGATGCCGATGCCACTGAAACTATGGCAGATGGTGCTACTGATGAAATTAGAAAATTATATTTAAAAGTAACTTCCTCAGCCACGTTAAGTGCTACTAGAACTTTAACATTAGGACCTAATACAGTTTCTAAAGTTTGGATTATTGAAAATAGCACTAGTGGTAGTCAAGCAATTAATATTTCTCAAGGTAGTGGCGCTAACGTACAAATACCAAATGGCGCAGTAAAAGTTGTTGCTACCGATGGTGCTGGTTCTGGAGCTGCAGTTTACGATTTAAGTTTAGTAGATCTAACTGGCACGCAAACTTTAACAAACAAATCAATTGACTCTGATAACAACACAATCACTAACATTGTTAATGCTGATATAAAATCTGCGGCAGCAATTGATGCTGCTAAAATTGCTAATGGCTCTGTTAGTAGCGCCGAATTTCAATACTTAGATGGCGTTACTTCAGCTATACAAACTCAGATAGATACTAAAACTACTTTAGCTGCGGCACTAGCAGGAGTTTATCCAGTAGGTTCAATTTATGTAAATGCAACTAGCAGTACTAATCCATCTAGTTTATTAGGTTTTGGAACTTGGGAAGCTTTTGGTGCTGGTCGAGTTATGGTTGGCTCAGGTGGATCTTTTAGTGGTACAGGTGGAGATTCAACAGTTACCTTATCTACTTCAAATTTACCTTCGCATGATCACAGCTTTAGCGCCAGCTTTAGCGGTACTACAGATGCTGGTACAGCAACAATTACCACTGGTAAATTTCCTAACTACTCTGCTGATAATTTTACTGCTGGTCGTAACACTTTAGAGGAAGCTGCTTTAAGTGGAAATACTGCAACATTTACTTCTAGTCACACTCACGGTTTTAGTGGCAGTGTAAGTGGAACCACAGGTTCTACTGGTAGTGGCTCTAGTTTCTCTATTATGAACCCATACATAGTTGTTTATATGTGGAAAAGGACGGCCTGATGTTAAAACGCTTGATTTTTATTGGTGCCCTTTTTTTAATAACCAGCTATTTGCAAGCAGCACAAACTGGCGATTGCACTATGGGATCTCAATACTGTGAAGGTAATAGTTTAAATACTGTTAACAGTACTACTACAACAAATACTAATACCAACAATAATACTAATAACAACACAAATACCAATACCAATACCAATAATAATACCAATACCAATGTTTCTACTAATGCAAATACCAACACCAATTCAAATACTAATGTTAGTACTAGCACTAGTAATGTTAATTCTACTGCTACTCAAACTGTAACAAATAGCAATACTAATAATAATACTAATAATTCAACCAGTAATAATACTAGTAATAGCACTAGTTCTGTTAGCACTAACAATCAAAATGTAAATACCAATAACAACACTGCTACTAATACTAATAACAACACTTCTACTTCTACACAAAAAATTGAACAAGATATAAACTCGCCACCAGCTTCTGCTATCGCGCCTAGCATTATGTCTTACTCGCAAGATCTTTGTACGACTGGAGTATCAGGCGCATTTCAAGGCCAGCTCTTTGGTTTGTCTGGCGGTAAAGCGGTTAGAGACGAAAACTGTGAGCGTTTAAAACTATCAAAATATTTATACGATACGGGTATGAAAGTAGCTTCGGTAGCAATTCTTTGTCAGGACTCTAGAGTATTTAAGGCTATGGAAATGGCTGGTACGCCTTGTCCTTACATGGGCAAAATAGGTGAAGATGCTTCAGCTGCTTGGATTGATAATAAATTAGATCGACCAGATTACTTAGAGCGCAAAGATAAATTTATGCAAAGTTGCACTAGAAGCAAGAATCATAAAGGCGTAAGAAAGAGCCGACGCACCTGTGAAAAAGAGTATAGTTAGTCTGGCTTTATTTAGTAGTTTTATTTTTAGCAACTACATCCCAGAAGCAAACCAACCTTTATATCAACTACAAACTAACGCCAATAATTTTGAAGGCGAACTAGCTTATGAAGTAGCAGATGATGGTGTTTCACCAGCTATAGACTTATCTTTTAATTTTACTTTTTACGATCAAACTTTTAGTCAAGCGCGTATGGCCACCAATGGTTGTTTGCATTTTAAAACTAGTGGCGCTTATTGTAATGATTACACGCCAGATCCATTAACCGGTCAACATACTTATACCATGTACCCTTTTTGGACAGACTTAATTAGAGATAGCAATGCAAGAATGAAATCTTGGGGAGACTCAAGCAAAATGATTTTTGGTTGGTATGAACTGCGTGAATACAATCGTAGTGGTAGTGACAATAGTTTTGAAATAATACTGTGGCCTAATAATACTTTTGAGTACAGATATGGTGATTTAGATATACAAACACATGATGTACTTATTGGTGAAGCTGGTAACAGCACAGAAAAATATACGTATTTATTTTATGATGAATGTAGCACGGGTACCACTAACTCAGGCACTTGCGTAACTGTTGATTGGAATAACTCTATAGCAAACTCTGGTTTAGAAAATGGTGGCTCTTTATATGGGGTTGGCTCCGGTAACGGTAGCAGTATTGATTGTTCTAACCCACTTAATGATATGAGTTGCCCTGGCTATTGGGAAGCTTTTGACGATCAACAATGTGACATAGATCCGCAATATGCTCCGTTTTGTGCTGGCTATAGATTTGAACAAGACATTGGTTATTTTGTGCAAGAAGAAGAATTTGATTATGGTTTTATTGATGAACAAGAGCTTATGGCAATGGGTACTTTTATTGAAGAACCAGAATTTTTCTTTTATGAAGAAGAGGTATTTTTTGAACCTATGCGTGTAGAGGAATCATATTTTCAACCTGTATTCATAGAAGATTCTTTTCGTCAAGAAACCGTGTTTGAGTTAGATCCACTACCAGAACTATATGAATTACCAATTGAACTTATAGCTTTAACACCTTTTGAACAACCTTTTGAATTAACTATGCGTTTAGAAGAAGAATTTTTTTCTGAAGAATTTATCGAAGAAGAAATTTTTATAGAAGAGTTAGAAGAAATAATAGAAGAGTATTTTGAACCACAGTACGAAGAAGAAGTAGAAGAAATAATAGTAGAGCTTGAAGAACCAGAAATAGAAGAAGTAGTAGAAATAGAAGTAGAAGCTATAGCAATAGGTAAAATAGATGAAAAATCTGGTATCACGCAGACTCAATTAGACGTAGTGGCACAAACAGTTAGTGCTGCAGCTAATAGTGTTAGTGGCACTACCGCTGGAAATGATATACATGCAATTGGTAGTAGTGGTTCTGGACAAACAAACGCCAATATGAGTGTGAGCTTTGATACTATGAATATGGATTCTGTAAATACTGGCACACAAAATATTACAGATATAGGATCTGAAAGTATTGTGACAACTGTTGTTAGTATTAATGCAGATACCACAGATCAAAACAGTATGGATAACGTTCAACAAATAGAAAAATCAGAAGCAGATACAATTGCTGATAATATTATTGCTCAAAATTTAGAAGATCAAGCTGACCAAGTTGTTGAAGAAAGAGTTGCTAATAACGAATACGGTGAAGAAGAAAAAATAATTAACTACATAAACTACGTACCTGGGTTTGATGCTTATCGAACTACGAAATTACCTAATAAGATGGATTGGTACAAAGCTAAAGCCATTTATACTGATAACATAATACTTGATAATGAGTCTGCTTTTATACAAATGTTTGATGCAAATTATCAAAATCTTGTTAAAATAAAAGCAACACAACCGAATTTATAATATGGAATGGCTTAAAGGAAAATTAGGACAATTAATCGCAGTGGCTGCTTTAGTTAGTACTATTGCTGGTTTTGGTTATACTGGTGCTGGGTATGTGACTAGGTTAGAAGCAGTTGAAAAGCGTTCAGGTGTTTCTTATAAAAAAGAATTACAAGCCTTAACTGATACTGATGTAGTCATAGAAAAAGAAATTTTAGTACTACAAACAGAAATAAAAGCTTTGCAAGATAAAGTTGATGCCATACAGAAAAAACAAGATGATAGTGGTAATCCTTTAATATCAATAAACAAGAGGTAGATATGGAAACATTAATAGTAATTTTAGGCATAGTGATTTTAGGGGTGGTTGCTCTGAGAAAATTTTCACCTAGTAAATACGAACAAATTAAATACAATTTAAAAAATTGGTTTAACGAATAAAATGGCTAGAGCAACTGTTGCAGAAATAGATAAACGATTATCAGCACATGAGGCAGCTTGCGAAGTTAGATGGCGTGAAAACTGGCGTAGATTAGAAACAATTGAAACCGAAGTAAAATCAATAAACAAAAGCATTAGAGCTGGGCTAGTTTTTTTTGGTACTCTAATGCTAACTATTACTGGCTTTATGATAAAAACATCACTCTTCTAGCTTATGTAGTTTATTTTTTTTGTGTAAAATAAAAAAATGGCTCTACAAAAAATAACTTTTCAACCTGGAATAAATCGTGAAGGTACTTCATACGATAATGGTAGCAGTTGGTTTGATTGCAACTTAATTCGTTTTCGCATGGGCTTGCCTGAAAAATTTGGTGGCTGGCAAAAACTTTTAACTTCTACTTATCAAGGCACAGCTAGGGCCTTGCATAATTTTGTATCTTTAGTTGGGGTTAAATATTTAGGAATAGGCACACATTTAAAATATTACGTAGTTGAGAACAACAATGCCTACAACGACATTACACCGATTAGAAAAACCAGCACCAATTCAATAACTTTTGCTGCCACCAATGGCTCATCAACTTTAACAGTAACAGATGCTTCGCACGGAGCAGTAGTAAATGATTTTGTTACTATTTCTGGAGCAGCTACTTTAGGTGGTTTAATTACAGCTACTGTCCTAAATCAAGAATATCAGATAACAAATATTATTGATGGTAATACTTATACTATTACCGCTAAAGATACTTCTGGTAGTACGGTTACCGCTAATAGTAGTGATACAGGTAATAGTGGCTCAGGCACAGATGGTTCTTATCAAATAAATACTGGTTTAGATATTGTAGTTAGGTCTACAGGTTGGGGTGCTGGACTTTGGGGCGGTAATACAGATGGTGCTTTGACTACAACTTTAAATGATTCTGGTGGTATCTCTAATTCTGACACCACTATAATATTAACCAGTGCTACTGGCTTTGTAGCTAATGATACTATTTTAATAGGTGAAGAATTAATAACTATCGGGTCAGTTTCTACAAATACTTTGAGCAGTTGTACTCGTGGCGTGCAAGGAACTACAGCAGCAGCACATAGTGATGGTGCCACTGTGCAATTAGTTACAGGCAATGCTGATGCTGCTAATGACTTTAATGGTTGGGGTGTGGCTGCAACTTCTGGAGTAGAAACTTCATTAAATAATTTAAGACTTTGGAGTCATGACAACTACGGTGAAGATTTAATTTTAAATGTTCGAGGTGGTGGTGTTTATCGTTGGGTTGAAAATAATGGTACAGGCAATAGAGCAGTTGAGCTAAGTAGTCAAACAGGCGCAAATCAAGTGCCAACAGTAGGCTTACAAGTTTTAACTTCAGAAACCGATCGACATTTAATTGTTTTTGGCACAGATCCAATTGTTAACGACTCGAGATCTGGCGAGATAGATCCCATGCTTATTGCTTTTAGTGATCAAGAAAACCCATTAGATTTTAGAACCTTAACAACCAATACAGCTGGGTCACTAAGACTATCCTCTGGTTCTAAGATTATTGGTGCAGTAAAAGCCAGACAAGAGATAATTGTTTTTACTGATACTGCCATTTACAGTATGCAATTTATTGGGCCACCATTTACCTTTGGTTTAAATTTAATAAATGAAAACACTGGGCTAATAGGACCTAAAGCAGCGATTACTGCGCCTAGCGGTGTCTTCTTTATGAGTTACGATTCTTTCTATTTATACAATGGTACAGTGCAACAATTACCTTGCACCGTTAGAAACTATGTTTTTAGTGATATCAACCAAGAGCAAGGTTTTAAAATACACGGCTTTAGTAACAATAAACATTCTGAAGTAGGTTGGTTCTATCCTTCTGCTAGTGCCACTGAAATAGACAGATATGTAATCTACAATTATCAAGAACAAGTTTGGTATTACGGACAACTGAATAGAACTGCTTGGTTAGATTCTAATATTGAAGAATACCCACAAGCTGTTGGTAGTAATTATCTTTACCAGCATGAGTTTGGCTTTGATAATGATGGTGCTGAAATGACCAATGTTTTTATTGAGTCATCTGATTTTGATTTAGGCGACGGCGATAGTTTTTCTTTTCTAAAAAAAGTTATACCAGATGTGAAATTTTTAGATGATGATGCAGCTTCTAACGTTAATATAGTTACTAAAACTAGAGACTTCCCAGGCGATACGTTGAGTTCTGGGCAAACTTCAACTGTTACACCAAGCACTAAACAAGGCCACATTAGAGCTAGAGGCAGACAAGCAGTAGTACGTTTAGCGTCTAACGATGGTAACAATGGCAATTTAGGTGTAGGTTGGCGTTTAGGGGCAACTCGTTACGATATTCAAGCTGACGGCAGAAGATAATGGCAAAACTATTAGGCACTAGATTACCTATTGCTAATGGTTTGGTAACGCCGGATTTATTCAATCGTTTGGTTAGATTATTAGAATTAAACTTAGGCGAGTTTGATCCTATTAATACTGAACAATTTACTACGACAGAAAGAGATCAATCAAATTTTAACGCTGGTACTATTATTTTTAATACCACGACTAATTCATTGCAAGTATTTGATGGTGTTGGTTTTGCCGACATTACTGAACCATTTGCTATACTTACTGTTGCTGATAGCAAAGTTAAATTTAGTCCACAAATGACTTCTAGCTTAGGAGCTATTAGCGTTACAATTTCATAGAGGAATAATATGACCGAAGAAAGTAAATATGATGTTTTTCAACATGGGGTAGAAATACCAATTATGCGTAATGCTACTTTAGAACAAGCAGAAAACAAGATGAAAAGAAATCAAGCCTTGGGACGCAAAACATTTATAAAAATAAGAAACAAATAAGTGGCAATCAGTAGAGCACAAATGGCAAAGACGACTAGAAAGAAAGGCAAGATGCCAGCTAGAAATAAAAAGAATTTTCGTGCGACAAAATCTGGTGCTGGTATGACTAAAGCTGGAGTCAAAGCTTATCGAAAGTTAAACCCAGGATCTAAATTAAAAACAGCAGTAACTGGCAAGGTAAAAAAAGGTAGCAAAGCAGCCAAACGTCGTAAATCTTTTTGTGCTAGATCCGCTGGACAAATGAAAAAGTTTCCAAAGGCAGCAAAGAATCCTAATTCTAGATTAAGACAAGCACGAAAAAGATGGAGGTGTTAAATGGTAGCTAGAAAAAAAGTAAAAAGAACGGTAAAAAAAGTTACAAAAGCTTTAAAAAAAGCTAGTAACGCACATGCTAAACAAGCTAGAAGCTTGGCCGCTCTTAAATTAAAAAAAGGTGGTAGCGTTAAGAAAAAGAAAAGCGGTGCTAAGCCAACTAATCCAGCTCTGTACTCTAGAGTAAAAGCTGAAGCCAAACGTAAATTTAAAGTTTATCCTTCAGCTTATGCTAATGCTTGGTTGGTTAGAACTTATAAAAAACGCGGTGGTGGGTACAAGTAATGGCAAAACCTACGGGCGGTTTAACAGAATGGTTTGGTAAAGGCCCTAAAGGTGATTGGGTAGATATCGGTGCACCTAAAAAAGATGGCAAGTTTCAAAGCTGTGGTCGAGCCAAGGTCAAAGGTTCAAAAAGAAAATATCCTAAGTGTGTGCCCAGAGCCAAAGCCAACAGCATGACAGCAGCTCAAAGAAAAAGTGCGGTAGCTAGAAAAAGAGCCAAGCCTCAAGGCGTTGGTGGTAAACCAACCAATGTAAAAACGATTGTCAAAAAAAAAGATGGCGGTATTGTTACGCGCTTAAACAAAGGTTGTGGCGCAGTTATGTCAAATCGCAGAAAAAGAACCAGTTACTCGTGAACGATTGGGACGAAAATACTAAACTTAGTAAGAACTTTACAATCCGTGAGTTTGTTAAAAGTCAAACTGCTAAACGTAAAGAAATAGATAATTCTATTCAAGATGAAGAAATACTTAACAATTTAATTAATCTTTGTGAAAATGTAGTACAACCAATTAGAGATCACTACAAAATTGCTTTTAGTCCTAATAGTGGTTATAGATCCCCAGAACTAAACAAAGCCATAGGTGGCTCAGCAAAAAGTCAACATTGTTTAGGGCAAGCAGTAGACATAGAAATACCAACTGTTGATAACGAAAGTTTGTTTAACTACATTATAGAAAATTTAGAGTACGATCAGATTATTTTAGAATATTACGATGGCGTTAGTCCTAATAGTGGCTGGGTACATGTCTCTTATGCAAACCCAGAAGATAATAGGAAGATAGCCATGACTTTTGACGGAAGTACATATAGAATAGTATGAACAACATGGCGCATCTTATGATGACTTTTGATAACTTACACGAGGAATTATGTTAGATTCAGTAGTAGGTGTAGCTGGCAAAGTTTTAGACAAGTTTGTTGAAGACAAAGATTTGAAAGCTAAGTTACAGCATGAGTTGGATATGCAATTACACAATGCAAATCTAGCTCAAATAGAAGTTAATAAAGAACAAGCTAAAAACCCGTCCATGTTTGTCGCCGGTGCTAGACCAGCGATTATGTGGGTGTGTTGTTTAGGATTGTTATGGTCTTTTTTTATAGGACCTATATTGAATTGGGGCTTAATGGTTTCAGGATCTGATATCCCAATACCAGAAATAGCAACCGAAGGTTTGTTAACTTTAACTATGAGTTTACTAGGACTTGGTGGTATGCGTAGCTGGGAAAAGTCTAAATCTGTCGCACGTAGTAATTTAAAGGAATAGTTATATGAAAGACATAAAACCAAATCAAGAAGGCTTAATGTCTCTAGCAAATAAGAGACCTGATGTCGTAGAAAAAATGGGCTACGATCCAGATAGTTTTGCTGCTGGTGGAGTGGCTATGTTAGAAGCTGGTGGTATGGCTATGGACCCAGACATGGCAATGGAAGTATTCAAAGAAAAACAAGGTATTGAGAGTTTTGCCTCTGGTGGATTTGCTGATATGTTAGAAAAATTAAAAGACAAAATAAAAGATCTTAAATTCGATCAAGAAGAAAGCGATAAAATTTCTGAAAAATTAAGTCAATTTGAAGAAATGACAGACATTCAAGGATTAACATCTGGTGGCATTGGTCCTTTAAACAGACCAAACATTCCATCAATAACTAGAATGGCTGATGGTGGTATTTCTGAACTAGATAATGAATTAAAAAAGTTAATTGATACTTTTCCAGGTCTTAGTGGTGGCGATAGAGAATTACAAAAAGCTATATTAGATTTACAAAGAGCTCAACAATATACTCCAGACTCTGCTCAATACATTGATGAGAGTTCTCCTCTTAAAGCTATCTATCGACCTTATTATTCAGAGGTTACTAAGGCTTACAATGTTGGCAGACCTGGTAAGTTTGACCCTATGGCTGCAGCCCCAGAAGAAAGAGTGCAATTTAATTTAAAGCCTAGAAGAATTGCAGGTCAACTATACGCAGCCGACGGCATGATGGTAGATGGTCAAATGTTTCCAGATCGGGATGATTTAGTAACTGGTCCTGGTGGAGAACGTGACGATAAAATACCAGCCATGTTGAGTGATGGTGAATTTATTACCAACGCTAAAGCAGTACGTGGTATCGGTGCCTTAGCTGGTGCGCCAGCTGATGACCCATTTGCACAAAGAATGGAAGGCGCAAAACAAATGTACGCTTTACAAAAAGCGGCTGAAGGTTACATGGGATCAATGTCATGAGTGAATTTACGGTAGATAAATTAAAATTTTGTGAAGCAGATGGTAAAGAGATAGCTGAATTTTTAGCTGATAATTTTCATAAAGAACATTCTTTTTCAATTAATGGCAAATCACCAAAACTACATTGGGGTAGAGTTTCACATAAAATAAACAGTGTTCTTTTAGATGGTATTGTTTTTGTAGTGAGAGATACAGATGGCAATATAGTTGGCAGTGTGGGTTTAGAAGAAACCGATCATTGGTGGTCTAATGAAAATTTTTTAGGTGACTCTTGGTTTTATGTATTGCCTAAACACAGAGAAATTACTGATGGTGAAAAGCCTTCAGATCTTTTATTAAAAACTGCTATGGCTTATGCTAAAGAAAAAAACAAGCCTATAGTTATGGGTATCTATAATATTACTAGCATTGAAAAAGCAGAAAAGTTATTTTTTAAAAATGGGTTTCATAAAATTGGTGGAACTTATTACAACGATTTGAGGTAATAATAATGGGTTGTACTTGTAAAAAACCTAAAATAGAAAAAGTTGAAGCTGAATCTCTTGAGCTACCACAAACTGGTTATCAGTTTATTGATCCTTACGCAGAGGATATTAGCAGAAGAATACTATCTTCTTACTTTGGTTCGCCTGGAGAATATGAAGGTTTAATAGCTCAAGAAAGAGATATACCTATTGAAGGCACTGCTGATTTAACAGATTTGGAAAGAGAGGCTAGAACTTTATCTGGCAATCTAGGACAGTTTGGTGAATACATACCAGAAGCAGCTGGCGTTACCAGAGAAGGTATAGATGCTGCTAGAGCTGGTATTGGTCAATTAGATCAAGGCACTTTTAATTTAGCAGAAGCAGCTAGATTGGCCAGAGATCCTAGCGAAGCGATTAAAACTTTTAGCGATCCATTTGAACAACAAGTCGTTCAACAAGCTATTAGAGATATAACTGAACAATCAGAACAGCAAGGCATAGCTAATCGTGCTGGTGCAGTTAGCGCTGGAGCATTTGGCGGTAGCCGAGGCAGATTGCAAGAAACTGAAAGACAAGAAGCACTGGGTAGAGGTTTGTTAGAAGCCGTCGGCGGTATTAGATCTCAAGGTTTTCAAGGCGCTAGAGATGCTGCTGCTCAACAAGTCAGTCAATTAGGATCTTTAGGTCAAGGCATGGGTACGGCTGGTTTAGCTTACAGCACACTTGGTCAAGGTATTTCTGGCTTAGGTTCACAACTTGGTTCCATAGGTGCAGCGGGTCAAGACTTATTAACTGGTCAAATAGGCACGCTTGAAAATCTAGGACAAGCACAAAGAGGTATTACTCAAGATGCTCTCAGTAGAAGATTTAGAGCAGCTGATGTCTTAGCTGACGAACCATTTACTAGATTACAAAGAGGGCAGGCCTTATTAGCTGGATTGCCAATGGGCGGTATATCTGGTGGTACTGGCGCTCAAATGTATCAACCACAAACTTACAGCATGCCTAGTTCTTTACAAAGAGGTATTGGCACATTAGGACAAGTAGCAACTATAGCTGGAGGTTTTTAGATAATGGCAAAGGCAAAAGCAGCAATACCAATTTTATTTGATGCAGTATCTGGTGCTAAAGATGCTTTAAGTTTGTTAAGACAAGAAGGACCTAGAGCTGTTATAGAAAAATACGGTCGAAAATTTTATGATGAATTACAACAAGTCGACGATAGATTAAGAGCAGACTTAGACTTTAAACTCGAACTTGATAAAGTTAAAAAAATGAGCCCAGCTTTACGTGCGAAAGGATTAGAAACTAAAAAAATTACAGCTAGAGATAAAAGAATAGAACAAGAAGCTGGTAAAAGATTTGACCCTGAAACTGGCGGGTATGAAATGATAGATGAAGTGCCTTTAGAATTTAAAACAGGTGGTATAGCTTCAGCAATTATGGATATACAAAATAGAAAATTAGGTAGCGGTCCAATGGGCGAAGGTTTATTAGAATTACTTAGAGAACAATTGAGAAAAGATGACGAAAGATTAAATGTTAGAGATTTTACTGATGTTATTTTTGACCCTCAAGATCCAGTGGATCTGGGTATAGCAGGAGTAGCAGCCACTGGAGTAGGATTACCTGCAGCAGCCACGGCTAAGATTGCAAACAGTGGACGCAAAATAGTAAGGGGCATTGGCTCTTTATTGCCAGAGGCAAATGACAAAGCAATAAAAAATTATTTTAAATATTACTTAGGTAGAGAACTAGCTGAAGCACCTGGATTAATTAAAGAAGAAGTACAAAACATGGCAGACGGTGGTGTACCTATTCGTGGTTATGCAAAAGGAGGAGCTCTTTTAAATTTATATAAAAATATTTTTAAAAAAGACAAGAAGAAAGACGCTCCTAAAAAAGACTCTGATGTGGTTGAAGCTGGCAGTGGAGAGATTGCAAGCAAAGGTTCTGGTTTTTTAGGAAATACTATTAGATATGGCTCTCTTCCTGCAGCAATAACTCTTGGTGCCACTACGTCATTTGACGGTGGAGAAGAACTATCTAATCTCGATGATTTAAGAAAATTAAATACTCAAGTTAGTTCTCTTGCAAGCAATCAACTAGCAACTGCTCCGGAAGATTTATCTGGTGTTAAAGGAGATAATGTTGGCAAATATACTTTGGGTGTTCTTAGACAAATGAAAGACGACGCAGGAAATCCTAAATATAATTATGACCCTGCTACTGGCAAATTAACTGATAAAGATGGTAGTAGACCTACCTTCTTAGATTACGTAAAAGGTTTTGGTAGTGGTTACTTAGAAAAAGTTTCAGAAGATCCTGACTTTGCTAAGAAAATGATGGCAGGTTTTTCTGCTATGACTATGCCAAAAGAAGGCCCAGTAGGTTTTAGTCCATTGGGTTTAAGTGAATTTACTCAAGGTTACTTAGGAGCAGATATAGCTTTGGAAGAAACTAAGTCAGCCGATCAACAACTTTTAGAATACTTGCAACAAAACCCTGATCAAATGGATGCTTATTTAAAAGGTCAAGCTGCTGCTGGTGGAACTCTTGCCGAACTTTTAGGTAAAGATAAAGATATAAATGCTTTGTATCGAGGAGCCATACAAGATGCTTTAGATAGCAATCCAGAATATGCAAAAGCAGATTTAAGACCTAGCGATTTAGAACTTTATTATTTGTCAGGCGATAAAGCATTAGAACGAATTGGTAGAACTCAAATTGGTTCTATCGTTCAAGCAGGTGGAACGTTGGATTTAACTAATGTAGGAGTTAGACCTAATGCAAAAGGTAGAGCAAGGCTTGGTCTTGATTAAAAAAACTCATGGCAAAAAAAGAAGTAGGAATACTCGGAGACATAGCACAAGGAGTACAGTTTGGTACCTCTCAAGCAATTAGAGGAGTAGCTGAGCTTGGCGCATCATCAATAGATTTATTTGCAGACACAGATTTAACTGCTGATTTAAAAAGATTTTTTGACGAAAGACAAACAGACAAACCAGAGACTACAGCTGGCGAGATAGCTTCTTTCATAACTCAATTTGGTTTACCAGGTTTTGGTGCAGCTGGAGTTTTAAACAGAGTTAATAAATTAAGCAACATTCAAAAGGCAGCTGTCTTTGGCGCTGTTGATGGGGCAGTTGCGACTGATGATACTGTTACCTTGTTGGACACTTTTGTTGATAACGATTCAGATGAAGAGCGTTTGGCTAGGTTGAGAGGTTCAGAAGCTGCTTACGAAAGATTATTAGAAAGAGCAAATGTTGCAGCAGAAGCCAGTTCTTTTATTTTTGGTTTGCCTTACGCTTTAAAAGCAGTTGGCTATACTGGTGGAGCAATTGTCGATGAAGCGTTAGCTCCAATATTTGCTAAAGCTGTAGCAAAAACACAGTTAGGAAACAAATCTAAAAGTATTCAAAAAGCAGGCGACGATATTGAAGAAACAAATTTAAAATTATTTGATCGAGCTAAAAATTATTTTAGTACCAAAGGTGTTGGTGCCGAAGGATTAGCCAAGCCTAACGAATATGTAGCACAATTGTCACATGTCAAAACAGCAGAAGTTTTACAAAACTTAGAAGAAGTAAATAGAAACACTTCTATAATTCAGAACACCATAACTAAATTAGGTCAAAGCGGCTTAAGCCAAACTAACGCTTTGCAATTATCTAGGGACATAGAAGACAGTTTGTTTCCAATGATAAAAGTAAACTTTCAAAAACCAAAATTAGATTTAAAAGGACAAAGAGCTTTGGCTGAAAAAATACAAACACAAGCAAATAAAAATATAAAAGATTTAGAAAAAAAAATAAATTACAAATCTTTTGGTATAGAAGATAACGCTAAGATATCTACTTTAACTCAGAACGTTAGAAATCAAGCCGATAGTTTATCTAGACAAGTCTTAGAACTATCTAGAAGCGAAGCAGATGGTTTTGGTAATTTATTAATTCAAAAAGATTTACACGAAGTTATCTCAGGCAATATGGGTTTGTATGGCACCAGATCCTACAAAACTTATTTAGATTCTAATATACCTATAGACCCAAATCTTAGAAAATTTGCAGAGGATGAAATTCAAAAAATTATTGGAGTTGATGCTCAAGATGCTAATTATATTTTTAATCTTATAGCCAGAAAGACACCGACTAATAAAGATTATTTTGGTTTTGAAACAGGTGAATTTGTATTGGATGGTTTAGCAAAAAATAAAGATATTTTAAAAGGAAAAACTTTAGATGATTTGCCAAAAGTTAGAAGGGCTTTAGGCGAGGTAGCTGGATTTTTAGAAAGCACTCCAGAAAAAGCTATGGCTAACACGGCTTTAAAAGCTGCAACTACTGTAAACAAACTATCTTCTTTAATAGGTAAAACTAAAATGTTTAGAGATATAAAAGAGTTAGATAACCTAGCCATAAGAACAAATCAAAAGAAATTTTTAAAAGATCCAGATTTTGCAAAAGGAAAAGAAGTTAAAAAAATAAATGACATAAATACTGTAACTGTTTTTGATAAAGATAATAATCCTGTTATATATAAACAATTCAATCAAGAACACGGACAATTAGATGGTATGTACGCCAGATCAGATTATTTTGATGCTTTGTTAAGAACCACTACTTCTTTAGAAGCAAACGGTTCAGTTCTAATGGATTTTTATAAACCTTTTTTATCTGTTAAAGCAGCAACTCAATACGGAAAAACTGTATTATCTCCATTAGCACAAGTTAGGAACAATACTTCAGTGCCGTTCTTTGCCATGTTAAATGGTTTAGTCGGTTCAACAGGAAGACTAAAAGACTCTTATGCAAATACTTTTGCTGGGTTATTAGATCCTTCAAGTCAACTTTTAAGAAAAGATAAACTAGATGAGTTGTTAGTTGAAGGAGTTATGCAAAGAGGTGGTGCTTCTCAATTAGGAGAGGTGTTAGAAAATGCAAAAATAGCCTCTCAAAATAGAGGAGTAGATAGAGCTATTAAAGGCGTATCAAATATACCAGGAGTTAAAAACGTAACTAAATTTTCTGAAGATGTTTATAAAATGACTGATGATACAGCTAGAGTTTATGCTTATGAAAATGAAAAAATAAGATTTAAATCAGCTCTGCAAAATGTTTTAGATAATCCTAATCTAAAAGCAGAAGCCTATGAGGTGCCAATAGAATCTTCAAAAAATATATTAAGATTTAAAGAGATAATAAAAGTTGGTAAAAATGGCGGCCCAGTAATAGATGTTAGGAATTTAAAAAATATTAAAGTTAGAGAAAATCCACTAGACTCAAAAAATAAAAAAACAATAGATGGTTTAGAGGCTTTTACTAGGAGTGAAATGGCAGAGTTAACTTTAAACACAGTTCAAAATTATAAAAGAGTTGTTCCAATAGTCAGAGAAATAATTAGTAAATTGCCAGTAGGTAACTTCACTGCTTTCCCAGCTGAGGTAACAAGAAATGGTGTAAATGCTTTGCACAGAAGCATTAAAGAATTAGCTAGTGCAAATCCAGAAATACAAAAAATTGGAATGAGAAGATTAACGGGAGTCGCTACCACAGGAGGTTTCTTATCTGGTGGATTGGTTGCTTTAGGTTCTTATTTAACTGGTGTTAGCAAAGATAAAATAGATGCTTATAAAAGATCTGCTGGAGCACCGTGGGACAAGACAGCAACCTTGGTACCAGTTGGCTCAGATGGTTTAGGAAATCCGACAGAGTTTTTTAATTTTAGTTATATGAATCCTTATGATTTATTTCAAAGACCAGCTAATAGAATTTTAACTGAGATAGAAGAAGGCAATAGAAATGAAGAAAGTTTAACTAAAATAGCAGTGGATTCTTTTGGTGGAGCTTTAACAGAGTTTACCTCTCCATTTGTTGAGCCAGCATTTGGTTTAAATTCAGTGTTAGAGGCAGTTAATGGAGAAACTGGTACGGGTAGAAAAATATGGCGTGAAAGTGATACTCAAGGAGATCGGGCTTTAAAAGGTTTTGTTTATGTTTTAGATACTATTAATCCAGCAGGTATGCCTTTTCGACCGGTGGTAGATCCGTCTGGCACTAGTCTTTTGCCTGGAAAAGATTCTTATATAGATATTAGATTAAAAGATGGGCCTAAAGCTTTGTTTGGCAGAACTAAAAATGGCGAGCCAGTTAAAGGCAAAACAGGTAAAGAACTTGATGCTGGTGAGACAGTAATTCAAGCTTTGTCTGGAGTAAAAACAATAAAACCTGATATGCAGCGAGCTCTTCTTTATTCTGGATTTGAAGCCAATAGAGCTATTAGAGATAGTTCTCTTGCTTTTAACAACGCTTTAGAAACTATGAACGAAGATGATGCTAAAAAATATATTCAAGCTTACATTAATCAAAATGAAGATAGATACAGAGTTTTAAGAGATTTATACACAAATATAAACGATTCTAGACTTTTAGGTTTAAACGAACCTGAAATAATAGATACACTAAAAAGAGCAAAAATTAGTAATTACAATGAAGTTTTAAGAGGTTCCTTTGTGCCAATACCGATAACCAGTGAGAAAATAAATGAAGCAGTTGAAGGTGGCGCTCCAGTAAATTACTTTGATTTTAAAGATCTTGAATATTTATTAAGAGATCAAGAGCTAGAAGGTTCATTTAAAAATCCAAGAAGAAACGCTCCATTCTTAGAATCTTTAGGATCTCAAGTATTAAGACAGCAAGAACTAGATAAATTAGTAGGAGGATCTTAAAGGCCAAATTTAATTTGCTCGGCGTTGCCGTTTTTTTCAGCTAATTTAATCTGGCTTATGGCTCTATCAACCAACCACTCGACAGTATTAGCCCTGGTACGGTGTGTTAATGAAGCAAGTTCGCTAAGTTTTTTATGGGTTTCTTTGTTAACTCCTATGGTAACATGAGTCATAGTTTAATTCTCCTAGTATGTTAAGTGTTTCTTAATTTTGATAAATAATTGTATAATAAAATATGGCATATAACAAATACGGTGCGATCAAAGTAAAGCTAGATGGTTATGTCTTTGATAGCAAACTGGAAGCAGCCAGATATAAGTTCTTAAAAGAATTAGAAAGAGCTGGTGCCGTATCAGATATAGAGGTACACCCACCTTATCCATGTTTTATCGAAGGTAAAAAGATTTGTTTATACAAGGCAGATTTTAAATACAAAAACGCTAATGGCGAGGAGGTGGTGGAAGATACCAAAGGAGTGCAAACTGATGTCTTCAAACTCAAAAAGAAATTGGTGGAAGCGTTGTACCCAGGCTTGATAATACAGATCGTATCTTCTCCTAGAGAATAAGATGACCCAAGACAAAAAGACTTGTTCCGTCTGTCGGAAGAGTAAACCTATGGAACAGTTTGAGCCCAAGGTAAGACCGACAGGTACTATCTCTTATCGGAAGACCTGTCGAAGTTGTTACCAAAAAAAACGTTACCAGAATGTAACTCAAGATCCCTACAAATTTTTAGCCCTAATATTCACGCAATTAAAAAGTTCCAGAAAAAAGAAAAGACCCGATCTGAAGTGGGCTATTACCCTGGATGATGTGATTGATATCTGGGATGAACAAGAGGGCCGGTGCGCCTTGTCTGGCGTCTTAATGACGCATGCTAAAGATGGTCAAGGTAAGAAAGAACTCAATGCTTCTTTAGATAGGATCCTGCCACATGAAGGTTACATAGTTGGGAACATACAATTGGTGGCACACAGAGTCAACATTATGAAGCACAATCTATCGGAAGACATGTTCTTCTGGTGGTGTAAAAATATAATAGACTTTAAAAGTAAAAATTAATTAAACGCTTTCTAAATCGAAATTAATTCTTTCCTCAATTTTTCTTTCGTGGTTGTTCAAAGCTAATACCACCAAGTACTCTATTATGTTTTTAACGTCTTTTTCATTGTCTGAAGCAAATTTATTTAAAGACTCAAACGTAGCTCTGTTAATCCAAACAGGTTTACAGCCTGATCTTTCTATAAAAGGGTCTTCAAAATCACATAAATTTTTCACGTTGACCTCCTTTCATTACAAGGAATATGTCAAATTATACTATGATTTTACAAAAACTTACAATATTTTAAAAAGGTAGTGGCGTTAAACCTGTGATCCACTCATGATCTTGACAAGCTCGCTTCTGCATTTCTGGATTAGAGATCTCTTGGCCTTTGTGACAGAGCCAACTAGCACCGCTAACATCTATTAAAGGTTTGCTGTATTTACAATTACGACAATTCTTTTCTTTTGGATAGGCTCTTTGCATATAAACATCCTTAGATTCTTCAGCTAAATTTTTAATCCGCCAATCTGTTTCAGGTATCAAACTCTCTGGCGGATTCTCTGAAGTAATAACTCGTTTAGCTTTGGTCAACATACTTTGAAAGATCTCTTCGTCTTTGTTAATAACTTCGGTGTAGATATCTGAATTGTTTTTGTTGTAAACCAAAGCCAAACATTTATCTAATTTAAAAGCCCCCATATAACAATGCACCTGGGCTTCGTATTCCATAGACCAACGTTCATAACTGTCTTGTTTAACTAAATTTTTAAAACGGTTATCGTTCGCGGTTTTAATTTCTAAGATCGATGGTGCTTTTATATCTGGTAAACCTTTTATTACCCCATCAATGTGGCCAGAGAAATGATCGCCTAATAAGGAAGCTGTGTATTGTTTACCATTTTTATCTTTCTCAAACACTTCAAAGCCTTGCGCCTTTTTTAAATAGTCAACAATGATATCTTCTAAATGTTGACCCAGATCCAGGATCCTTGAAACTCTAGGTTCAAAACTATTGGGTGGCAAACACCAACGAAAGTTTAACCAAAGCATACGCTCGTCTGGATTACCAATCTGACTCATCCCTAAGTAAGGGCGATAACTAGCTGGCTCTTCCAACATAACATGGTCAATCATTTCATTTATCTTCTTCATATATAAATCTCCTTATTGGTGACAACTACTCTTTTAACATTAAAATATTTGCCTTCTTTCTTGACAGTTATTTTGTTTACGTCTTGCATAGCACCTTGATTAATTTTACGGACGGCATCTTCAGATCGACGCGGTACTCCCCACTTCTTTGCATCCACAATTCTACACCATTGGTTGATAGCTAGACCACTCATTCTAGGATGCTCAAACATAAGCGGTAAGGATCTAGGTAAAAAACTATCTTCTATCTGAAAGAAAACTCGACAGTAATCGTTGCCGTTTTTAGAGGTGGCCAAGGTTGCTGAAGTGCTAGTGACTATTTCATCTTTGGTTTTAACTCCTGGTTTCTCATCAGAAATCACAGCCCCACTAGCTGCCTTGGTTTGTTTAGCAACCTTACGTTCTTCTATTGGTACTAAGTAAGTAGAAAACTCTGAGATTGGAAACTCAGCACCACACTCAATACACTTCTTAGCATGAGGTGGACTTATAGCTAAACACTCGCCACAAATTTTTGGTCTTCTAACTTTAAATTCTTGATTGGGTTGAGCTGTATCAATGCACCCGTGTCGAGCAATGTTCTCGCCGTAGTCTAATAACAAACAATTATTTTTGCCTGGGTAAACACGCATGCCTCGACCACACATTTGCACATATAGGCCTAAGCTTTGTGTAGGTCTAAGCATAGCAATACAATCTGTTTTAGGCGCATCCCAGCCCTCTGTGAGGACACCAACGTTACAGATGACGTTTAGCTCGCCTGACTCAAAATCTGTTAGGATCTGCCTTCTTTCGTCGCCTGGAGTTTCACCGGTAAGTAGTTTGGATTTGATACCTTGCTTGGCTAAGAACATGTTCATCTTCATAGCATGCAATACTGAGACACAGAAGAAGACAGTAGCAGTTCGACCTTTGCTATAAGCTTTGTCTGACCAATCAGCAATGATGGCCAGAATAGTTTGTTCATCTAAAGCTAACTTCTCTAAATCTGATTCTTTGTAATCTCCACCTTTGAATTTTAATTTGGCTTTACTAGCATCAATGATGGTTTCGTCAGCTACCTGGTAAGATACTATTCTTGCTAGATAACCTTGGTCAATAAGATCTGGGATCTTCGCTTGATAAGCAACGTCAGAAAAGAAATGATCTTTACGTTTACCATAAATATAACCTTGACCCATGCGATAAGGCGTAGCAGTAACGCCCATAACTCTAGTGGCATGTTCAGCAGACAGCTCGGTAATAATTTTTTGATATCTGGTTTGATCGTCTGGCGAAAGATTGTGAGCTTCATCAATAATAATGTAATCAAACTTACCAACTTTTTCTAACCTAGCTCCAGCAGCTAGAGTATCTCTGGAAGCAACCAGGATCTGAGCATCTAACTCATGTCTCTTTAAACTACTAGATAAAACACCAACTGGTGCTTGAGGCCAAACGTTTTTTATTTTGCTCTCAGCTTGCTCAATTAATTCTTGCCGATGCGCCAAAACTAAAAACCTAGTATCTGGGTACGACATAATCTGTCGCTTGATAAAAGTAGAAAAGATTACCGTCTTGCCAGAAGCAGTAGGTAAGCTTAACAACGGGTGGTCGGTAATTGATTGGCTACCAAACCAATCGAAGAGCGATGTGACAGCGTCTTCTTGATAGGGCCTGAGATCCATTAATGTTTCGTCTTCTTAGTATTTACTTCATCATCTAGTCTTGCATCTGCTTCAAAGACTATTTCTTTTTCTTGAGCATCCATTAAATCAGAAAGCACTGAGTTTAAACACACAGCAATTAAGCCAGTGGCAGCGATGGTGTTGTGAGTCATTTCATAAGTCAGACGCATAGAAAAATGATTGAGTGCTGCAGTAAATTTGCCAGCGTCAAAATCTTTTCTTTTAGAATATTTTCTTAATAGATCTGACAGCTCTAATTCTAAATCATTTTTTAAATTTTCTTTCATTGTCATATCCTATGTTTAAAATGCTGAGCTCAGTATCTTTTACAGCCTGAACCAGGGTTGGATTAAATAAGCTATCTTCATTGCGCCAAAGCTTATGTACTTGTTCAATAACCTTTTCGGTATTTGATATTAAATCTTTTTCATTAAGATTAAGTGTTTTTCTTTTCATGTCGTCTCTCTTTATATTATTATTTAGTTAAGCAGTTTAAAGACGTGCTTAGGTCTCGCTTGATTTCCACCCTTGGTGGTAGGTGGATGGTATGGATGAAAGCCCTATTTCATCCAATCATAATCTTGCTCGCCGGTAGATTTCTCCGCAGCTTCAACTTCAGCTGGATCTTGCACGGGCGCAGACTTCTCCTCTGCTGGTGTGCTTGTACCTTTGCTTACAAAGTCGTTGATTTTATTGCTGTCGGCATAGCCATCAGTACCAGGCTCAATCTTAACCTTAGCTGTAAATGGTACATTCATCATTTCATCTAAGGCTTCACGATTGAAGCTAACGTCTGGATTCAAACCCATCGATTTACGCCAAGCTTTGACGCGTCTTGCAGTGACTTGGACGGCGTTGCCTTGCACAGTAAAATATTCCCATATCTTTCTATTAGCATGACTCGGACCTACCACATCAAACTCGACTTTGATAGATTGATTACCAGCTTTTGAGGTGTGTTGATTCCATTGATTTGCCACCATTTCATAGTTCCCGTTAGGGATAGGTGAGAAATCATTTTCCTCTTCCACGCTTGTTAAGTCTATATCAAACTCATCTGTCATTTTTTTGTCTCCAGAACACAAGTAGTGCACAGGTAGATTTTTTTGTTTAATGGTCCAAACCAACCATTGGATTTCACAATCACTTCAGCTGGCCTCCCACATTTTTTACACAAATTAATCTCCTTGCACACTGCTAGTGCTCATTAGTTTTTTAGTTGCTGTTTTATATTCGTCGATAAACGAATCCCATTTGAGCTCTATCTTATCGGGAAGAGGAACTCGACTCTTCGCATCGAAAGCCGCGGAGAACTTTGTAAAAAGCATACGCTCACCCATGGCAAGTGCACGTGACTTTTCATTAAAGCCCTGCCCCGACTTAGTAACACGAATCTGATGATTTGCAAATAGATTGAAGTCAACCCACTCTCTGATTTTAGAACTGACCTTCTTATGTAGGTTAAGTTCCCAACGATCGTAAGGCTCACGCTCAGGATCTGCAAATGTTCTGATGGCAACGTGAGATAATAAAATCACGTTCATATTCTTTTTGTCGTTCAAGACATCCAGGGCTCTGAAGATCTTCTGAAAGCCTTCAGCTGTCATGGTGTAACCTTTACCAAAGCCGATGTCTTCTATGGAAGACACATTCTTTTGACGACAGACTTCTTCTTGAATTAATTTTTCTGCCCAGTCGGTGGTGTCAAGGATTACAGTTTTAAAATTATGTTCTTCTTGTACCAATTGTTTTAATCGTTTCATTAAATCTTCAAACGATTCGCACAATGGAAAGGAAGAAGTGTTGACATATCTAGTGCCTTCTTCAGTCTTAATAAATATAGGGTTAGGGGCACCCGCAGCAAAGGTAGTTTTACCTATCCCATCGGTGCCAGCTATGTTCATTTTTATTGGGCCAGGGTTCATGCCTGTTTCGATTTCATCTAATATACTCATTTTTTCCTCTTGTCTAAAAACGAAACATAAGGCCGATCGGAAATCTTAGTCGTCAATGCTTCGCTTAATTTTTGATAAATTGTGGGGTGTTGTTCAGCAAGAGCTGTTGTATCTTTCTTGTTCTCTTTAAACTCTACGCTAAAGGGAAAAAGTTTTTCTGGGATCTGACCGGCTTCGTAGATGTCTGAGATCCTGCTTTGATCCCATTCACGTTTGACTCGATAATCAACTTTGATATCAAAATCGTACTCAGTGAAATCTATTCTAGTTGCACCGCCAGTGTTGTTAGTCAGCTTCACTTCTTCAGCTACTCGAGGGTGACGAGCGATAGCAATATCTAAGTCTTTACTTTCATCTCGTAACCTAGCTTGCATAGCTAAGTTGTTTTTCTTTCTTGATAATAAGTCGGCGAGGTCGTCGAACTCTTCTACAATATTCTCTTTCATAACTTTACTCCTGAGCGTAGTATTGGCGAAAGAAAAATAAATGTCAAGAAATATTTTTACTTTTAGCAAAAAATAATTTACAATCCATGGCATGACATTAAAAGAATATATTATCAAAAGAGGTGAGGGTCCTTTGGCTAAAGATTTAGGAGTCTCAGTTGACACAGTAAAATCTTGGCGTTACGGCAACCGCGAACCAAGGCCAAAGCAAGCAAAAAAATTAATACTTATGACAGGTTACGCTATGACCTGGGAAGATATTTACGGACCCATAGAAGAGAATGCCCTTAGTACTGAATGCTGATTCGCAGTTAGAGAATTTTTCTGACGAAGCCAAAGCCGAAATGCTTTGGTCGTTTTGGGAAGAAGGCTTTCATTTGATTCCGTGTGGGTCACGTAAAGAAATTATTCCAGAATATTTTCGCAAGCGTCATCCATTTGAAAGTGATGAAGTCTTAGCAGCGAAATGGGCCAAGACCCCTAGAGTAAAGTGGGAAACTTATCAACGAAGACAGCCCACCCAAGAAGAATTGAGAGAGTGGTTAGTCCGATATCCAGGAGCTAACTGGGCAGCTATCACCGGTATAACTTTTGTAGTACTAGATTGTGATAGCACCGAGGCGGTTGAGTTCGTCGAGTCTGGTCAAGTAACTCGATCGCCTCTGAAACAAAAAACCCCACGTGGTGGTTATCATTATTTTTATCAAGTCAACGAAGGCTTGAATGTTCGTAACATGACTGGCAACTTAGATGTCAGAGGCGAAGGTGGTTATGTCATGGTTTCGCCTTCACTCAAATATGGTTTTGAATTAGCACAAGGTGCTTCGGTCAATGACATGATGGATCTGCCGATGTTAAACATGAATGATTTGAATTCAATACACGAATACAATCAATCAGGAAAGGTACAGCCGTTATCATTAGGAACAAAAGTAGCGACAGATCCTGTCGCTGTCGGTCAACGTAACGATACCTTGGCAAGACTCTTAGGCAAATGGATTCGTGAAGGCTGGGGCTATCGTGAAGTTTTAATTAAGGCTTTCGATTGGAACCAAACATTGCCTTCCCCACTGCCTTTGCCAGAGGTTTTACAAACAACCATGTCGATTACCCAGGGTCATGTCAAGCGTAATCCAGAAGATGTAGATGCTGGAATCATGGCTTGGAAGACGAGCGAATGGCAGATAGATCTAGGCGAAGAGCTCAAAGAAATACTGGATCAAGAAGATCCCATCGAAGTTAAAAAGGTACAAGACAACAAGACCGACCCACTCAATTTAAAAAGTTACAACGATGAATTCTGGACAGGCATTGAACCTGGTACGATCGAACAGTATTGGGGTGATTGTTTTATCTTTGAACAGTCTAGGTGTCTATTGATTGGTAAACCAAAGATAGGTAAGTCGCATTGGTTGGGAGCGTTTGCAGCAGCAGCCACAACTGGTCAACAGTTTATGGGTATGCCTTTTACCAAACCGTGCAAAGTCATGTGGCTACAAGCTGAGATCATTCAAGAGTTCTTAAAAAATAGAATCGATTTGTACTACGAACCGTACCGACACGATCCAGACTTGATGGCCTTGGGACATGCAAACTTAATTCCAACTGGCCGACTCAGAAAGAACATCATGCGTGACAAAGACATCAACGCAATTGCTGAGAGTATTGATTATCATCAACCTGACATTGTCATGATTGATCCGATTATTAATTTCTTTGATGGTGAAGAGAACAGCAACCAAGAAATCCACAGCTTGCTATCCAGAATCGATCGCCTGATTGAACTCTTTGGCGTGGCAGTAATCATTGCCCATCACACGGGTAAAGAACGAGCCGATGATGCTTCGTTCATGTCAGCCCGTGGAGGCTCAGCTTTTGCTGGGTGGATGGACTCTGGTATCAAACTGATGGGACAACGTCCGAATGTAACAATGTTTTATGAAGCACGTAATGCCAAAGAACCTGACACGCATTTGTCTAGGTTTGATTTTGAGAAAGGTTATTGGGATATGGTGGACTTTGATGAAGGTCCAGACGAAGTAGAGATTGCACAAAAAGTAGCAAATGCTATGGACAGAGTTAAGTTTTACACTAGACAAGAATTAGAACTATTGGCGCGTGAAGCACTGAAAGCAAATAACTTACCGAGTGGCGAGCGAGCAGCCCGTTATGCTGTGAGTCACGTGCAAAAATACTTAGGCGATGTAGTCAAGACGAAAGCGATTCCTGGTAAACAAACTTGGCACTATCGTTTTGATAATCAAAGCCGTAAACCTTGGGAGGCAGAATGAAACTAGATTGGCCCTCACTCAAAGAAGCTTGCATCGATACCTTTCTTGGTCTGCCGATCAATTGGTTGTTGTCGTACGCAGTATTGGCAACGATGTTGTATTTAGCTTTTGACAATGCCTTTATTATCTCAGCGACCCAGGTAGCAGTGCTAACAGTATTTGCTATCATAAGAAAGTATTTTATTAGAACTCATTACAAACGTATCAATGAATCCGTACAAGATTGAAGGCCCAGCACTGATAAGCTTTAGTGGAGGTAGAACTTCAGCGTTCATGTTGAAACAAATTATTGACGCTCACGGGGGCACGCTACCCGATGATATTTACGTGACCTTTGCTAACACTGGTAAAGAAATGCCTGAGACTTTGGACTTTGTCCAAGCTTGTAGCGAGCACTGGGACGTAAAGGTACACTGGCTAGAGTTAGAAATGGCTGATGAGCGTCCGGTTTATCGTACAAAAGAAGTTACTTATGAAACTGCTAGTAGAGACGGCAAACCTTTCGAGGCCTTGATTGGACGCAGATCCTACTTGCCGAACCCAGTGGCTAGATTCTGTACTGCTGAGTTAAAGATTCGACGCATGAAAGATTTCATGTGGAAAATGCAAGGCTATAAGCATTGGGATAATGTCTTAGGCTTACGTTACGACGAGCCGAGACGCGTGAGCTCATCAAGAAATGCTTCTGATCGAGAGCGTTGGGGTAATTTAATGCCCATGTATGACGCTAAGCACACAGTCAAAGATGTCTTGGAGTTTTGGCAGAAAGCAAACTTTGATTTGACTTTGCCGAGTATCGATGGACAAACATTGGCTGGCAATTGTGATCTATGTTTCTTAAAAGGGCGCAAGACTTTGACTAAACTAATTAAAGAACGTCCGGATCTAACGACCTGGTGGATAGCCCAGGAAAATAGAATCGGCGAGGGTACTGGGGCAACCTTTAGGTCGGATCGCCCACCTTATGTGGAACTCTTGAAGGAAGCTGAAAACCCAGTGATGGATGATATGTTTGAGGACGATGCGATGTCGTGTTTTTGTCATGATTGATATTCACATTGGCAATGCTTTGAATAAATTAAAGGAATTGCCCGAACAATCAGTGCATACTTGTGTCACGAGTCCACCTTACTGGGCGCAACGTAACTACAACGATGAAGCGGAACAGCTTGGTATGGAAACAGACTCAGAAACTTATATAGCAAATATGGTTGCAGTATTTAGAGAAGTAAAGCGTGTCTTAAAAGACGATGGTACTTTGTGGTTGAATCTAGGCGATACCTATGGACAGCAACAAGGCTCAGGCTTTAACACAAACAAAGCCAAAGGCAGAACAAATAGAGTCAAAGATATGCAAACAGAACTAGGCGATGTCAAAGTTAACTTTGGGTTGCCGATTAAGAATTTGGCTGGGATCCCCTGGAGGGTAGCCTTGGCCTTACAAGCAGATGGTTGGTATCTTAGACAAGATATCATCTGGCACAAACCGAATCCCATGCCTGAGAGCTGTACCGATCGGTGCACAAAGGCACATGAATACATATTTTTATTGAGTAAACAGGCTAAATATTACTACGACAACGAAGCGATTAAAGAAGAAGCTAAATATCCAAATGGGCCTGATAGCCCACAAAATATTAAAAAAGGCAAAGGCATGAAGGGTATGGAGATAAGAGAAGGACTAAGCAAAATAGGTGCTCTGGAAAAACGTAACAAGAGATCCGTCTGGACAGTGACAACAAAACCTTTTAAAGAAGCTCACTTTGCTACCTATCCGAAAGATCTGATTGAGCCTTGCATCTTAGCAGGTTGTCCTGAAGGTGGCACAGTATTGGATCCTTTTGCTGGTAGTGGCACGACAGGTATTGTCGCAGCAATGTTTCAAAGAAGGGCAGTATTAATAGAATTAAATGCTGAATATGTAGAAATTATGGAAGCAAGAATGGAACAAGAATTAGGGCTTTTTTGTGAAAAAACGGTTGTGCAACGATGATTAGCGATTTTGCACAGCGTCTGAAAAAAGTCAATAAAATCAATACCTTTATGGTTGTGCAGTTGTGCAAGTGCACATGCCTGCACATGCGCACAGCGTGCTCTGAAACCCTTATGTTTACTGGGCTGTGCAGTTGTGCAGTTGTGCACTTCTATAAGAAGGGGAATGAGTGGGTATGTAAACCCACATCCCCACCCCCTCTCATCCCACTTATAATAGAAAAAATAAAAAGGAGAAATGAATGAAAAAAGAAAAGTGTAAGATTAGGGAGAATGGATATTTGACAGAGAAAACTTTAACGAATATAAAAATTAAATATAAAAAAATGAATGAAAAAAGTAATGACAATGAAAGAACACATGGAGCTAGTGGCTAATTTAAAAAAGCCTAAGCAAAAGTTAACAAGAAAAAAGGAGAAAAAAAATGCCAGCTAAAATAAAACCTTCACAAAAAGAATACATCAAGGATGGTAATGGTAGACCGACCAGGATGTGGCGTTGGAAACATTACTATCTGAAACAAGCAACGACTGAAGAGATCCAGAAAGAATTGGCAGAAGGTAAAAACAAACATAAAAATAAATTGCTTAACGAATTGCAAAGACGTGGAGTAAAATCAGTCAATGGCTAGAAAAAAGAAACTTACTAAGATGCAAGAGGTGTTTGTCAATCTCATGGTGTATCAAGATCTAACGCAAACCGATTGTGCTCATCGAGCTGGGTTTAAGAATCCGGAGGTAATTGCCAGTCGCATGATGAACAATCCAGAATATCTGCATGTTCAAGAGCGTATTCAACAGATGAAAGCGTTGCAACGTAAGAAGTATGATATTAATTTTGAGAACGTGGCTAGAAAATTAGCAGTAATTAGGGATGCCGCTGCGGCTGATGGCTCTTATGGACCAGCAGTGAATGCTGAAATCGCACGAGCTAAACTCGGTGGCCTAATGGTGGATAGGAAGGAAGTGCGATTTGGTAAGATCGATGGCATGAGTCGAGAACAATTGGAACAGCGTTTGAATGAACTCTTGGAACAAAACCAAGTGCGAGTTATCGAAGGCGAAGTAGTTAATCTCAAGGAGGTTAGCAACCAACATCAGAATCAGGAAGATCAGGATCCTGGGTAATATTTTTTTTGCGTAGTATCTTCGTTACTTCAGGTCGATAGTAACTGCTTTGAGCAAAGATTTGATTGAACTCATCATCAGTCAGATCAAGTTTGCTTTTGAGTAAATCCCAGGCATCATCAATTAGTTTGTCGTAAGCAGTGTATTGTTCGGATCTGCCTTGATCAAAAAGTTTGTGTTCGAGTAACTCGATTGCTTCTACTATATTCATATTATTTCTCCTTTGTTGTGCGAGCGCCTATCAAGTAATCGAAACATCAACTTGATAGGACTTGCGTGTTATTCTTCTAATAGATTATTGCGACCTTCTAGCATAGCTTCAATCTCAACTTCAAGATTATCTATCTGTTGGATTAAAGTATCGTATTGCTCTGGCGAAGTAGCGTGTCTTTCAATGATACCTCTAACCTGGGCTAGGATCTCATCATAACCTTCGTAGGTTAAGTTTCTTCTTTTGTTTAACATTATTATTCTCCTTTTAAATATTTTTCTAACAGATCCTGAGTCGATAGTTTTTTGCCCATGATAATAACCTTACTATTCTCTAAGACTCTTTCCACTAAGCCATTATTATAAATGGTATCTCTAACATATTTGCCATCTTTTGTATCTTGTGGCCTATCGTCATACCACATATTAGAAAGGTTGTGAAAATGGTAAGACTTAGTTTCTTTTGCCCAAGCCTCAAGTTCTAATAGAATTGCTTGTTGTTCAACTTCGGATTTATATTGAGTCATGCTTCCTCCTCTATAAAAAATTTAACTGCTTCTTTGCCCAACTTTCTTTTATATTTTTTGTAATATAAATCATTGTATTTAATCCATAACTCCCTATCAGATGATTCGATATTACCGGTAATCCGCCACCATTCTTCTGATTGACGCCACCCTTTATAATATTTACTTTCAATATCATTTATTTTTGCTTGTAACTTTTTTAATGTCATGCTTCCTCCTTTATTGTTTTATAAGCATCTGATTCTTCTTCATAACAAGCACCACATAACATTTTGATTATTGGTACATCATCTAAATTTTTGTAGCCACTATCTGCATAATTATTATTATCAATAATATAATCAGCTTTATAGCCACATTTATTGCAACAACCTTTACTCATGCTTCCTCCTAAATTAATTCTTTGTTGTGGTTGTATTCGCCTTCGTTCATGCTTTCAACCCATGTCCATTTATCCTCTATTCTGTAAAGAATATCTTTGCAACAAGATACTCCATGAACAACAAGTGCGATATCTCCACACCAACCAGGACTATCTGGAACATAGTTATCTAGGATAATTACATTGTATAAATGGTCTTCTGTTATTTCAAAACCTCCGTAATGCTCGTTCAATGCTTCTGCGATTTGGTTTATATCTTTTTGTTTTGGTTGGCTCATGCTTCCTCCTCTTGATTAATTATCTGTAATTTATATGTGCTAGTTCCGTCATGACAACTAACTTTTGCTTCAAATAAATGCTCGTCTTTTTTGCCGTTCAAAGTTCCTATACTAAAACTCCAATCAGAGTTAGGTATTATCTTCCAAAAGATATCGTAAGGACAATCTAAAATAAATTCATAAGATACTTCGTCATTATTCCAACCATGATTATCAGAGTATATTAAAACTTTTCTACCTAAATAATTTTCAAAACATTTTTTTATATCCCATTTAAATTCTTCAAATTCATCTCTATCCGAATATGGCTCTAATACTGCTATGTTCATGCTTCCTCCTTTTCAAGTTCTTCTATATGGTCAAAGTCAAACCTTGCTCGACAAGTTTCAATATCTCCTTTGCCTTCTTCTATTAAATCGCCTTCTTGCGATTCAGCTTTTGCAATTGCGTCTTCTTGCGATTCTGCTTCTATAAGCCATTCTTCACGATACCAAACATGGTTAAGTGCGTATGCTGTTACTTTGTATTTTTTCATTTATAAGTACTCCTTTGTTTCTTCAATTTGTTCTAGCGATTTTGGATTGTTATTAATCCATTCAACAACTTCATGCCAATCATCAGAAGAGAATAAACCAAACTCACTATCTGGGTTTGGCGTTGGACCATAGCCATAACACATAGTCACACAAAATCTTGGAGAATATTCAACTCCAAAAATATCTAGTGAATTTTGTTTTCTGATTTCTGGGTCAGGACTATCTATCCAAATATGATAAGCCTTTTCATCTTCCCAATTTTCTTTGGTCACAGATAAGAAACTTGGCAAAGCATCATTCCCATAAGAAACATTCTCCCAACCTTCTGGAATATCCAAATCTGCGTAGTAATCTTCCCAACTCTCTCCCTTAATCATGGCAAGTTCTTTTTCTGCTTCTAATTGTTTTTTAAATTTACTCATAATTTTACTCCTGTATTTTTATTAATTAATAATTTTATCTAAACTTTCTTTAATATAGATAACAGATATAGAAATTTCATCTGCTCGTTTAAGAGAGGTGTTCGATAAATCAATTTTTTTAACTGTTTTTAATAAACGTTCTAGTTCTTTTTGACAGCTTATAATTTTTTCTAACTCGTAAGTATTCATATTTTTTTCTCCTAAAATTATTTAACTTATATGTAAATTATTACATATTTTTAAAATTTATGCACAGATATTTACAAATAATTACATAAGCTATCAAGATAATACAAGTTAAGTAATTTTTTTGATGAGTGCTTATTTTAAATGGTTAATATGACTTCCCCCCTCTCGCCCAACCTTGCGAAATGTTTTCAAAATGAAAATGCGTCTGGCGATTTGCGATTTGTGGCCGTTGATTTGCGATTTGTTTAGATCTGAGCAAGAGATCCGGATCTGTAAAATTAAAATCCCGATCTGGAAATTTGCGAGTTCGTGCGATTTTTTTTGAATGCCCCAGGCGTTAACCTGGGGACTTTCACTTTAGGAGAAGTAAAGTAGTCGAGAGAGTCGACTTGCGTATCTTAATACAAAAAATTGCCAGAGCAAAATAAACTGCGATTTGTTAGATCTTATAGAGCTGTCTCAAACTGCGGCCTGTTCCGGTAACTTGCGGCTTACTTGCCTGGGGACTCCTGGTTTTAGTGTGTGATTGGGACTAATAAACCAGGAGCTTGTTTTTTTTATTCGTAATCGGGGAGCATCATTTCATTCTCCCATTCAAGCATGATTTCGTCAGTAGTTTCGTAATCATCTAACAACCAAAGTGGCTCGCCATTCCAAGCACAGAAGACACCCCATTCAAAACGTTTGTCTTCGGCATTTGGTTTTTTAACAGCATGAAAACGAAAGTCAGTTTTTTGTTCTTCCATTTCAATGTCAAGCCAATTGATTGCCCCATTTAAATATAAAGTTTCTGCGTCTTTTAAAAAAGGCGAGTCTTTATATGTTGGATTGTTTTTTTTAAAGCCCTTATGTTCATAAGTAAATTCAAGAACATTCAAAGCGTTCGTACCTATGCGATATATTTCTCCCTTTTCCAGGATTCCTCTCGCATTATCTATTGTTAATAATTTCATATTTATCTCCGTAAAGTTATACTTGCATTATACTAGACTTTAAGTAAAATAACAGTATCTATTAACAATTAAAACTTTAGGAGGTAAATATGGGAATGGATGTGTACGGAAGAGAGCCTGAAAAAGAAATAGGCGAATACTTTAGAAGCAACATATGGTGGTGGCGTCCTTTATGGAACTACACTGCTGAGATAGATCGTTTTTATGCTGAACAAAAAAACGCCAATCAATTAATTTCAGAAGAACTTTTCGAGTCGGGACATTGTAACGACGGCGAAGGGCTTGAAACTGATGAAGATTGCCGAGAGTTAGTACAGCGTTTGAAATGGTCTATTGATGAAGGCTTGCTTGCTGAGTATCAAAAGGAAATTGATGAGAGCATCAAGGTAGCCAAAGAGAACAATGCCAAAGTTGAAAAAGAATTTGAAGCATTGAAGAAAAAAGTAGCCAAAGTTACAGGCAAAGATAACTTGGTGCCAAAAGACTATCCAGAAGATTTGCATGATGAATGGAATGCTCTTTATTCAAAGCGTGATAGTCGAGATAGTTATCCTTTTTCACAAGAGCACGTGGAAGAGTGGATTAGATTTCTTAAATATTGTGGAGGTTTTGAAATAAATTAAATTTAGTCGTAAGGGAAAGGGCGACTTCGGTTGCCCTTTTTTTTGGTCTGCGAGTTATTGCGATTTAATTAAGTGCGAGTTGTTAAATCCTGGAGGTGGCCAGTCTTATTTGTTTGGGGAAGATCTATCAGAGCTGGATCTGGGATCTCATTCAGATCTATAATCATAAACAACATAATTTAATTCTTCGTCCCCGATAAGCTCAGAATAAAGAATATAACCACTGGCTCTTAAATCTTTTTCTTTTTCTTCTACTTCTTTCTCAGTGTCAAAAAAAAGCGTATCTAATATACAACCTTGAAGAAAGGTTATTATTTGAAAGTTTGGTTTTATCATTTTTATTATCTCCATAAAGTTAAAATTAAATTATACCTGGCACTATACAAAAAGTAAATAATAGTATAAAATTATTTATAATTTTAATTCAACAATAACTTTAGGAGGTTTAACAATGAATAAAAAATTACCTTACGAAGTCAAGAAAGCGTTAGCAAAATTGACTAAATTAAAATCTGATCATGCTTATATTGTGCATTGCAAAGAAATCAACGCACAAGAAAAGACAGTCAATGCCTATAAAAAAGAACTTAAAGAAGTTCTTGATTTTAAATTGACGCCCCATGGTCTATTAGTACCTAGCGATGCCATAGAAATAGAATGGAAAAAACAGAACTTAACTGTTTCTGATTCTGTTGTTGGTAATACCAAAGGCTACAAAGTGCATCATTACTTTAATGATGGCGAGGGAATATCTTTTGATGTTCATAAATCAAAACCTAGAAAAGCTGTAGTGGTTTATAGAAATCTACAAGTGGAGGATTACAGATAATGAAAAACTTTATATTAGGATTTGGATTTTGTTTTTGTCTGTTGGGATTATTTATATTGTTCGATAAAAGTTACTACTACTCTATCGTTCAATATTTACTCACTATCTTATATGGTATGGGTTTAAGTTTTTTCTTAATGGGAATGTTAAGAGATTTATAAAAAAAATAATTCCTTTGAAAAGCCCGTCATTTTTTGGCGGGTTTTTTTTTTGGCTACCGCCCCCCCTTTTTTGTCGCACGCGTATATATCTATATATAAAATAACATTTCACATATATAATCTTTAGAAAATGAAAACAAAGACCAAAATGATAAAAAATAATGGAAGATTTCTATCTAATAGCTGTTTTAGGTTTATGTGCTTTGATCATTTATATAGATAATAATTATTCAAGAGAAGTTGTTATTATGCGAAAAAAATTTGTGAAAGGCATAAAACTATATTGGAAGGCTCTGAAAGATTGGGAGTCCGGTAATTAATTATCTAAGGGACCCCTATTGAGGCCACAAAAATTTTATAAAAAAAATGTCATTTGACCATCTAAACGACGACACCATAAAAGAGATCTTAATGATTCAAGATCGTTTGAAAGTTATGGAAACTAAAAACAAATCCAAAGAATCCTTTTTGGACTATGTGAAACATGTCTGGCCTGAGTTTGTTGAAGGTGAACACCACCGTTTGTTTGCCAGTAAGTTAGAAGCTGTCGCCCAAGGCAAAATTAAAAGATTAATTGTCAATATGCCACCCAGACACACCAAGTCTGAGTTTGCTTCAGTGTTCTTTCCGTCTTGGTTTATGGGACTCAAACCAAACACCAAGATAATGCAGACCACTCACACCGCTGAACTCTCCGTTCGTTTCGGTCGAAAGGTTAGGAACCTTATGGATCAGAACGAATACAAACAAATTTTTGATAATGTTGGCCTCTCCGCCGATTCCAAGTCGGCAGGGCGTTGGGAGACTGACAAAGGCGGTGAGTATTTTGCTGCTGGAGTGGGCGGAGCGATCACGGGGCGTGGTGCCGATCTGTTAATTATTGATGATCCGCACTCAGAACAAGATGCTCTTTCTCCGTCAGCCTTAGAAAGTGCTTGGGAGTGGTATTCCTCTGGGCCGCGACAACGTTTGCAACCAGGCGGCACGATTGTCATCGTCATGACCCGTTGGAGCACGCTGGATCTGACCTCTAAATTAATCAAACGCATGGGCGAAGACAACGCCGATCAATGGGAGGTCCTAGAATTGCCCGCGATTTTAGATTCTGGCAAACCGCTTTGGCCTGAATACTGGCAGCTAGAAGAGCTTGAAGCAGTGAAAGCGTCAATTCCTGTCGCTAAGTGGAACGCTCAGTACATGCAGAATCCCACCAGTGAAGAAGGTGCCATTGTCCGCCGTGAGTGGTGGCAGATTTGGGAACACGAAGAACCACCGCCAGTAGAGTACATCATTCAATCTTACGATACGGCTTTTTCTAAAAAAGAATCCGCTGACTACTCGGCGATTACTACTTGGGGCGTGTTTCAACCGACCGATGACGCGCCCGAATCAATCATTCTTTTGGATTCTAAAAAAGGCCGGTGGGATTTTCCTGAATTAAAAACCATTGCTTACGACGAATATCAAAGTTGGAGCCCCGACATGGTCTTGATTGAAGCTCAATCGAGTGGGACTCCTTTGACGCAAGAACTCAGAATGATGGGGATCCCAGTGATTAACTTCCGACCTTCGCGTGGGAATGACAAAGTCACCAGGATGCACTCAGTGGCACCAATGTTTGAAGCGGGTATGGTTTGGGCTCCAGAAATGGGTTTTGCTGATGAACTGATTGAAGAGTGCGCGGCTTTTCCTTATAGCGAGAACGATGACTTGGTAGATTCCATGACCCAAGCCTTGATGCGTTTTCGTCAAGGTAATTTCATCACGCTTGATTCCGATGAAATTATGGAAGATAATGAGCCAAGACAGAATATTTATTATTAGAGGATTATTATGGCTGTTAAAAAAACCAGAAGAGGCACGAGAACCACAGTTGCTAAAAAACCTGTAGTTAAAAAAACTACAGCTGTTACAAGAAAAAAACCTAAAAAAGCTACAGCTGTTTCAAAAAAACTGCCTAAAAGTGCAGCGGCTAAAAAACTAGTAGCTAAAAAACCTGTTGCAAAAAAAATACCAAAAGGCAGAATTGGCTTGCTTGCTGCTGGTATTGGTACAGTCATAACTGGAGCTAATGCTTTACGTAACAAACCAAAATCTTTTGGTGACGCTTTTAAAAAAGCCAGGAAAAGCAAAGGTCCTAATTCTACTTTTACTTACCAAGGTAAAAAGTACAGCACGGTAACTAAAGACCAAATAAAAAAAGCTGGCTTTACAAATTTAAGAGATTATTTAAATTCTAAAAAGAAAAAATAATTGAAAGACAATCTGCCAGCCGTAGATCATTTAGAGTTTGAAGAGAGCTTAGAAAAATTAAAAAAAGTTGTTAA
>CENI01006988.1_pt1 | contig 36925 bp, 24 predicted proteins | sample 530161 | NCBI WGS metagenome assembly CENI01 (sample SAMEA2591107, study PRJEB7988) | marine metagenome | isolation source: saline water (ENVO:00002010), including | reverse complement strand
CCACACACCTACAAAAACTATCCGTGGTTTTTAGAACAGATGGATAAGTTATGGGAGAAGAGACAAGACTTTGAAGTGTGGGTGCCGCTTGCAGAAAGTAGAGAAAGAGAATACATCACCAATGAGAAGTTTGATAGGGTAGGTTACTTCTCTAAGCTATCTTCTTGTCGAGTCGGTGTATGTTGTAGGCAAAAGTATGAAGGGTGGGCTATATCCGCTACTGATGGTATGAGTGTAGGAGTTCCTTATTTATTTTCAGATGACGGGAGTTATCACGAATTAGCTGGTGATGATGGTGTGTATTATTATAATGTCGATGATGCACTAATAGATACCATAGAACCTTTTTTAGATGATGATTTTCTAAGGGATAAATATTCTGAGAAAGCTTTGAATAGATTTGAAAAAGGTAAATGGAGTAATGCTATAAATCAATTTAATAATATGATTAATGAAACAACCGATGGTTTACCGATGTTAAAAGAAGATACAGAATCATATAATAAAGTCGTAGACTTTATTCACAAAAAGAAGTCGGTAACCAGAAAACAAATATTAGAACATCTTGGTTGGGGTGTGAGGATATCCTTTAGCGGCTATCGTAATAGGTTAAGAAATGAACCTACAATAAGATTTACAAAAAATAGATATGAGGTTAGATAATGATAATATACATAATATATAACGGAGATTTTGAATCAAATGCAAAATCACTAAGGGATGCTGTAAAGGCTAAATGGTCAGATGCAAGCATAAATATGTTGGGTACATTAAAAACATTATACCAAATACAAATAGATAATGAGATAATATTTAGTGATGATTCGGTCACGGATAATAACACAATAATAAACTTAATAGAGGAGCGGTTATAGTAATGAAACAACTATCAGAACAACAAATATTAGATAATTGGAATAAGTTAATGAAACTTATAGAAGATACATTTGAAGGAGAACGTAAGGATAAGCTCTTAGAGATGTATAAGTACTTTGAGGATAGGATGGTAACAGCGCCAGCTAGTGGTAAGGCGGCTTACCATAATGCTATGGTGGGTGGTTATGTTGAACACGTCCTACACGTGACAGATTGTGCACTTCAAATCAAAAAGCTGTGGGAGTCTAATGGCGCTATGATTAACTTTACCGATGAAGAGCTGGTATTCGCTGCTATGCATCACGACTTAGGTAAGGTAGGTGACTTAAATCAAGACTATTATATCCCACAAGACTCCGAATGGCATCGTAAGAATAGGGGTGAGATATTTAAACACAATCCTAATCTTCAATATATGACAGTTACCGATAGAGCGATTTTTATCCTTAATCATTTCGGTGTTCAAATGTCGGAATGGGAATATATCGGATTACGTTTAACCGATGGTATGTATGAGGAAGCAAATAAGTCTTACTACATTTCCTATAATCCTGATTGGAGTTTAAAAAGTAATATAGCATACATACTTCATCAAGCAGATATGATGGCGACACACATCGAATTTGATGAGTGGCAACGAGAAGATGAAGAAGTGAGTAATAAGTTTAAAACTGCAGTTCAAACTAAAACTGAAACTAAACCAAAACCATCGGAGAAACTAAGTGAAAAATCACAAGACTTATTTGATGAGCTTTTTGGAGATAAGTAAATGTTTTTAGAAATAGTTCTTGCATGCCTGGTCATTTTATTCGTAACTTCTTGTTATATTATATGGAATTTAAACACGAAGTTAGAATCATTAGAAGATTGGATAATTGATTTTATCAATACAATTGAAAAGGTACAATTAGATTTGAAAAAGGTGGATTACAAAGGTTATTTTGAAGCAGATGATGAGGTAGGTCAAATATTTAATCAAATTAAAACAACAATAAATCAACTCAATAGGTTCAAAGGAGAAGAACAATAATGTCAACAGCAGTTACATCAAGTATAGAAGCTAAATCAGCAAAGCCAAAGCCCGTAGTTAAGAAAACTCGTAAAAGAAAAAAGAAGGGTAAGAACTATTACTTTAATGAAGGAACTGAGAAAGCTATTATTCGTTACAATAATACAACTGACTCTCGTCTAAAAAATAAAATTTACAATGAACATATTAGAGCTGCTTTTGATAAGTTGGCTGAAAATATTATTCATACATTTAAATTTTATTATTTTGATGTGGGTTCTATTGAAGTAAAACACGAGGTAGTTTCTTTCTTAATTATGAATATACATAAATTCAAAGAAGGTAAGGGAAAGGCTTTTTCTTATTTTAGTATTGTGGCTAAGAACTATCTTATTCTTAATAACAATAAGAACTATAAGATGGGTAAGATACATTCTGAAATGAAGGTATTGGATTACAAAAGAAACCTTATGAGTGAAAACACTACTAGTGAAACATCAGAGAAATCTGTTTTATTTGTAGATGAATTACATAGGTTTTGGGATACCAATCTAACTAACATCTTTCGTAGAGATAAAGATATTAGGGTGGCTGATTCCGTATTGCATATTTTTCGTATAAAAGAAAATATAGAGAACTTTAATAAGAAAGCTCTTTATATTCTTATTCGTGAAATGACAGGCTCCAATACTCAACACATTACTCGTATTATTAATGTGATGAAAAAGTATAATAAGAGGTTACAACACGAGTTTGATACTCAAGGGATGGTTGATGTGAGCTATACAGGCTCACTTGTAAGCGAATAAAAGAAAAGGGAGTTTTTACTCCCTTTTTTTGTGCCCTGTAATATTTTTATCAAAAGTTACAAAATTGAATATTTATATATAACAACAATTCCAATAAATATCAATGAGGTAAAATATGGCAAATGATTATGAAATATTTGAGGGTAAATCATTATCTGGTTTATTTAAGGATATATACGAAAATACCAAAACAAATAAGACTCAATTAGAAGTTCTTATGAAAGAAGTTGTTGGTTTTATAAAAGATGGTGATACTGCTGTTCAGATTATCCCTATGTTAAAAGAATATTTAGAGATTAATGTTAAAAACGATGACCAATTGGTTAAAGTGGCTGCTATAGTACAAAGAATAATAGCAGCTGAGAGTAAGGGTGGTTCAGAAGATGAGTTTGGTTTATCTGATGCTGAAAAGGAGCAATTGTTAGGAGCGATTGAGGATGCAGCTACGGACTTACAAAAACATTCAGACGATATAACTGATGACATAAAAAGGGCTGAGGGTTAATGTCTTATCGTAAAAGTTCTTTCGTTTATAATAGAGAAGTTACCAAAACTGGAGTAGCAAGTTATGAAGATGTCTACAGTATTATACGTGATAACGTAGATAATGAAGTTGAATTTTATGAGATTGAACCAGCTATAGTAACTAAAGTATATTTAGAACCTAAAGATTTACCATATTCAAATGGTATTTCAGATTATAGTAAGTATGGTACGATAAAAGCTAGATTTTTATACAGTCAAAGCGGAGATGACGAGATTTCTGAATATATAAAACCACTATCTTCTCATATGGTGGTATATCCATTAGTTGGAGAAATTGTAAATATAGCTAGTCACGGTGGACAGATGTTTTATTATTCACCTTTGAATTTAAGAAATAACGTAAATATGAATAGGTCTAAGGGTGTATTGCCTGATGGTTCTGTAAAATTGAATATAACAAAATACAACAGAATGCTAGCTTCAAAAAAAGGTGATATAAATATAAATGGTAGATTTGGTCAGGGTATAAAATTTGGTAGTAATATAGATGGAAATGGAGATTACAGGTTTCCAACCGTAAAAATTACTAATGGACAAAACAACGATAGAAGAAAGATAAATAATGATTTTTTTCCACATATACAGAATATAAATTTGGATGGTTCTACAATATTAATTTCTTCTGGTGCATTAACAAATGAAAATGATATTTTAATACCAGCAGCTGATTCTTCTTGGTGGCCTGTAAAATGGAAAACATCTATTACAGGTAATATCATTATGTTAAATTCTGATAGTTTGGTTTTTAATGCTAAAGGTGAATCGGGAGATATTCATCTTTCTGCTAATAGAAATATTGCTTTATCTTCTAATTACTCAATAACATTAGAAGCAGGAGAAACAGGTGTTATAAATTTAGGAGAAGCTGATGCTACGAATCCTATTTTAAAAGGAAAAGAAACTCAAGATTTACTTGAAAAGGTATTCGTTGCTTTATCTGAATTTTCAAATACACTTAAAAACGTAAAAGGAACTGCAGAAATAAACGATGCTGCAGAATTAATGTTTGATAAAATTAAAAACATAGAAGAAACTGCTTTACCTAAAGTTTTTAGTAAAACAGTCTATGTAGTAGATGAAAAGGATTAGGGGAAAGTAAAATGGCTATTGCGGCAAATCTTTTAAAAAAAGAAATAAAAAAAGAATTTGGTGAGATTACAAAGAAGTTAGATCACGATGTTGATTGTATCGTAGAAGATTTAAGAAAAGGTAAGGGTGCTGGTTTAAACATTAAGAAAACTCAAGAATATATAGAAAAAGCTGAAAAGGCTATAGAGATAATTCTTTTTGTAAGGGATAATGCTGATAGAGTAAAAAAGGCTACTGAGGCTACCACAATAACATCAGAAGCTACTGAAAAGTCAAGTGTAATCGCATCTGCTTTAAATCCAGCCGCAGCTGCTATAGGATTTGCTACTAGATTTATAGTTGAAAAATTAAAACAAGAAGTAAAAGATTTAGATAATGTTATTGAAGTAGTTCCAGCTCTTACAAAAAATTTTAGCGATTTTTTGCAAAGGTCTAGAAGAAAAATTACTGTGGCATTAGTAGAAAAAGCCTTAAAGGATAAGGTTGCTAAAGATAGAACAAATATGATAGGTTAGTATATTTATATAAAATAGTAAGGAGTTAATGATGGCTAAATCAGCAAAATTAGTTAGTTTAATTAGAGAAATAGTTAGACAAGAAGTTAAAAAAGAGATTAAAGAGATATTTATTAAGGAAGGAATGAAGTCTATGACTCAGCAATCTAAAATAGTAGAGGATACAGTTGTAGAAGTTCTACCAAAAAGAAAGCCAAAACCAAAAAAAGAAGTAACTTACACAAAAAACCCAGTGTTAAATGATATATTAAATGAGACTGCTAGAGCTGGTGAAGAGGATGAATATCCAACAATGGGTGGTGAAACTTTTGATAGTTCAAAAATGGCAAGTATGATGGGCTATGGTAATGTGATGAGAAGCTCTGAAGATAAACGAAAAGTGGGAGCTATACAGACAGCACAGGCAGTTGGCGCTGATACATCAAATCCAGCAGTTCAAGATGTAATGAGCAACCTTACTAAAGATTATAGTGGTGTAATGAAAGCTTTGAAGAAGAAGGATGGTAAAGTATAATGAGTGTAATAGGAAATGACTTAAATGAAGATGTGTATATTGGAGTGGGATTACCGTTGGGACACAACCTACAAGGATTTTTTGAAAGGACAAAGACATCTTTAGAACAATCAAAACATAATATCAAAAATCTTTTATTGACAAGAAAAGGAGAAAGATTGGGGAATCCTACCTTTGGTTCTGATTTATTTGCTGTCTTATTTGAACAAGAAGGAGATGATATAGAAACTAAGGTAGAAGAGGCTGTTCGTTCTGCTATGAGTGAATTTTTACCATTTGTAAACATAATTAGTATACAGACTGTATTCTCACCGACAAATAGAAACGCTGTTAATGTTTCTATGCAATTTTCTTTAAACATAGATTCTTCTTCAACAGAAAATTTATCTATAGATTTAAATAATTATTAAGGAGAGGGGTAATGCCATATTCAAAACCTAAAAAATCAGTAAAGGAAGTTAGATATCTAAATAAAGATTTTACATCTTTTAAAGATAACCTTATTGAGTTTACTAAAATCTACTTTCCTAATGAATATAATGATTTTAATGAATCCTCTCCTGGTATGATGTTTATTGAAATGGCATCTTATGTGGGTGATGTTTTATCCTACTATATAGACAACCAATTTAAAGAAAGTTTGTTAGCTTTTGCTGAAGAAAAAAAGACAATTTATAATATGGCGCAGTCTTTAGGATACAAACCGACATTAGCTACAGCGGCTTCTGTTGGGCTTGATATATTCCAAACTGTTCCAGCAACAACAAGCGGGGTAGGTGGTGATTTTACGACAAAGCCAGATTTGACATATGCTCTAAATATAAAATCTGGAATGGAAATTTTATCAGATTCTAACGTTACATTTGTAACTACAGAAGATTGTAATTTTAAATTTTCAAGCTCATATGATCCAATGCAAGTTTCCATTTATGAAAGTTCAGGAGATACTCCTGTAACTTATTTACTTCAGAAATCTGTAAAGGCTTCTAGTGGAAATATTACCACAGAATACATTCAATTTAGCGATGCTGAAAAGTACAAAAGGATTGCTTTGGCAAATTCTAATATAACAGAAATAATTTCTTGTACGGATAGTGATGGTAATAGTTGGTATGAAGTTCCATTTTTAGCTCAAGATACTGTATTTACAGATATGGAAAATTTAGAAACCAATGATGATGAATTATATACTTACTCTGACCAAGCTCCATATTTATTGAAGCTCTTAAAAACATCAAGAAGATTTACGACATTTATTAGAGAGGATGGTAGAACGGAAATGAGGTTTGGTGCTGGTACATCAGATAGTCCTGATGAGGAGATTATTCCAAATCCTGATGAAGTTGGTTCATCTTTACCAGGCTCTCCTAGTTATTTAGATACCGCTTTTGATCCGTCAAACTTTTTAAAAACAAAAGCATATGGACAGGCTCCATCTAATACTCAATTAACTATTAGGTATAGATACGGTGGTGGTGTTAATCATAATGTAAGAGCTAACAGTATAAGACAGGTTCAATCTTCAAATACTAACCTAGATGATTCTGGTTTATCATCAGCATTAGTATCACAAACTAGAAATTCTGTTGGGATAAATAATCCATTACCTGCTGCCGGTGGTAGGGGTGCCGAAAGTGTAATTGAAGTTAAGAACAATGCTTTAGCCTACTTTCAGGCTCAGGCAAGAGCTGTAACTAAACAAGACTATATTACGAGAGTTTATGCCTTACCTGCAAAATATGGTAATATATCAAAGGCTTATATTGTACAAGACACTCAACTAGATAGCAGCTCAGGAGCAAACTCCGATAATAGGGTGATAAATCCATTGGCTCTTAATTTATATGTATTAGGATTTGATGCTGGTAAAAGATTAGCAGTAGTCAATAAAGCAGTTAAAGAAAATATACAAACATATTTAACACAATTCAGAATGGTTACTGATGCTGTAAATATAAAAGATGCTTTTATAATTAATATAGGCGTACAATTTAGCTTACTAACTAAATCAGGTTATAACAAACAAGAAGTTGTTTTAAGAGCAATACAAAAAGTAAAAGACTTTTTTAATATAGATAAATGGCAAATTGGTCAGCCAATTGTACTATCTGATTTAGCTTATCAGATATCGTTAACTGATGGAGTATCTGCTGTAGTTCCTCCTGAGGATAACAACCCAAATGGTTTACCTGTATTGATAGGTAATAAGTTTCAAGAATCAGAAGGTTATTCGGGAAATGTTTATGACATTGTTTCGGCGACTAAGGATGGTATAGTTTACCCATCATTAGACCCAAGTTGTTTTGAATTAAAATTTCCAAATGCTGATATAGAAGGTCGTGTGGTTGGCGACTCAGCTGGAAGTCCAGGCAATTCTAACGGAGGATCTTACTAATGAATTATTTTATTTTTCCTGATATAGACACAACTATATATCAAGCAACTGGTAGTTCAAATACCGGTCTTGATGAGATATTAGAAGTAACAAAAACTATGAGTACTTCTGGTGGTAATGTAAAAGTATCTCGTATTTTAATTAAATTTGACTTAACTGAAATTTCAGGTTCTATTGTAGATGGAACTATTACAAGTCCAAAATTTTATTTGAATATGTATGATGCTAATTCTCAAAATTTAACCACATCTCAAGAATTATACGCATATCCAATAAGTTCTAGCTGGGTTGAGGGTGAAGGAACTTATTCAGATAGTCCTATAACCACAGAAGGTGCTAGTTGGAAATTTAGGGATGGGGCAACAAATGAAAGTTATTGGAGTGGTTCAGCTACTGAGCCAGAAGGTGGTGCTTGGTTTAGTGATGTCTATGCTAGTCAGTCATTTGAATATGAAACAAGTGATATGAGAATGGATGTTACTCCTATTGTAAATAAGTGGTTAGATGAAACATATGTAAATGATGGATTTATAATTAAGAGGAGTGGAAGCTTTAACAACGAAGATGTTAACACAGATGAGGGTAGTTCGGAGAGATTAGGTGAATTTAGATTTTTTTCAAGAAACACCCATACAGTTTATCCACCAAAGCTAGAAGTAGAGTGGTTTGATTCTAAATGGAGTCCTGGTTCTTTAGAAGAACTATCCTCTACAGAATTAGAAGATTTATCTTTTTATATGAAAAGTCTAAGGCCTGAATACAAAGAGAAATCAAAAGTCAAATTTAGAATTGTTGGTAGAGCTAAATATCCTACAAAATCTTATTCAAATACTGCCTCTGAATACCTAACTGTAAAAACTTTACCAAGTGGTAGTGTAGAAAATATAGGTGGTGATGGAACTTACTATTCGGTAAGGGATACTCAAACAGAGGATGTTATTATACCATATGGTACAGGTTCTTTAGTTAGTTGTGATTCAACAGGAAATTATTTTAACCTTTGGATGAACGGACTTCAATCGGAGAGATATTACAAATTTGAATTTAAGGTGATAAGTGGAAGTAATACAGTTGATGAAACTGTAGAATATTATGATGATGATTTTGTATTTAAAGTTGTGAGATAAAAAATGCCATACACACAAGAGGAATTAAAAAACCTATCATTTTATCAAAATTTAATTGATGAGGATGAACAACAATACCTACAGAGAAGAGATTTGCTTAGGCTGCAATCCACTATTTCAGGATCAGCTGCTGCAGACAATCTCTTATCTAGAGATAAGGATGGAGCTGTTTTAATTTTTGAAAATCCATATAGCGATAGCTTAGTTGAGGATGATTCTTCAAAACTTATTCATAATACTACAGTAAAATTATTGAAAACAACAGCGACTGATACTATTATAGATGAGGTATTAGATAGGGATTTTGGGGAGTTATAGTGGCTAGTAAATTAACAGAAAAACAAAAACAATTACTTGATGCTAACATTAGTACTAGAGTAGGTCAAAAGCCTTATGAGGATGGTTTGTGGGGTGAGCAAGGAAATAAAGACTTTGTTCATTTACAATTATTTGACGAAAGTAATAATCTTATAGAATTTAAAAGTGTTCCATCTTCAGAATTTGTTATAAACACAGATAATAATAACATTGAATTTTATCCTGGTAGACATATTAGAGAATTGGGATATCAGAGTGGCGTCTTTAATATAAAATATAACTTTTTAAGAAAATTAGCAGGTGATGAGATGCCTGTGTTGTTACATACAATACAAAAAAATGATACAAAAGTTGGTGATGTTTATACCAATATGAATGCAATATATGTAACAGAGGACTCTTTAGTTTATGCTGCTACAGAAGAAGATTATAAAAATAATCCCACCACTACTGAGCAATTGTCTATAGAAGATTTAACATATCAAATTGATACTATATCACCAAGCAGAACTGAAGTAAGATTAAAATCTAAAAAAATAAATGGATCGTATCAAGATGATTTTATCGATTTACAAACTGCTATAATACTAAAAGAAGTTCAGAATAAGATTAGTTTTATAGGTGGAACGCTGTATGATTCTACACAATTAATTTTAACTTTAGAATCTTCTGGATTTTTATTTACGAAAAAAATGGTTGGTGGAACAATCACAATACCTAATGTTTTTCAAGTAAATCAAATTGATGTTCCTGTAAAGACAAATATAAATATAGTTCAAAATCCTGCAGGAGATTTAATTGAAACCGATAATCTTGGTAATACATTAAATATTGCAACTCAAAATGAATGGGATGAAAGTTTACACGATAACGCTATTAGAGCAACACATTGGAGTGATGGGTTTGTTAATCACACAGGCACATTTGCTGGAACAGCACATATAGGTTATCACGCATATTGGGTTGCAGAAGAAGGTAAAGGTGGGGGAAGCTGTATAAAATTTACAGATCAAAATGAACTTTTTATAGATTTACCTGAATGGCCTAATGAACAGAGATACAGGCCTCTACTGATAACGCAGGAGATAACAAACTTGTTAGGCCAGGGTGTTACTCATAATGATATAGCTAATATAAATTTTGATATAAGAAGTACAGTTGCTAACAAGGGTGTTGAGATATCTTTAAGATATGCAGACGAAGTTTTGGTTGAAGAACAACCTCAGAATCCTCCCCCTGGATTTTTTGATCCCAGCAACCCACAACCAACTGAAACACAACCAACCTCTCCACCAGCTGGTTATGAGCCTGCCGATTCTGCAGCAGCTAATGCTATAGAACAACAACCACCGATGAGCGAATTTGGTATAAGAGAGTTATATGGTGATTCTGTTCCCGTACCTCTTGATATTGCAGAGGGTGATGACACTACAGTTTGGGGTGGAGCAGGAGCTTGGGTTGTAACTATATTTCAACCAGAAAGACCAAGTCAAAAATATACTTGGGGTGTTAATACAGATGTTGTAGGTAATATGATGCATGGTGAATTGAGTAATGAAGAAGAATGGGTTTGGAATGCTTATTCTGAGGTGTGGACTGTTAATCCCAATCTTGCAAATTCTTTGATTGCTCCCGATGGTACAAGTGGTAAACCTAATGCAGTTAATTATCATCCTGCTCAAATACAAGGTCAGGGTAGAGCTTATTATGAAAGAACTACCAATCGTGGTCAAAACTTAGGATGGCAAACGATGACAGTGATTGGTGATGCAAAAGTATTGTTATTCAAAGATGATTTAATTTGGGAACAAAGGCACGATCGAGGTGACTTAGATAAATTTTATTTTTACGAATTTGACCAATATTTTCCGGCAGTGCGTAATACTGTTTTAAATGCTGGAACGGATGAAGAAAAAACCTTATATGATGATATCTTTCAGAATGGTTTTATTCAAACTGTTACAAGGGTTGGTAAGGGTAGAAATGATGGTACATATCATAATATGTTTTTAATATTTTATAATAACGGCGATACAAATGCTAGCGGCCAGATGGATGAATCGTCAAATAGATTTTTTTACATCACAACCTATGCTGGAACTTTGGATAATAGTGGAACAAATCAAGTACACAGCTATCCTAATCACGAGGGAGTAAGTACACCTTTACATTTTTTAAAAGATTTCGATGGTGGTGTGAATCAAAATGTTATTTCCAATGAAGGTAAGATGGAGTGGTGGTTTAAAGAAGATGATGGTTACACTAGGTATTACATAGCCACCGGTACAGAATATTACGCTACCAACGAAGGAGATGATGCTGGAACAGATGGTGGTCTTTATGATAATAGCATTGACAGTTACTATCCGGCACCATTAGGAGATGGTTTCGGTGATACATTGGCTAATGGTGTCGATTGTGCGGTTGGTCCGGTTGGGGGTTTTGGTAGATATAGATATATCATTGGAGATCGTCAATATAGAGCAAAGGGTTCTGCAGCTGATGGTACGGATCGCGATAAATCTTTAAATGATGTTTTTTTCAGATGTGGTGAGGTAATAAATCAAAATGGGGATTCTGTAACATTTGGTGTTAGGAATCCATCCGCAACGAACTACGGTGTATTTGGTGATTTTGCTGATGCCGGTGAGCTTACTGAAGCTGATGTAACACCGGTTTATGACAATGGTTTAGGTGAATATGATTTTCCTGATAATCCTCTTCAGATAGGAGTTCTTAGCGAAGGAGAAAATTGGGTATGGGATGGAAGCCAATGGAATGACAATTCTCTTAACCCACCAAGATACAATTATAAATCTCCACCATCAACAAAACAGATACTTGCTCCAGAAATAGCTGGTGAGTGGATAAATGTGAGTGCTCAAATACCTATACCAAGTGATTGGTTGCTTGGACAAAAATGGTATTTACAAATTTATGGTAGTGGTAAGAGCCAAAGTGGGGCTATGGAACAAGGTATAGTATGGGTAGATAATGTATATGTAGATTTTACCCTTAGAGAACAATCACAGACTATACCTGTATATAAATCCTATTCTGCACAAATACAAAACGTGTCGTCTGATGGATCTATAATCACTGTAAATAAAACCATAAGGGACGTGGCTGTAGAAATAGGAGCAAACGATGATGATGAGGATGGTAATCCCGATATATATAATCAACCAGAGGTTGGTGATTTTGATGATTTTAGATTATCTTATACGAATTTAAATCCAAGAGATTTAAGAACTTATTTAAAATTTGAAAATAATTTGTTTTTAACTACAAATTTTAAATCAGATAGAGTTTCTGTAACATCTTTTCCTTATTCCATAGTCTATAAGTTATACGAACCTCTGCCAGATAATTATGAAAAATTTGATGAATGTATTGTAGTAAAAGAGATGGCAGACCCATTAGAAGAAAAAATTAAAATAATAGATTTTGTTAATGCGGAAGAACCTAAATTGGTTCTTAAAACTCCTGATTTAAATAATGTAGAAAGTCCGGTTCAAAGAAGGCAGACCAAGTTTCAAACTGAGTCTGAAATTTTAACTTCTGATGCAGCTGTTTCTACCGCATTGAGAAGTGAATTTTTAAGTCAAAGTTTAGATAGTGTAAATATAAATACAGACTACTCTAGATTTGAAAATTTTGTAAACTTTGGTTCAGCTGAAGTTAGGATTAGAAATTTTAAAAGAAAATTAGAAGATATAGAACAATACAAAATCAATAGTGCTTCTTATGCTGGCGTAAGCGGTTCTTCGGGAGATATGAGCACTTATCATTATAAAATAATTGATACTGAGAATAAATTTGATAGATTTGAAAATTATATGTATTTTAAAAGCTCTTCTTATGTAAGCAGCTCGATTGGAATATTTCACGACAACGCATGGCCTAAAGCTAGTGGTGATGGAACATTAAACAGTCCTTATGTTTTAGCACATACAACATCATCACAAGCTGATACTTGGTTTGTAAATGCTGTAAATTCTGCATCTTTATATGATGATGACAACTCATCTAAGCTGAGTACTATACTTCCAGAACATATTAAGGTTGATACAAAAAATGATACATACCTAAAATTTATAGATATGATAGGTCAACATTTTGATGGTATATGGGAATATATAAATGCTGTAACCGATGTTTCAGATAGAAGGGAAAGTTTAGATGAGGGTATTTCAAAAGACTTATTATATTCTGTTGCTAAATCTTTAGGTTGGAATTTAAATGACGGAAAAGATTTAATTAGCTTATCTAAGTTTGCATTGGGTAAAGAAGTTACCGGCTCCTCTTTTTCTAACTACTCCACAACTTCAGAAAGAGATGTGTCGAGAGAAATTTGGAGTCGTATAATAAATAACATGCCATTTTTCTTAAAGAATAAGGGTACTGTTAGAGCTTTGAAAGGGTTAATAAATGTTTATGGAATACCATCTACAATTTTAAGAGTTAAGGAATATGGTGGACCTGATTTATCAGATGATGCTTCTCCTCAGTTTGAAATAACAAGAAAATTTACAAAAGCTTTAGATTTTAAAGGTGCTCAATATGTAAAGGTTGGGTGGACTGATGATTTAGAATCACAGAGAAAGCCTGATACTGTAGAATTTAGGTTTAGAGCTGCTACCGGTTCAAATCAAATCCTTGTAGAGAAGCAGGATATTAATAATCAAGATTGGTTCATAAGGTTAAAAGATAATGGTTCATCCGATAACTATGGTCAGGTTTCATTTATGTTATCAGGCTCTGCTGTTGGACAGGATATCGGTCAGTTTAAAGAAATAACATCAACATCTTTACCTATATATGATGGTGATTTTTATTCTGTTATGGTTGCTAGAACATCTGGAAGTAGCAATACTGCAGTATCACAATCGTACCAATTAAATGTTGGCAAGTATGATGCTAGTAGAAGTAAAATACACTTATATAGTACATCGACTATGGATGTAACACAAGCAGCTTCTTCATCTTTTAGTAACGCGTGGACGGGTAGTGGTGATATTTACATCGGTGGTTCTGGTAGTATAGATGATGTTGGTGTACAATTTAGTGGTTCTATAATGGAATACAGGCATTGGACAGAAACATTAAATACATCATCATTTAAGAATCACATAGCTAATCCAAAAGCTTATGATGGAAATACTGTGTCATCATCTTATAGCAACTTAGTATTAAGATACTCCTTTAATGATGATAAGGATTTAACTTCTGATGTAGAGGGTATACGAGATGTTAGTTCAAACCAAACACAAACCGTATCAGGATCTCACAGTGGATTTACAGGAAACTTTTTTAGAAGCGTGGTTGATGAACAGAAAACCCACATACCAAGCATAGGTGCTTTAAGAAGAACTACGAATAAAATTAGATTAGAAGATAATAAAATAAAGCAAGGATTTAATTTAAATTCAGAACACAGAGCTACTGTAAGTGCTTATGATACTGCACCAAGTGACTCTAATAAGGTTGGTATATGGTTTGCGCCAACGGATGTTATCAATACCGACATTATTAACTCAGTTGGTAATTTAAATTTTGATAATTATTTGGGTGATCCAAGAGATAAACAAGAGCTAAGTTATAGGGGTTTAGAGAATATAGCTGATAATTATTGGAAAAAGTATAACTCACCAAATAATTTTTGGGATTACATTAGAATGATTAAATATTACGACCAATCATTGTATCCTCAAATAAGGAAATTAATACCAGCTAGATCAAAACCTGATATTGGGTTGTTAATTGAGCCAAATATATTTGAGAGACCAAAAGTTATTGTTGGAAAAGAACCAACCGCCGAAGATAGATTTTTTAGTTCTTCTATAAATATACCAAATGAGGTTATTATTGTAACTGGTTCTTATAATGCTGGATTTAGTATTAGTGATTATGATTCTTATACTGGAAGAATTGATATATTTAGTTATGATTCTGGCTCATCAGTCATATCATCAAGTGGTGAGTATACTACCTATACAGGATCTAATTCTGAAATTAAGGATAGAAATACAGAACTTTCCATATGGCAAAGGTTAGGTGAGGGTAATTATAAAACCGCATCTATCACACAAGGGGATGTAAAGTATAATGAAGTTTTTCAACCAATAATAACAGGATCTAGAATATATGGTGTAAATCAAAAACTTATCCCACTATACTCATCATCATTGAGCGCTTCATTACAAATTGCATATTCATCTTCTTTCTATAATGTGGATACGGATAATTATAATCATTTGACTCAAGGATTGATTAATTCCTTTTATGCTGGCGTTAAGAATACTAAAAAAACTACTCCGGATAGCCAGCCGCCGATAGAAGTAATCATATCCGCTCCAACTAAATTGGTAACTACAAAGGATGGGGAGTCTACATTAAAAACTGGAGATGGGGTAATATCAGAGTTCAAAGAGGCAGTTAGTAAAGAAGAAAAAGAAAATTTAAAAGTAGAAAAACAAACAGGTATAAAGAAGAAGAAAAGAAGAGGTTTGAGAAGTTTGAAGGTTAAACCGGAAACAGATCAAATGAGAAAGAAAATGAGAAAAGAGGAACAATTTAAGAAGGAATCGGATTTGGGTGTTATGAAAGAAAGTAGGGCCGGAAAAGAATCGGATGATAAAGATAGTGACGATTCTAAATCTAAAATAGATCCTGACAAATAAGGTAAATAAAATTAACAAAAATTTGAAATAGTGATATTTATATATAACTCATATTATAAATCATATATCAAAAAAAATTATTAGGAGCTAATTATGGGATTTCTAAACAACACTACTGTTACTGTAGATGCTATACTAACTAAAAAGGGTCGTGAATTGTTAGCACAAGGTACAGAAGCATTTAATATTACAAAATTTGCTTTATCGGATGATGAAGTTGATTACAATTTATGGGATGTAACACACCCAAATGGAAGTGATTACTATGGATCGGTAATTGAAAATATGCCACTTTTAGAGGCAATACCAGATGAAAATCACGTCATGAGATATAAGCTTGTTACCCTTCCAAAAAATAGTATTAGAATGCCTGTGGTTTCTGTAAGTCCAGGATCGGTTACTTTCGGTGTAAGTGGTGGTTTAAATCAAGTATCACCGACAATCGAACCTTTAACTGCTAATGTTGCTGACGCTTCTTATACATTTATATTACACGATCAGTCTGTTTGTAGTATGACGGTACAAAATGCAGGTGGTGGATCGGTTGGTGCTACTACTCCATTCTTCTTAGGAGATGATGATGCACCAAATAGTAAAACTCTTGTTGCAGCTAGTGTAAAGGTTGGAGTTCTTCCACTACAGAATGCATCAGCTACTCAACTAACTGTCATAGGTAATGATACCGGCGCTACAAATTCCATAACCATAACAAATAATGTAACACTTGCATCAATTGCTACGGTTGGTGGTGCTGGCGCTTTTTAATAAATTAAAGGAGTAAAAGATGGCAATCTATAAAGATTTTAACATACAACCTGAAAACAGCTTGGTTTCAGGAGATGTAGTCACTAATGTAAAAGATACAGTTTCTTCAGGAATGTGGGCTGATGGGGATGGTAGTATGACTACTTTCTTTACTTCATCTACTCAAAGTTCAAGCAATCATCAATATTATTTAGATGTTTACGCATCTAATCCACAAACTGATGCAACTGCTAAATCCCAATTTTCAGTCGCTTTTGGTCACTTTGAGGGAAGTGGTTCTGTTGGTACTAAAGGTGTTGATGGAAATAGAGCATCTGCTGCTATATATAGGCAATTATCCAATACTTTATTAGGACCAAATGAAGAGAAATTCTCATTTGCAGATTCTGGCGGAGATCACACAACTCCTTCTTATATCTATGCGATATCAATTGCTAGACAACAACTTCGTGAGAAGATGGATCCAGGTAATTGGGAATTGCATTTAAGTGGTAGTGGAACATCAACGTTAAAATTAATTGACGATAGTGGTGCTACAACAAATCCAACTGTAAATCAAGGTGGTAGGGTATTTAACATTGTTAGTGGTTCTATATCTGGTGGTACAGCAACAACAAAAACACCAGCTACTTCACAAGATGGTGGGGGATTTGGATTGTTTTATCCTGATATGGGATTAATGGTATTTAATGGACCTGTTTTAGCTGCACAAACATCTGCGTCATTATCAGCGTCTGTTGCTTCAAATACAGAGGGTGGAAACGTTGGTAAATTTTATGAAAAAATAGAAGGTGCTGGATATTTTGCTGCTAGAAGAGAAGAGGTGATAAGCTCTCAACATTATTTCTGTAGAGTACCTAATAAAGAGTTTAATTTTAGTTCCAATCCTACTTTTACATCAGGTTCAAACGGAGACTTTACTGTTCCAACTTTCTTTAAAAATCCAAAGTCTTTTATAACACAAGTGGGATTGTATAATGATAACAATGAACTCTTGGCTGTTGCTAAACTGAGTAAACCATTATTGAAAACTTATTCAAGGGAAGCTATAATCAAAGTTAAATTAGACTTTTAAGCTTGGGAGATATAGGTCATGTTTAAAAGGCTAGACCCAAGAGACATTAATGTAACGCCATTCAAGGCTTATAAACAGTTTAATGTTACTAATGTAGATAGTGGTAGTGGTGTATATGGTTTTAGAGCTGTAAGTGCGAGTATATACAATTTTGATACCGATAATGCTCAAAAAACAACCTTTGAATCTGCTAGTTTTTATTACATTCCAACCTGGTTTATGTTAAATCATATGTACTATCGTGATACTGAAAATAATTTCAATAATTTCGGACAAAATAATGGTAAACAATATAGATTATTACAACCATCTGCTTCTGTAATATCAGTTCCTAAAGATTTATATGGAGAAAGAATAAAACCAAAGTCTATTGTACTGAAAGATGATAGCTCATCTTCAACAGTTACAATTGTAGATGATGGTAATGGTAACCTTTTTGATAATAGTTTATCATCTAGTTTTGCTGATTTTGCTGCTAGTGGATTTAATGATGAAAATATAATTCAGTCTACTGCTAGCTTTGCTGGTAATGTATTTTACGAACAAGGAGTTTTAGTATTTACAAATACTGGATCTAAGTTTGTAGATGTTGGAACTGGACTGGGTACTGATGGGTATGATTTAGAATATAAAGCGCAAGTTACATTAAGAGAACATTCATATACTTGTATAGTAGGTGAAGGTGAGTTGAATAGTACTAATAATATATCAGTAACTACTGATAGGAGTGGTAGCATAAGTGTCTCAGGCTCACATAGTTGGAAACTTTTTCCACCTGGCCATGCAGCTGCTAAGTCAGGCTCATATAAACATTATTACGGGCAATCTCCTACATTTAATAATTTCGTGACACATTCTGAGTTTCAGCCATATATAACAAAAGTAGGATTGTATAATGACTTTAATGAATTAATAGCTATTGGTCAATTATCACATCCTATAAAAAATGATGAGGAGTTAGCTTTGGGTATTCAAGTGAGGTTTGATGTATAATGGGTAAGTTTAAAAAAATGATGGAAGTAACTTCTGTAAAAGAAAGTACAACTTCAACTAGTTCTCCAGGTCCAAAAGGATATGCCGCTTTTCTAAAAGACTCTGATGAATTTAAAAAGAAAAACAAGAGTATGGCTTCTTTTTATAAAAAAGCTATGGGTTATTTACTTGTAGAAAGAATAGACTATTTAGACACCGCAAAACAGATGGTTAAAAAATATGGTTTAAAATCTAAAGTAAAAATAGGTTCTGGTAAAAACTTTGGTGAGTATGTGCCTGAAACTGATACTTTAACATTAAGACCATCTTACAAATCAACCAAAGACTTTCTGATGACAGTTCTGCACGAAATAGGACATGCACTTGATTCTAAAAGACTAGGTAAAATAAAGTTTATGAAAAAATACACACAGGCTGGCACAATGGCTGCTTATGATGGATTAGATCCTCACGATGATAATAAGTGGGAAGAGAAAGCTGAAAGATTTGCTAAAAAAGAAATAAAAAAATATTTGTATAATAAATAATTTCTGTATATATATTATTATGTTAACATACAATTTGGTTATTGAAAAATTCTTGATAGGTTTTTTAATAAGAAATCTTTGCCCTGAAGTACCAAATATTAATTTAACTAATAACAAGTAACAAGTATAACAAGTACAAGTATAACAAGTACAAAGTAATTAATTATGAAATCAAGAAGTGCTAAAAATAAAGGTAAAAGACTTCAAAACAATATAAGAGATCTTTTATTAGAAACATTTAATCAATTAGAGCCCGATGATGTTCGTTCAGCTATTATGGGTGAACAAGGAGAAGATATTAAATTATCTCCAGCAGCTCGTAGACTCATACCTTATTCATTTGAGTGTAAGAATCAAGAAGCATTGAATATATGGTCATCACTACAACAAGCAGAAGAAAATAGTGGTGATTACGATCCTGTTTTGATATTTAAAAGAAACAGAAGTAAAACATATGCAGTTATTAACATAGAAAAATTTATAGAACTAATAAATGAATCAAATAGTAAATCTACTAAATAGAGTAATAGGAAATAGAGGGAGACAATTAAAGAAAGCCAATGAGTACATGTATTGGTCTCCGTTTACCTCACACCATAAACCTAAATTACAAATAAATACACAAACTCAGAAATGGCATTGTTGGGTTTCAAATCAAGGTGGTCATAAACTTTATCAGCTATTTAAAAAATTAAAAGCTAGTAAAGAGCAATTTGATGAACTTACAGAGCTTGTGGGTGGATTCCAATCACTATCATCAAATCGTGAGAAAGTCAAGAGAAATATTGTAAGATTACCAAAAGAATTTAAGCCGCTTTGGAAAAATGGTTCTAGTATAATTGGTAGACACTCAAAAGCATATCTCAATAACAGAAATGTTTCTAGTGGGGATATTCTTCGATATGGGATAGGTTATTGTGAAGATGGTATATATGCTAACCGTACCATTGTACCTTCCTATAACAGCGAAGGAGAGCTTAATTATTTTGTCGGTAGAGACATATACAATGGTGGTATGAAATATAAAAATCCACCTGTATCTAAGGATGTTATTGGATTTGATTTATTTATCAATTGGGATGAGCCGATTGTATTATGTGAGGGTGTTTTTGATGCGATGGCTATAAAAAGAAATGCTGTTCCTTTATTTGGTAAAACTATACCGAAATCTCTTATGAAAAAAATATACGAAAAAAAGGTTAAGAAGATATATATATTATTAGATAGGGATGCTGTTAAAGATGCTATAAAAATAACAGATGATTTAACTAAAAATGGCATAGATGTTTATTTCGTAAGACTGTCGAAAGAAGATCCTTCAGATATGGGATTTAAAAGAGTTATTAATCTCATAAAAGAAACTAAACAAACTTCTTTCTCTGATTTAATGAGGATGAAATTAAATGGTAAAAAAAGAAAATATTTGGAAATTTAATGATGAAGAATGGAAGGTTCATTTTGATGATTCTGAGCTGCTCAAACTAGCAAAGAAAAAATTTAATTTGGGAAATTCTATGACTATTTATTATGAAAGTGGAAGTCTCTCCGAAGAAACTTCTTGGGATATTATAGTACCAAATAATAAAATCGATGAAGTTAAAAAATTCATAAAGGATAATTCTTGATTAAAGAAAATGTTGTTAAAGTACCTTTTCGTAAGTTAAAATATATTCACCACATATCTGATATACAAATCAGAAATTTAAAGCGACACACAGAATACGAAGAAGTGTTCAATCGTACATACGAACAGGTAAAAAAACATAAAGATAATGCCGTAGTCTATATCGGTGGTGATATAGCACACTCTAAAACCGAAATGTCACCTGAGTTAGTCGACCAGCTCTCACGATTATTTAAGAATCTGGCAGACATCTGCCCTACGATTCTAATCGCAGGCAATCACGATTGTAATTTAAATAATCTTTCGAGAATGGATGTTCTTTCCCCAATTGTAAATAATCTACAACATAAAGATTTACATTACCTAAAACATAGTGGTGTGTATAAATGTGCTGATGTAAAGTTTGTTGTATGGGATGTATGGGAAAAGGAAGATGATTATATTGAAGCTAAGGATTTTGAGGGTGATACAAAGATAGTTCTCTTTCACGGAACAGTAGATAAGTCTGAAACAGATTTAGGATTCTTTCTTCCATCGGATGTTAAGATTGCTAAATTTGATGGTTATGATATGGGATTGCTTGGAGACATTCACAAAAGACAGCATCTCAATAAAAAAGAGACTATTTCTTACTGTGGTTCATTGGTACAACAGAACCACGGAGAAGGATTAAGTCATGGTTATCTACTATGGGATGTTCCGAAGAGAAAGTCTGAGTATATAGAGATACCGAATGACTACGGCTATTATACAATTAATATAGATGATGGTAAGGTGCCTGACTGTCCAGATATACCAAAAATGGCTAGGTTAAGAGTTAGGGTATCCAACACAACACCATCAAAATTAAAAAAAGCTATGAGCCTTATTCATAGTAAGTATGGTATAAAAGAAGTAACAGTTACAAAAACAGATTCTATAAACTCCATTGAAAAAGTTAGAGGGCAGCACATATCGGTTGGTAATGTAAGGGATGCTGACTATCAATATAATCTAATAGAGGAATATCTAAAAACAAATCACTTTGTAGACAAGCAAACTTTAATTGATATAAAAAAAATAAATGAAGAATTAAATGGAAGTTTACCAGAAGATAATGTAAATAGAGGAGTAAACTGGCAAGTTAAAAAGTTAGAATTTGATAATATGTTCTCATATGGAGAAGATAATGTTGTGGACTTTACTAAATTAAGTGGGATAGTTGGTATGTTTGCACCGAATGCTAGTGGAAAATCTTCTTTATTAGACGCACTTTCATTTTGTTTATTTGACAGATCTTCAAGAGCCTATAAAGCAGTAAATGTTCTAAATAATAAAAAAGACTATTTTAGTTGTAAAGCTACCTTAGAGGTAGAGGGTATAGAGTATTTTATAGAAAGAAATGCTAAAAAACAAAAGAATGGTCATGTTAAGGTAAATGTAGATTTTTATTCATTCTCTGATGATGGAGATAAAATATCTTTTAATGGTGACCAAAGAAGAACTACAGATGTAAATATTCGTAAGTTGATTGGAACTTATGATGATTTTGTAATGACATCCCTTTCTTTACAGACTAACTCAACTGTATTTATTGATAAGACACAAAAAGAAAGAAAAGACTTGCTCGCACAATTTATGGGAATTGGTGTATTTGACCAACTTTATACATTGGCTAGTGATGAAATACACGATGTATCTTCTCTACTAAAATCATTCAGTAATAATAACTACGATACGGAATTAGCTAAAATAAAAGATTCTTTGGTTGGTATGAAGAAAGATTCTAAAAAGCTAACTTCAAATAAAAAAGAATTGGTTATTGATAAAAAACGTGAAGATAGAAAAATTATCAGTTTAACTAAGCAGCTTAGAAAAGTAGATGAAACTGCTGAAAGTTTAGATGTATTAGAAGAGAAAAAATTATCTTTAAATAGTGAACTAAAATCAACAGATGAAAAATTTGGTAAATTAAAAACATTATCTGAGCAATATAAAGTTGAAGAAACAGAATTAACAGAAAAAATTAAAATTTATAAAGAAAATGAGGTGGATAAAAAGTTTGCTCAATTTGAACAATATAGTTTAGAAAAATCAAATCATCAAATTGAAATAGATAAATTAAAAATAGAAGTTCAGCACAAATTAGACAAGATTGAAAAGCTTGGTAATTTAGAACATGACCCTGATTGTGATTATTGTATGAGTAATCCATTCACATTGGATGCTATAGAAACTAGAGAAAAACTAAATGAGGATAAAAATTTAGCAGACACTTTTCTAAGGAAATCATCTGATTTAGATAGTATAATAAATGGGTTATCTCACATTACCGCTCACAAAAAACAAATGGATTCTTGTATAAATGATTTTAATTTACTTACTTCTAATATCAGTAAGGTAGATAGTGAAAGAAAATTAACTACAGAAAAGAAAAAAAATCTAATAAGTCAATTAGCTATCATTGAGGATAAGATTAATATCTATCACGAACAAGAAAAGGATATTATTTATAATAAAGGTTTAGTGAATGATATAGAAAATGCACAAAACAATTCTGATAATTTAGAAATCGAAATAGAAGAATTGGATAAAAAGCTTGGTTCTGTAAATGGTGAAATAAAGGTATTAGAAACTAATAGAAAAAACATTTTAACAAATATTAAAAAGGTAGAAGAGTTAGAAGGAAAGTATGCTGCTTATCAGTATTATATGGATGCAATCAAACGTGATGGTATTCCTTATGAACTAATATCCAAAGCTCTTCCAACCATTGAGGGTGCTGTAAATGATATACTTTCTCAAATTGTAGACTTCTCTATGATATTGGAAATGGATGGTAAGAATGTAAATTGTTATATCGTTTATGATAATGACAATGTTTGGCCTCTTGAATTAAGTAGTGGTATGGAAAGATTTATATCTTCATTAGCTATGAGGGTTGGATTGATAAATGTATCCAATCTACCAGCAGCTAATTTTCTTGCAATAGATGAGGGGTGGGGTACTATGGACTCCGACAATTTAAACTCCGTATACAACCTATTTCAGTACTTAAAAACGCAGTTTCAATTTACAATGATTGTTTCTCATATAGACTCTATGAGAGATGCTGTGGATACCTTATTAGAGATAAAAAAAGAAGATAATTTTAGTAACGTTTCTTTTGACTAACAAGTAAATTCTTAGGTTTGCTCTCTCCCCTTTTAAGACTTAGTATATGCTGATTAAGTACTGCGCTCATCGTGGTACTTTCTTCCCTAACATACACTCTAAACCAGTCTACTAATCCCTCTTCTATAGTAAATGAATATTTCTTTTTCATACCGATAATCTCCATATATTATACATATAATAAATATTAAAATTTTTAATAATGATATTTATTAATGATATCAAACAATAGGAAATTCTTAATGGCAACCGTAAAAAGATTTAATAAATTACTTGGGCTTGAGAATATAGATGTATTAATTGATGAAAGAGACACTTCTAGACACATCATAATTACAGATATGCCTCAGAGTTTACCTCAAGGTAAAAGTTCATTTCTAATAGAAGTCTCGCCTTATATGAAAGAGGGTGTTGAACTTCAAGTAGATTTTATGGATTCAGAAGGTAATAGCATATACCTTGAACCAGTTCAAAATTATCTAGAGGGTTCTTCAAGAACTATGTCGGTTGAGATTTATGATACTACAGCTGCTGGTGTAGCCACTATGATATTGGTTGGTGAATTAGATAGGATACCAACAACTCCAGGAAATTTTAGTGAAACTGAAGAAGTTCCTGTAGATTTTCAAGGTGTGTATAATGTAAGACTCACTCGTGAAGTTATTATAAATACAGCAGAATTAAATACTCAACCTATAAAATTTTATTCATCACCAAGACTTATAGCAAATGAGCAAAGATTTGGAACGATGGAGAGAGAGGTTGTAGAAGGTGAAGTAGCTTCAGCTGCTTTTACTGTCATTGGTAGACCAGTAACCCAACAATCTTATGAGGTATTTACTACAGAAGAAAATGAATCTAATGCACAAGGTTCTGGTGTTACTGAAACTAATGATAATAAATCTATAAAGCCACCTGATGGTGATGTAAAAGGCGATAAAGCAGAAAAAGAAAAATTAAAACAACACACTAAAAAAAGAAGTGTCCGCACAGATAGTAGATTTAAAAGGTCTAGAAGAATTAGGAGAAGAAGGTCTCCTGTGGAATACCCCTATTCATTTTCTATATCTGATGAAGAGCATGAATTTACTACAAATGAAATTGGAGGAGAAATAAGATTTTCTGATATAGACACCACTATATATAACAGCGAAGATTTAACAAACAATGGTTTAGAAACACCCACATTTAATGTGGTGAGTGACACACTTGATGAAAATTTCCCAACACATTATACAGCCTCTATTGCTGATTTAAATAACAGCCTTACTGCTTATACAAATACACCATTTACAAAACAAGACAGAGAGGGAAATTATAGAATATTAGAATTAAAAGCTACTGGTCAAACTTTTTATGAAAAACAACCATCTGCTTCCTTTAGTTTAACAAATATAGTTTCTTATGCTGATATAACTTTAAGTCATTTAAGAACATTTTCAGGAGAATTATTTAAAGCAAAAGTTTATGTTAGAAGTGAGGGTTCTTTTGATGATTATAAATTATTGGCTGAAGTTCCTATAGAATCCCCTGAACTTATGATAAACTCAAATTCTGTTGGTATAGGTGAGCGAACAGGTTATTTTATTTCTGAAGAAGATAAAAATACATATTGGGATTTGTTTGGTAGTACTAACGGATTGACAGCAGCTTCATCAACATCAACAGCTTCTTTTGATAACAACACATTATTAGACTCAATTATGGTTTCAGGAAGTACATCTACATTTTCAGACCAAATAAGATTTCAATTAAAAGAAGATTATAAATTTGTATTAACAAAGGATATAGATTACACATTGTCTTTCAACACCGTTGGTCAAAAGGATACTGATGGTAGAGCTTTAATGTTAGTATACATTTCAGGTTCTTGTATGAATCAAGCTAATAGTTTGTACAATGACGAATTTACTGAAATTAATATTGAAGAATCTTCAGCTTATGGTAAAAGAATGGGTGTATTGGAAGTGGAAACCAGTGATGATGATAGAAAAGATTTTAATTTAGTTAGTCACAATTTTAATACAGATTCAACTGGTGAGGCAACAATTCAATTCAGAGTAATATCAGGACAATGGAACTTATCTGATATATCTGTAATTCCAGCAACAGACACCGGATTCTCTCCGTCCTTTGTTAAGTTTCAACAACAATTACCACCTGAATTAACACATAAGAGACCTGAAACATTAGAATTTCTAACAGAATTTTATGATATGAATAATAATTTGGCTGATGAAATAGCAGTAACAACTGGCTCTATATTCACAGGTGCTAATATGGTTATTACTGGCGATGATAATACAATGAGTGGTGACTTATTTATCGGTGGTGATACTACCGGTAGTGGAATGCACTTTGGTGGTGTAGACTCTAACTTGCCAGAAACAGGTACTGATGGTGCTACCGGTTCTGGCTTTATGAGGTCGGTTGGTTATTTAGGATTTGCTTCAGCTTCAGATGCATCATTGGATGGTAAACCTGGCTTTATGATTTATAGTGGTTCTGTTTTACCTGATAGTGGTGAAAATTATGCTGGTGTTGGCTTGGAATTGGTTGGTGCTAGTGGTTCTCTAAAATTTAGAACAAATCCAAGTTTATTTGATGTTCAAGCAGATGCATTTTTTGTAGGTAAAACTACAACCCAATTCATAAGTGGTTCAGGAGAAAAGATAGAAATAAGTTCATCAAACTTTCATTTAGATGACGCAGGTAATGTGGATATGACGGGTACTATTACTGCTAATGCTGGAGAAGTCGGAGGCTTTACAATAAAGGATAGTAGTCTTAGAGCTGGTACAGGAAACTCATCAGTTACAATGAGTGGCGCAGACCAATTAATGAAATTTGGTAGTGGTTCTACATTTACTGCTAGTGAAATAGATGGAATACTTTTTGGTAAAGATACGGATGGTAAGTATAAATTTGGTGTTGGTAAGGGCGGCTCTTATGTATTTTTTGATGGTGATGCTGTACAAATAGCCTCAGAAGATATCAATGTAACTGCTTCAGTTTTCTCTATTGATGTGGATGAATTTAAGTTAAGTGCTACAAATTTATTTGTAAGTTCTAGTGAAGGTGGTTTTGTATCTCTTGGAAACCCAAGACCATCTGGTATAGGTGGTACTAATAATGGTATATTTATGCAGGGTAGAAATCCAGACGATACCAAACCTAAGTTCTTAGCAGGTAATGCAGCTGGCGGTCATATATCATTCGATGGTGATAATGTTTTTATGTCATCTTCTGCTTTCTTCTTAGGCTCACCATCTCAATTTGTAAGTGGTTCTTTGGGTAATGTAGAAATAAGCTCATCAAATTTTCATTTGGATAATGCTGGTAATGTAATAATGAGTGGTAAGATTACTGCTAATGAAGGTGCGATTGGTGGTTTTAATATAACAGATGATGCATTATCTTCTACAAACTTTTTTATAAGTGGTAGTCCAACTGCTGGTGGAGATGATACTCCCGAACATATGTTTATTAGTGCTTCTAATTTTAATGTTAAGGCTAGTGGTGATGTTACTGCATCTGCTCTTTCATTAACTGGAGGTGATGTAGGTGGTTTATCTGTAGAAAGTGGAGTTATATCAGTAGGCTCTATTCTAAAATTAAAAGATAGTGGTCAAATAACTGGTTCAAAAGTATTATTTAGTGGTGGTACAATTGGCGGCTTTACTGTAAATGGTGGAGCAGGTCAGAGTAGTTTAATTGGTAAAACGAGTGATCCAGCTGAAAGATTTAGACTGGATTTGCTGAGTGGAGAATTGCAAGTAGAAGGAAATGATGGTTTTGGAATAACTTTAGGCGGCGATGCTTCTAGTGGTTATGAAGCAACAACTGACACTAGTATACCAATAGTTTTAGCTACTACAGAAGATGCTAGTAGGACTGTTGTTAGATTTGGTGATTCGGGTCAGTTCTTTAAATTTGATTCTGGCGCAACGCCAAAATTAACTATTAGCTCAAGTGATTACTTTCTTGGCACATCTACTACTTTTATAAGTGGTTCTAACGGAAATATTAAAGTTAGTGGAAGTAATTTAGAATTAGAAACACCAAAGTTTTTCTTAGGTAGAAAGGGTAATCAATTTGTAAGTGGTTCTAATGGTAATGTAGAGATAAGTTCATCGGATTTTCATTTAACTGCGCAAGGAGATGTAACTGCTTCTGCTATATTGTTAGGCGACAAGGATGGTAGTAATTTTTTACAATTTGCTGGTGATACTTTAACTGTAAGAGGAGATTTAGCAGTTGATTCATTATTCTTACCATCAACTATAGATGGTGCAACATCAACAGCCGTAAACGCTTCTTCATCTTTAGATTCAAATGGTTTTGCTAAATTCGTATCAGCCTCCATCGGTGGATTTATAGTAAATTCATCACAAATAAATTCCGTAAATAATAATATAGTCTTACAATCCAATGGTGCGGCTACGATAAGTGGTAGCTCTGTAAATTTACAAGCTCCTATATTTTATTTAGGAAACCAAACAAATTTCATAAGCGGCAGTAATGGAAATATAGAAATATTCAATAGTGGTGCAACCACAATAAGTGGTAGTTCTGTAAATGTTCAAACTCCAAAGTTTTATTTAGGGGAAACTGATAATTTTATAAGTGGTAGTAATGGGAATATAGAAATATTTAATACAGGAACTACAACTATTAGTGGAAGTGCGGTAAATATTCAAACACCTAAATTTTATTTAGGAGAAACTGGTCAATTTATAAGTGGTAGTAATGGAAATATTGAGATAAGTTCTTCTAATTTTCATTTAGATAGTGCTGGTAACGTTGTTATGTCAGGTAAAGTAACCGCTGATACAGGAGAAATAGGTGGATTTACAATAGGAGATGATTTAGATTCTACAGCCGGTACATTAAAATTAAAAGGAGCTAGTGGACAAATAACAGCATCAGCTGCTCAGATAACCGGTAAGATAACCGCTCAAACAGGAACTATTGGTGGGTTCAACATCGGAACAGATTTAGATTCATCTGCTGGTACATTAAAATTAAAAGGAGCAACAGGACAGATTACTGCTTCAGCTGCTCAAATTACAGGTAAGATTACAGCTACAAGTGGGCAAATTGCTGACTTTACAATTGACGGAACAAAACTAAAACAAGGAACAGCATTTCATTTAGATGGGGCTTCCAGTGCTGAATACTTTATATCATCTTCCGACTTTCAAGTTACCCCAGCTGGACAACTTACAGGTTCAAGCGCTTTATTTGACGGAACAATAGATGTAACCGGTACAGGAACAATAGCTGGTTGGACTATAGCTTCGGGAAGATTTAATGATTCCGGAGATAATCTTAGACTCGATGGTGATGAAAGTCAGATATCAGTAAAAAATCATACTTTTGGTCAAGCTGGTATTCAGTTACAATATAATAGTGGAACTACAAGAATGTATGTTGGTGATGGTGCCAATAAACATTTAAAATTTGATGGTTCTGATGTTGATATAAAATCTGCTAAATTTGAATTGGATGCTACTAATTTAGAATTATCATCAACACACGCTTCAATGAGTTTGGGTGAAGGTAAGATTAGATTAGTTGGTGCTTCCACATCAACAATCACAGTTGGTGCTGCTAACGCAATAAAACTATCGGATGATGGTAGTGACAGATTTTTAGTTGTAGGAAGTAAAACTTCGTTTACACATTTTGACCAATCTACTGCTGGTTTAATATTAGGAACTGATAATGGAACTACAAAGTTTGAGTTAGCAGCCGATGCAAATAATTACATATCGTTTGATGGTTCTGCTTTTGATATTAAAACTGAAGTTTTTACTTTAGATACCACAAATTTAGATATAAATTCATCCACAAAAAGAATTGAGGTTTCAGATGGTAGTAATGTAAGGGTTAGAATAGGTGAGGTTGATTCTACTTCAGCTAATCATTTTGGTATAACAATATATGATGGAACCGGTACAGCAGCTTCAGATGAGATAGTTCATCTTAGTGATGCTAAAAATCAAATAGCTAGTTGGTCTTTAAGTCCTAATCAGATTTCAAGTAATAATTTAATATTAGATTCAGATGGAACTATACAAACAGCAGATTTTGCTAGTAATGTAAAGGGTTGGAGAATAACATCAGCAAATAATGGTGAGGCAGAATTTGAAAATGTAAGAATTAGAGGAACTTTATCCACTGCTGTATTTGAAAAAGAAACAGTAAATGCTGTAGGTGGACAATTGTATGTTGCTAATTCTACTGCAATAACAGGCTCTGATACTTTAGCTGCTACTGCAACTACGATGAGTGTGGTTAATGTAACCGGATTTGCAGAAAACGAAGTTTTATCTGCAAAGAAGGTAACTTCCACCGGATTTGGTACGGAATATATGTTAGTTCAGAGTTCTTCAAGGGATAACCCATCAAGCGAATCAGACTTTGCTGGAAAGCTTTTTTTAATTAGAGGATACAGAAGTGGTAGTAATGGAATATCTGGATCTTTAGGTGATATAGCAAATGCTTCACAATCATATGAGCCAGGTCAAGTTATAGTATCAACCGGAAAAGTAGGAACCGGTTACATAAGATTAAATGCAAATCCAAATGATTCGACAACTCCGTATATGGATATTGTTGAAAGAACTGGTAGTGGAGTCTATGATGTAGATTTGAAGGCTCGTTTGGGTGATTTGAGTGGATTAAGTAGTGGGTTACTTTATGGGGAATCAAATCCTGGCTTTGGATTATTTACAGAAAATGTATTTTTAAGCGGAGCTATAACTGCTACTACGGGTTCTATAACCGGAATACTTCATGTTAGAACAGATTTATTAAATCAAGTAACAATAGGAACAAATGTTAAAAATTCTCTTGATGGTATTCACATAAATGATAATAACTTTTGGTATACCAATGGTCATTTTAGAACAGGATTCGATAGTGATAATTTTATACACCAATCGGGTTCTGCTCTTACCTTAAAATCAGAAACGTTTACGTTAAAAGGTGGAACTACTTTAATATTAGATAGTACTACACCTAAATTAGTAATGGGAAGCAGTGCTGCTTCAATAACAGATACGGATAATACCGGTATCTATATGGATGGTAGTGGTAAGTTTAGGGTTGGTGAAGATCAGGGAAGTGGTGATAACTTTATTTACTTCAATGGAACTACCATACAGATGAAATCAACTGTATTTGATTTGGTTGCCGGTTCTACCCTCGTTATTAATAGTTCTACACCTAAGATTGCATTGGGTGCTAGTGCTACTGGACAAAGTTTGACTAGTGGAACTGGTATCTTTATGAATGGAAGTGGACATTTTAAGGCTGGTAAAGCAGGTCACGGTAGAATTGAATGGGATGGGACTGATGTATATGTAAGTTCATCTGCATTCTTCTTAGGAAGTGATTCACAATTTTTAAGTGGTTCAAATGGTAACTTAGAAATAAGTTCTTCTAAATTTCATTTACAGCCAGATGGTGACACCATTATGCAGGGTAAAATTACTGCTACAAGCGGTGAAATAGCTGGTTTGAGCATAGAATCAGACAAAATTTATGTTGGTACTGGTAATCATAACAACAGTGATACATCATTCTATGTAGAGAATGACGGAAAATTTAGTTTAAAAGATAAGTTATCTTGGGATGGGAGTGATTTATCAATTGAGGGTTCGATAACAATTACAGGAGGAAGTGGTTTTGCTTCACCAGCTGCTGTTAGTGGTAGTGTAAGCGATTTAAGTGGTTCGGTAGCTACTGATGTTGGTGGATTAGCGGTAGCTTCTTCATCAATGGCATCAACTGCAAGATTGACAAGCACTGGTATGGAAATACTGAATAGTGATGATAATGTAATAGCAGCGTATAGTGCTGACGCGGTTATTGGTAGAACTGATGCAGGACAAAGTAATGTATTAATTGATTCGGACGGGAGTATTGATATTAGAAGGGGAACTGAAGTATCTGCATCCTTTGGTACAACAACTACAATAGGTCCAACTTCCGGTAATCATGTTGAAATTACTTCAACTTCTTTGGCAATAAAAACATCCTCAAATGTAACTGCTCTATCAGCATCAGCGGCTGGTTTGGATATGGCTGGAACTATAAAGGCGAGTGGTGGAACAATTGGTGGGTTTGATATAGGAACTGATTTAGAATCACAATCCGGAACTTTAAATTTAAAAGGTAGTACCGGGCAGATTACAGGTTCAGCTGTATTATTTGATGGTGGTAAAATAGGTGGATTTACAATTGATGCTGATGAGATTAAAAGTGGAACTAATATAGGTTTAGATTCTACTAATAAAAAATTAACAATAAACGATACCACATTTGGAAATGAAGGAATACAATTAGAATATAATGGTGGTACGCCAAGACTTTATGTTGGTGATGGTTCAAATGAATTTTTTAAATACGATGGAACTAATATAGACATTAGAACACAAAAGTTAAATGCTAGTGGTAGTAGTATAATACTAAAATCATCTGATTTTTATCTTGGTGATAGCTCAAACTTTGTAAGTGGGAGCGGTGGTAATCTCAGTATATTTAGTACCGGAGATACCACATTGAGTGGTAGTTCTATTACTTTGTCTACTCCGAAATTTTTTATGGGAGAAGTATCTCAATTTATAAGTGGTAGTAATGGAAACATTGAAATAAGCTCTTCCAACTTTCATTTACAACCTGATGGTAATGTAATAATGAGTGGTACGGTTACTGCTGGTGCTGGTGAGATAGGTGGATTCACACTATCCGATACAGAAATAAGTGCTAGTGGATTAGTATTAAAGGCTAGTGGACAAATGACTGCTTCTGCAGTATCGATGTCTGGAATGATAAATGCTAGTTCAGGACAGATTGGTAACTTTGCTATAGACAGTAATAATTTAGTGGGTGGAGGGACCTTTCAATTAAATCCAACTAACAATAGTGGTGAGGTTAGAATGGGTAGTAGTTTTGGACCAAACTCAGCTGATAGTACGACTACCGGTATTTACCTAAGTGGTACTGGTGAGTTTGGTTTCATTCAAGACACAAATAATAGGGTTTTTTCGGATGGAAATGGTCTTGATATACGTTCAACCGAATTTGTTTTGAATGCAGGAACATTAGAATTAGAAAATAAAACAACAACAACAGGAAAACTTCGTTTGGGTGGAACATTACCAACAGCATACGATAGTGGGGTTGGTTTTTATGCTGATGGTACTGGTAAATTTCTTGTTGGTAACTCAACTGGTTCAAGGATTCAATATGATGGTAATAATACACTTATATTGAGTTCATCTAAATTTGTTATTGGTGATATAGGTAGTAACTTTGTTAGTGGTAGTGATGGTAATTTAGAGATAAGTTCATCTAAATTTCATTTAGACAGTAAGAATGAAATTTTTAGCGTAGGACAACCATCTGGTAGTAGAATACAATTTGATGGAACTGAGTTAATTATGAGTTCATCTAAATTTTTATTGGGTGGTGGGGAACAATTTGTAAGTGGTTCAAATGGTAACATAGAAATCAGCTCATCAAATTTTCACTTACAGCCAGACGGTGATGTTGTTATGTCAGGTACTGTTACTGCAAATGCTGGTGCTATAGGTGGGTTTACAATAAATTCTGGCGCTATAGAATCATCTAACATCAAAATTTCTTCTACGCACGCTTCAATGTCACTAGGAGGAAACGTAAAGATAGTTGGAGGAACAGACAGTTTTATTGCTGGTGGATCTTCACATTTAGATGATCCTTTTGGTGCTGCTTTTGACAATGATAATACTGGCTTTGTTCTTGGTATAGATGATGATGTTGTAAAATTTGAAATATCTGATGATTCTGGTGATAATAAAATAGTTTTTGATTCATCGGCTAGTGATGTATTAGTATTAAAGGCTGAAAGTTTTTCATTTGGTTCAACAAACTTTAAGCTTACAGACTCGTCACTTAAATTAGGTACAATAGATAATGTGACAGATACAGCATCTACTGAAACAGGATTCTTTGTAGACAGCAGTGGTAATGTATTAATAAAAACAGGCACTAGTTCCGAGACGGGCTATATGCAATTTAACAGTAATAATTTAAAAATAAAGACAAGTAATTTTGAAGTAGATGGTGGAGATGTAACAATAACAGGTGCTGTTACAGCAACCAGTGGTAATATTGCAACGTTTTCTATAACATCGGGTAGTATTGATTCAAATTCTAATAATGCAAAGCGTGGAATAAAAGTAGAGCCAGGCGCATCAATTAGAGGTTACGGAAATGAGGTACATAAAACAACTACAGTGGCAGGAAAATTTAGTTTTTCTGTGGGCTCAGTATCGCCATCAGCAACAGCTAACGTTCCGTTTAATAGCAACTACTCAGCACCGCCTGGTTTGAGTGGTGATTAATAATAAGGAGTAAATAATGGCAGATTATCCATTTAGAGTAAATATGATGCCCAAAAATGGAGAAGGCACAGTAGCTTTTTTCACATCATCTTTAGCAGATGATAACGAGGGTGATCAAGTACTAACTGCGGCTGATATGGTAGAAAAAATTAATTTAATGCCCAGCGCGTCATATGAGGATGGGACACTAACTCCATCATCCGTAGAAGCGGCACATAATTTTGGGGGTGCTAGAAATATACACTTATCGTGTTCGGTTTCATCTCCACTAACAGGTAGTATAATATTTCAAGATAAAGAGACTGCTACAAATGGTGGATTAGATTTTTACACATTTTGGGGAACAAAGGTTTGTTCTGTTTTAGGTTTACCTGAGGGAATACCAATATACACAGAAAACTTTAAACTATCAGATGACTCTAATAATCCTGACAATTATCTGTCGGGTGATGTTATTGCGAATGGTGTATCGATAAAAGATACCTTTAAATTATCTCCACAAGCTAGATTGAAAAGTAATTTAATATGGGATAAAGAAAATGGAGAAGGTTTAGCACAATGGGTTAGTGGTAGTATAACCCAAGCAAGTATTGGCTATGATGACCAAAACGATAGGTATAAGCTAAATATAGCTACAGCATCAATCTCTAGATTAGAGGTCGATTCGGGTGTAAATGGTACATCAGATGTTTTTTTTCGTGGAATAACAGGTACCGCCAATAAGGAATATTGGATTCCACAGATGTTTATGTCTGGTTTTAATTATGGTTCAGGTGGAGGAACTCAGGTGGTGGTGCCGTTCACATCGGTTCAAGAACAAACCTCTACAACAAATACTATGGAATATAGTAACATTATAATGCCCTTTGATGCTATGGTGAAGAGTGTATCTGTACGCGCTTCGAGTGCAGGTAGCGCCGCCTTTATTAATATGTTTAAATTAACAGATGGTACGGAAGGGGTAACTCTTGGAGGCGGTGGTCCTACTGAAGGTGATGCTATGGCTTCTGTTAACATAACTGCTGATGATACTGTATATTCTGCAGGTTTTTCTTCAGTTACAACTGATGGTCTATATGTTTCTAAGGGAGAAGCAGTATTGTTTACTTTTGATCCAGCTTCCGACACAAACGATACTAGAATAACAGTTTTATTTATGGTAAACCCATCCTCACTTGGATAGACTGATAATTAACAAATCTTATATTTATATATGAATAATAACATAGGAAATTATGGATAAACTAACAGAATTTTTAACAAAACCCTTTCTAAATGAGGGAGCTAGAGATCCAGGTATATTTAAAGCTATCTTTTTAGCTGGTGGGCCAGGAAGTGGTAAATCCTTTGTTGCACAAAAGCTATTTGGCATACCAGAAAAGATAAATGTATCCAAGACCGGTTTAAAGATGGTAAATTCCGACAATGAATTAGAGGTATTACTCAAAAAGTATTTCGGTACAACCGACATTGATTTAATGCCTGATGAGCTATTTGCTGATTTAACAGGTGTGGATAAGTCAGGTAAGCCTGTAGATTATGATACAAGTGGCTTAAGAGATTTTGCTAAATCACTAACCAAACAAAGGTTAAAACTTTATACGGATGGTAAGTTGGGTGTTATCATAGATGGTACTGGTCACAAATATGCTAAGATAAAAGATAAAAGAAAAAAATTAATGGATATGGGTTACGATACCTATATGGTATTTGTAAATACAAGCTTAGATGTTGCTTTAGATAGAAATGAAAAAAGAGCTAGGGTGGTGCCAGAAAAGATTGTTCGTAAGAGTTGGCAGGATGTTCAAAATAATATGGGTGCCTTTCAAGGTTTATTCGGTGGTTCAAATTTTCAGATTATATCAAATAACGAACACCTATCCGAAAAACAAATACACAAAAGATTTAAGATGTTGGTTAGCAAAGGAATAGATAAATTTTTAAAAAAACCAATTAAAAATAAAATTGCTAAGGCTTGGTTGAGAAGAGAAAAGAAACATCAAAAGGTATTTAAAGATCCAGGCCAATCTCGTTTCTTTGAGAGTATAAATGTTCCTGTTGATATAGGTGATACAGTTCTTATGGGTAGATTTAAAAACAAAAAGGTAGTTGTTAAGTCTATTGATTATAATGAAAAGGGTGACTTACTTATCAATGGTAGGACTGCTCTTAAATTTAGGGTTATGAAAAAAGATGAAGCAGCTAGAGTTCCTCGTAAGAAAGGACAACATCGTGGTTCAAAGTCTCATTCAGATTTATACACAGATGAGAATCCAAAAGGAACAATAAAAGGGTTAAAGTTTGCTACAGTAAAGGATGCTAAGGCATCGGTGAGTAAGATAAAAGGAAGTGGTAAAAAACACGCACATAAGATACAAGCCGCTGTAGCTATGGAACAGAGAGCTAGGGAAATGGGTAAAAGTTCAGAGGCTGCTGTCTATAGAGCTTACATCAATAAGATGAAAAAGAAAACCAAAGCTAAGAACGAAGAGTTTGGTGCGCCAGCAGGA
>CENI01088517.1_pt1 | contig 39785 bp, 52 predicted proteins | sample 530161 | NCBI WGS metagenome assembly CENI01 (sample SAMEA2591107, study PRJEB7988) | marine metagenome | isolation source: saline water (ENVO:00002010), including | reverse complement strand
GATTTATCAACGGAATATGATCCTTTTGACTCTTCAATGACAATTCCTTTGACGTCCTGTTGAACGATGAACTTGTCGCCTTCACGAACAATACTCGTGTATAAGTCGCAATTGTTATCTTTTGATTCTTTGTAAACTTCGTCGCGTACTTCTTCGGGAAGCATGAACGGTGCAACAGTTTCTTTCACGGCTATATGCGTGACATTGCCCATGGCATCGCGTTTAACGACGTATCTGTCTGGACGGAACACACGCATACCACCATCGTCAGGCATGTATAAAAGCGTGTTACCACTAACCAATAAATTCTTTAATGCTTCAAACACACCGACTCGAAACGCTTCCACTTCGACCTCTTGACTTACTGCTCGTTCAACGTCGCTTAAAGCTTTTTCAAGATCGGTGCGTAACTGTTCGCCTTGCTCATCGCCCATTTCGGCTTTCGCTTTTTCAAGCTCGTATCGGTCGATGACCAAACGAAAGAAAGATGCGTTAGGCGGTAGTAAAGCGAGTAATAACTTAGACGCTAGGTTGTTTACACCACGCGCACCTATACCTTGATAAGGCGTGTAGTACTTCGTATGAGGACCGTGTCCTTCGGGTGGAAGAACGTAAGGTATCGTCAACTCAGCAGACGTTCTAGCGCGATCTAAGAACGACCAACGCTGTCCTTCAAGCTGCGTGTATAGGCTTTGAGCCGTTTCGTATTGCATAAATTAAGAAGGATTCCATTCGTCAGTAGATACTATAGCTAGAATTTCAGCATGGTTATATTGTGTTTTACCTTCTAAAAAACTAGGCGTTATGTCGCTATCGAATTTTACAACTGTTTGCGAGTTATCCACTTTCCATCGCAGGGAATCTGCGTTATTTTCAATAACTTGGCTAAAATCGATTGATGAGGTGTCGCTTTGGTTTAATATTACATATTTCATAATTAAGCGGGTAAGTCGGTGGAATAAGTCGTACCTGTCAAAGTCCCATTATTTGAACCTTGTGAATCGTTTGAGTTGTCCTCGAAGCGATACCAATGTTTGAGGTCTCCATTTCCAGAACCTACAAAACTAGTCAAATCGCCTGGCGTTCCATTAGTACCGCCTGATCCGCCATTCGCTTCTCCTTTGTAAATGTTTGCTATTTGTGCAGTCGATAGTGTTTCACTAAAAATGGCATATTCGTCCATAAGTCCAAGGAAGTATTTACTATTATTACCCCTTGCCCCAATTTTAAATCCGTCACCTGTACTACTGCCTGTTGAAGCGCTACTCGTAGCTATGGTTACTTCAGGGCTTGCATTTCCATCGACATAAATTTTTGCAGAGCTTGACCCAAAAGTAACTACGATGTTGTGCCATGCGTTTTGTGAAGGACGATAAGAAGTATAAGCATTAGTCCCAGCACCTGTCGAAAAATAACCATTCGTAGAATAAAAAGATAAACCAAAACTTGTACCATCTGCACCAAATCTGTGAGTTTCAGCGGCGGCATTTGTATTGGTATCTTTTTCCCACCAACTTAGCGAATAAGTAGAAGCTGAATTGAGTGCTGTAATATTTCCTAAGTCGACTCTATCATCAACTCCATCCATGCTTAAAGACTTACTATTTGCGTAGATAAATAAAAAGTCTACATCACCTTCTATACTGTATGTATCCGTTCCTGTAGGCACTAAGTTAACTACACCATGCTGTCCAATAACGGCATTTGGCATATTAGCACCAGACGTATAACCATTAATTGTTGACCCACTCGCCATTATTCTAACTCGTCCGCTTCCGCCTTGAACAAAGCGACAGTTAAATCCGCTTAACAAACCCGAAGGAATTGTAACATCGATACGACTACTAGAATTACAAAACACAACCTTTCCATTTTCTGTATTAGCAAGAGTAAAAGAAGCTGTCTTTGTCGTTATATCGTTATGTAAAGTAACCGCTCCAGTACGTCCTGCTACCGATTGAACGGGTGCCAACGTCATTAAGTTAGTAGCTGTTACTTTTTTAGTTGTTGCCGTACCCGCAATGTCATCGACAATTGCAAGAATATCTGCACCAGCGGGACTCGCTAGGTTGCTTAAATCTGTAAATTTTTTATTAGCCATAATTATTAAGTAGGTTCAAAGAGTAATACATCGCCCAGTTCGGTTACTAAAGGTTCTGAAAGCTCTGTTAATAAAGCTCCATCTATTATATTAATAGCATCAAAACCATACAGCGTACCAAAAGCTGGTCTTACTAGTTCCGAAGGAATGGGAATTAATTCACTCGGTTTAACAAGCTCGTCTGTAAATTCCATCGGTTAGAGAGATGCTGTAGTACCAGTAGCAAAAACGCTGTAAGTACCATCGGTTCTAGCGGATACGTTACCACGAATCTTTTCATAATGTCCGTGGTCGTCTCTTACTGTTACATTGCCATCGGCTGTTACAGCTTGACTATGTATAGCGCGCCAACTACCGCCGATATACGCTTCAACATCTACAGTCCCGCCCGTCGTAACCGACGAAGACGCGATGGTAAATGTCCAGCCTTTCGAGCGTTCAACGCTAAAGGAACTGCCCGCACCTGTCGCTGATTGAGCCGACAAGAGCGTGATTTTCTGGAGTGATAATAATGACATGATTATTCTTTCTATATATATTATTTATTAACTAGGTAAATTCACACCTGTACCGCCGTAGCTTCCGCCCATTTTTGGGCTACGATTGAGCTTGATTGTTCCTACTCGTCGATTAACTTTAGATTTTCCTACTTTCGCTTTAGGCGTTGCAGTAGTTGCTACTTGTGAAGGTGGTGGCGGTGGTGGTGGCGGCTCTGGTGGCGGCGGTATCTTAGGACTGAGAAAGCACATATGATTTATTCCTTGGGACTTATTAATGTTGTATGTTGTTCGTCATACGTATCTTTCAAGAACTCGATGACTTTTCTTTGACCGACCTTGATCCATATCTCGCGTTCACTATCTTTTATATCGGGTAAACGAAGCGGAAATCGAGCGTCTAAAACGTCGATTAAATCGCGGCTCAAGTCGGGAAGTTTTCTAATAGGATTAGTCATCAGCCTAAAAACTAAGCGGTTCAAACGGCTTTTGTCGAGACAAATCTTCGTCTAAATTACCAGTAACTTGATGGATTAAATGGCTGTATTTTCGTTTTTGTTTTTCGTCAAAACACGACGGCATCCATAGATATTTAATCTGTTTATGTTTATTATTATATTCATCCTTGCGAATAAGATACGCCATCCAAGCGTTCATAAGCGCATCTTGTTCGGTCATAAACGCCTTCTTATATGCGTTAAGTACGGTGTCCCAAGTTGCGCCGTGGGCGTCGAGTAACTTCTCTGCTGACTTAACCCCGATCTTAGGTACGCCTTTGTATCCGTCAACTGGATCGCCCGCAAGTGTTTGTATTAAATGGTATCGATCAGCTTGTTCTTCCGTTGTCTCGTGTAACTCACCACGATTAAAGTCGTAGAACGCACAAGGTACAGATTTAAAATCTTTATCTATACTAACGATGATACGTTTGTCCTTTCGGTTCGGTCGTTCCGTCGCTAGGATTGCGAGTACATCGTCAGCTTCTAAGTTAGGATATATCACCGTACCGTATTCTTCGGCAAGCCAAGCGCGTATCAGGTCGAGTCCTATAGGTGCAAACTTAGATCGTCTGTTTGCTTTGTACTCGTGGTTAAGCTTGCGTCTGAAGTTGTTCTTATCGGAGATAGCAAGGATGAAGTCGTCCGCTTTCATACGTTTTTTAAACGTTTCAAGTCGATCAACAATCCATGTTTTCGCAATAGCAAGGTCAGTATGTACCGTCCATAATTCTTCTTTCCATTGGATGTTAGCTTGCGCTGTGAACGCAGATTGATACGCCAATACGTCGGCGTCTATTAATAGTGTTGTTGTCATTGTTTATAAAATAAGCTCCAGTTGTTTTGATATTGTTTATACTTTGCTTTTGATAAAGGAGATGGACACAGGTTAATCGTTTGACTGTTACCTACATGCTTTCTTGGTATAATCCACCAAATGTCAATCGGCATTACATAACACGCAAACACATCTACATCGTAACTCGTAATATCTTTTCCTGTATGTCCAACGCCTGTCACAACCTTATACGCACTTCCATGCTTACTATTTGTACATTTCACCTGTACCTTGTGAAGTCCCGAAGGACATGTAACTAGAAAATCCCACGGCATAGGTGTCGTTGTGGGATGTGGTTCAAAGCTACGTTCAAGGCATTGACGTACAAATGCAACTTCGGCAATCGTTCCTACGCGTTGTGATTCAGACGATGGCATGGTTTTAGTGTGTTTCTGCCCAGTTATTACCTATCTTATATTCGCCGTCCAATGGGCATTTCATCTTTAAATAACGACCAGCTTCCCTTATTGCAATACATGCTGTTTTACCAAATTGATCTGCAAGTTCTGGTTTAACTTCCGTTTGAAACTCATCATGTATATTAGCTACAAATGTATAGTCTTGCACAGCTCGCCATTTATTACGTGCTAGATGTGTGTTTAAACCTACTAATGCTTGCTTCATTACAACTGCTCCCGCCGATTGTAACAGCGTGTTAAGCGCTGAATGTTCAGAGCGTATCGGTAGTATGCGACCGTCTAATCCTTTTAAAAATCCACTACGTTTGACCTTCGCTTCCACGGCTTTTTTCAACGCTTTTAAAGCGGGAAGAGATGTAAGGAATCGCTGTTTTAACGCACGTCCTTCTCTTGCTGTACCACCTACAATCTCTCCAATCTTTGCGTCGCCAGCACCGTATAAAAATGCGTAGATAAATGTCTTCGCTTGATCGCGTGTTTTTAATCCAGCCGCTTGTTGGTTGACCGTGTGAATATCTCCTTCTAATAGTTGACGTCCATATTGTCCACCGTCGAACCCAGCAAGGTAATGCGCAAGCATACGAAGTTCAAGACCACTCGCATCACAACCGACAAGGACGTAACCCTTACGCGCTATGAATAACTCACGACACTCCTTACCGTATGGTGCGCGTACTGCTGGTACTTGTGCGATATTAGGATAGCTATGAGTACAACGACCTGTGACTGTTCCGTTGGTGTTTACCTTACCGTGTATACGTCCTTTACGAACTCGCTTAATCCATGCATTGTCGCCTTCGGCTAACATACCTAGACGTTTAACAACCATTAAGTATTCTAGTAGAAGATCAGCCGACGGATGCTTGACGCTTTTAAGCACGGCTTCATCGATCTTTGGTTTACCATCGGGTGTGAAGTGTACAGGTTTCCAACCTAGTTCTTTTAATCGATCTGCTATCTGATCACGACTGCCTGGATTAAAAGGTATGGACTTAGTTTTGTTACCTAGCTTTGTCGCCTTGTTAGCGAGTGCTTGTACTTGTCCTTCTTCTTTAAGCATCTTCTTCAACGCCGCTTTAGTCTCCCCGAAGTATTGCTTCCCGTCAACTTCTACTTCCCATCCTTCGGGTGTCTTCATCTCTTCAACAACAGGTGGAAACGTCTTCTGTAAATCGTCGAGTAGTTCAGCACGTCGGGTAGTCAATACTTGTATTAACTTGTCCGCCTTATCTTCGTCAAAAGCAAACCCAGCAAGTTCCTGTTTACGCATTAGCGTAGCAAAGAAGTGTTCAAGATTTAACATTCGATTATCAGGTTCCTGTTTTTTTACATACGCACCTACAGAATGCGTCACCATTACATCGCGCTCACAATACTTACGCATCTCTTCCGTATACACATCGAAGTTATCGGAATCAAACTCCATTTTAGACACGCCTAAACGATTACCCCACGCCTTTAAACTATGCGATCCCCATAGGTCTTTAGGAAAATCCTTACGTACCATATCGAGTTTAAACAAATCAGAATGTATGCACCTTGTCGTTACTGCTGTGTCTAATACACGCGCTCTAGGCATCCACCCATATAACTTAGCAAGTGCTGGTATATCAAAGCCAATGACGTTGTGACCCACGATTGTTTCAGCGCTGTCGAGTAAGCGTAAACCTTGTTGCATACTAGTGTCTGAAAAAGTCAACATCTGTTGTTTAATCGGATTATAAACGCTCAAGCAATGAACAATTTTTAAATCATCAAGCGTTACGAAGTCTTCCAATCCGTTCGTCTCGATGTCGAAATACAATGTTTTGTTCATGTTCATAAATAGCGTACTACTTTCTTCCAATATGCTTGTGTTTCTGCTTTGTGGTAGCCATTAGGTCCACCGTTATGAATACGCGCTAAGACTTCCCAAGTTGAATCGTTTGGCGAGTGTCTGTTCCAGTAATTCATTATCACTTGTTCAGCATATACTTGATCAACACACATCGCCCAAGTGCCATTAATTGTTTGGTCAAAGTTATAAGCGTCGATCCAATAGCCAAAACTTATTTGATAAGGACCGATTGATCGACCGCTATCACCGACAGCATAAGGCGCATCATAAGCACCACCACTTTCGACAAGACGGATCGCTCGAAAAAGCGTTGCATAATCAGAACGACTGTGACGAGGTTTCGGTAGTATTGTTATTAGTTTTAAGAAACGAGTTATCATGTTCATTTAATCTTCCTGTTGTTTGGTTAAAATAGAGCGTCGAAGCTAAACCAGTCTCACCTGAGAATCGGTTCTTCAACACTCGAATACGTGTTTGGTTTGCGTCTGCTTCTGATTGTTGATTTCGTTCTAAACCAATAACCATGTCAGACAGTTGTGGTATGGCGTGTGAACCGCGAAGATGTGCAAGCGATGTGATCGCTCCTTCTTCGTGTCCAGCACCTGGAGGTCGCTTTAAATGACTGACTAATACCATGCCACATTGCGTCTCTTCGACGAGAGAACGTAGACGTGTCATCGTGTTGTCAATCAATCGTCGTTCATCATCACCTTCAAACCCACTTACCACTATCGATAAATGATCAAGAAATAGCCACTTACAATTTAGTCCTTTGCATAGGTATCTAATTCGATTAAGTAGATTATCACTGTCACAACTTCCGAAGTGATCGTAGGTATAAAAGCGTCCGTTTCCTACCGTCTCTTCAAAAGTAGGTCGTAACTCTTCATTGTTTATTTCTTTTTCGAGATGAAGCGGTTTGTTGATGTGTAGTCCCATTATACCCAGAGCCGTCCGCCTGACTGACTCTTCTAGCGCGATGTAACCGACTGTTTCGCCACGCTCTAATAATGAATACGCAACCTCACGACAAAACAGAGACTTCCCAATCCCGCTACCCGCGCATATCGTGACGAGTTCTCCCCGTCGTATACCGTGTGTCATGTCGTTCAAGGATGTGTATGGGTACGGTTGAGACTCAACGTTATTTACTTCGCTTATCTTTTCCCATAGTTCTTCAGCGCCAACGATACCATCGGGTCGATACTCACGCGCTTCAAAGACTGCGGTTACAATCTCCTTTGCACGGTTCGCCTTTAACATATCGTTCGGGTCTTTAAGCGGTAGCTCTGCGATCTTTGCACGTCCAGGAGTTAGAAGAGCCGCACATTCTGCCGCCCCTGAGCGTCCTGGATCGTCCATATCAAACATGAACACCACTTCTTCATATCGTTCAAGCCAATCGAGTGCTTGAGCGACGTGGTTCTTAGCTCCGCCAGCACCGTGCGGTACAGATACGACTGCCCAGCTATTGTTAAACGCTTGGGACACGCTTAAAGCGTCGATCTCTCCTTCGGTTACGACGACTCGCTTACCACTGTCGCGCCACAGATGTTGTCCGTATAATCCGATTAGTTCGCCACGTACCGTAAATGATTTGTTAGCGTATCTAATCTTCTGTCCACATAACTTGCCGTCACGAGTACGGTAGTTTGCGACTTGAACCATCTGTCCATCGACTTCAGCGGCTTGATAACCCCACTTCTTACACGTCTCTTCCGTTAGGTTACGACGCGTTAAAGCGGTGGTCTTGCCGTTACTTACAAACGACGCTTTATTAGTTTTGGTCGTTGGTTGTTCTTCCATTTTTTGTTTTTCATTTTTGTTGGGTTGAGTGTTCTTTCCACAGCTAAAGCAATGACTCGATCCGTCTACGTAGGTAGATCGTCCATCACTCGAACCACAGGCGGAACAGGACGTGTGGATTTCTTTGTATTCAGCCATGATTTTGGTATCGTTTTGTCACAATATTTAAGTCCTTTTTGTTCGCAGTATTTTGCGTATGTTGTTTTAGAACCTTTGCGTATCTTGTTCGACGCATTCATAAAACAAAGACGGACATCAAGTTCGGGATGTTGTTCTCGAATAAGAAGATGTTTTGTTCTGTCTTCACTCGTCCATAAACCTTTGGTCTCGACGATTATTCCGTTTGGTAGAATAAAGTCAGGTGTGTACGTACTGAGTTTCTTGTATTCGATCTTCACCGTTTCGTACCCGAACTTGATGCCGTTCCGCTCTAACCAATTAGCGGTCTTTGCTTCAAATCCAGAACGATACTTAGAAGTCCGCCGACATGGGCGTTTCTTGTTTGGTTTTCTCGGCATTCGGTTCTGGTTGATCGAGAGTATTCTCGAATGTTTCTCCCCCGTTTGTATATCCACCTTCTTCGGCGGTAAATCCAAAGGATGTTGCTTTCTCGCTTGTTCCAACAGCAGCAAGTTCGAGTACTTGAACGCCTTGCGGTTCTAATCTCATACCGAATCCATGTGCGGCGACGTACCAAAACATCACCTTCATTCCGATCTTGATACGACTACCACCACCGATGATGTCGTCGCCCTTCATCGGGTTACCTTGGCTGTCGAACAAAGCGACGCTTAACTTATACTCGCTACCATCTTTACGCTTACCACCCGCTTTCATCTTTAACTTTACGATGTGATCTTCTCCGTCAATGACGAATGGAGAGTTCGCTTTTTTTAGTTCTTTACCTTGCTTGGTGTTCTCGGCGAGGTAAGCGGCTTCATACTCTGGTTGTAACTGTGCTTTTAACTTATCCCAATCAGCTTTGTCTAATATCAATTCGGTTCGGTATGTTCCGTACTCTCCGTCATATTCGCCTGTCGATGGTTTAGTTAAGTAACAATATCTTGCTGTTCCTATTGGTGTGGTTATTGTCTTCATATTATATCTGGTCATTAATCGCTCCTTTTAAGCGTCGTTTTATGCGAAGAAATAGTCAGAGCCTAGCACCTCAAGCGGATCAAGAGTTCCGTAAGGAGGTAGGTCTGGTAGTTCTTCTTTGGTTTGTGTTTGGACTTCATCCTTGAATTTAAGAAGTAAGTCCTCGTTGAAAGTGTTTGCGGTTTCTCGTCGTATGATCCCGCTTAATGCTTCGCTGTTTGTAGAGTGGGTTGCGAAGCTGTCGTGTACCATAGCGAGCGAGCGGATGCCCATTTTCTTCGCTTCGTTCGTCGTCCTGTGTGCAATGGTAGCGTCAAGGCTGTGTACAAAATTAGGACTGATACCATTGGATTGACGCTTGCGATCAATTTCATCTAACGGTTTATGCCATTTAACAAATGAAATCCTGTCGCCTAACATTGTATGAATTTGTGATCCTTTCGTGTTAAAATATTTTTGTCTTACTTTAAAACCAAGTGGTGTCGTCCATTCAATCGCCTTGTCTTCACGTGCTAGTAACCTCGCACATTGTTGTAACCACGCCATGACTGCGTTTGGTCGGCTTAAGCATTCGTCCATCGCCTTCCACACAACCATAGATAATTGACTGACTGCGGGTGTTGTCTCACTTCCAAACGGATCGATGTCGCGCTCAAGACACACGTCTCTGAACCAATCATGTACGTAGTCACGACAGGACTGACGAGTACCGCCGTAGGGTTTGACCATGACGGGTCGCTTGGTAACCTTGCGTGTAATGCCTAGCTTCAACCATGCAGTCGCAATATGGTCGCCCTTCTTCGCTTTCTTCTTTAATTCTTCCGTTACTTGATCCGCTACAAATTGATAGAGATCGGCGGGAGCTTCCGTAGCTGATACGTTTGTAGCTCGACCGCCGATCTCATCCCTACCCAACAAAGAAAGTAATTGTATACCGTTGTTAGACGCGTCCATAGCGACGGGCAGACGGGTTTTAAATCCCCGTCCACCCATGCTTAATAACTCACCCCATTCAAAACAAAATGCTAAGAACTGCCACGGCTCATCCGCTCCCGTCCACCAGTCGTTGACCTTCGGGTCTTTACATACTTCAAATATTTCTTGGCGTCTGTCATTGACCCACTTAACACGCTCGTCAAAAGTCACCTTGTCCATACCATAACAATTTGCACCGTGTATAGCTAACCATCGAGCGTCCGTTTCGGGTTTCCAAATCGTTTCCGACTCGCTAAATAATAACAACGACTTTGCCAAGTCAGTACCTTGTGGCGACAGGTAGTAAGGCACGGGATACATACGTCCACGAAAGTCGATCTGATGTGGGAAGTAAAAGTGTTTACCTGCATACTTATCACCTAACCATAACGTCTTTATGATTTGTAAACGCTGACTACGTAACGATATGTTTAAACTTCTAAGCACTCCGCTCTTCCGTCCAAGCTCACGCTTACGGTCTGGATCGCCTTCGGCTGTCGGATCAAACGGTGGTAGCTCGTAGTCTGTACGACGACACATCTCGCCAATCTCTCGGTCATTATCCCATGCCCATCGTGCAATCTTTAATACTTTGTCATTAACCGTCCAAGGCGTCTCTTGTACGTGATTAACCGAATCAATCACGGGTTGAAAACTTGACGTGTCAAGCTCACGCATATATTCCATGTCGTTCGACTTAATAAACGTCAAAGGTTGTAAGTCTTTATCCTTATATCCGCCTTGCCATAGACCCTTCCACGGTGCGGGCGTTTCCACCATAGGTAACCATAAAGGTTGTAAGAGTTCTTGGTTTTGATTGTAGTCAGCAATCCACTGGAATAAATCGTCGCTTGGTGTAATAACCCAACGCGTTTTATTTTTGTGTCCTAACATGACGAAGGTAACTAAATTAGTAACTGTGCGTATAAGTTCAAGCAACCATGTACCCATAAATATTTTTTCTTTACGCGTCCATGACGTCCAAGGCTCGATGTTGCCTTTCTTTGATTCGCCTTGCTCGTGCCTTAAAAAAGCTTCACGTACTCGTCGGTAGGTTCGATCACTCCATTTCTCAACGTCCTTTTTAGCGAACTTAAATACTTCGGGATACTCTTCCTTAAGGCGATTGTATCGTGCTTCATCTTCGATGTTCGTCGCGACTCGAATCGCTGTGTTCGTCAGCGGATGTTTACGACAGATACCATCAAGCATTGTCTTCATTGCGATTAAGCTGATGACTTCAGGTTTCATATCCCATATAAGAGGAAACCATTTTGGTACAGCCGCCACGTTTTTCTTGTGGTACTTGATTCTGTTTTGTAATTCGTCGATTACTTGCGGTAATGTACCACGTAACAATCGCTGACCATAAGGCGATTCGGATTCCTTTTCACGACGCTTTGCAGACTCCACCTTACGGCGGTAACGGGCGATGCCCGATTGTTGCATCTCTAGGTTAAGCTCTAGCTGATCCATATTTTCGTTGTTGGTGAGTGGTTGCGGTCACGACATTGTCACGCCGTTACATCTACTAAGAAATGTACGAAGAGATATTATGTCAACTAAATTATTGAATTGATTGAATAAGTTAAGAAAAAAACTCGTGACCTGTACAACAAAAGGAACCCCTTTTAAGTCCCTTGTGTATACCAATTTCACCACGCCCGCTGGGCTGTAAGTGTTGGTCAGTAAGGACTTGGGTGTATCACCTAGAATTGCTTGAGTCACGAGATTTCTTTCTTTTTCTATGTTTTGGTCACGACTTGGTCACAACTTTCCAACGCATCCCTTGCCTTCTCCAAAGACTTAGGTGCGAGATGAGCGTAACGTAACGTTGTACTGATCGAGCTATGTCCTAACCACTCCATAACGACGGGTAAAGACATGCCTCGTTGGACTAATCTTGACGCACACGTATGACGCAAGCAGTGCGGTACGAACTCGTCATCATTACCAAGACCAATCAGATGCTTCATCGTCTTCCAACAATGACTGAACGCATCCTGGGTGAACGTAAACAATCGCTCGTTACCTTGTTTTAAGTTGCGTTGTAACGCGTCACAAGCGTCGTGGGTAAGCGGTACAGATCGAGACTTACCATTCTTGGTATCCCATAAATGTACGACCCGTTCTTCAAGGTTCACATCGCGTCCAAGAAGTTTAAACAACTCACCCGTACGCAATCCCGTACACGTAAGTATCTTGACGAAGTCTGCCATCTCAGTACGTCCCATCTCTTTTAACTTACCGACCATAGCCGTTTCTTCTTCCGCTGTGATCCAACGCACACGTCCTTTGGGTTCTCGCTTACGCTCGATCAACGGCATACGTGCGATGTAACCCCGTCGGTATGCGTGTTTAAGCATCTTCGATAGAGCGGCGAGACGTCGGTTAATTGTGGCGTTTGCTTTTCCATCGCGTTCAAGCTCGTACACTAGATCATCAATCACACGTTCGTTTACATCGCGTACTGGACGACTTGCCCCGACACGTAAGTAAACATCCTTCGCGTTCCTCCACAGGCTCATCTCGGATTTACATCCACGCCAATGTCGGTTAAGCGTTTCTTCAGCGAGTTCACGTACGTTCATACTGACTGCTGTTACATTCGCGACTTCATTCGTGATGTCGATGCCAAGCTTGTCCTTTTTCTCGACCTCCTTTAACCACGTATTCGCCGCGTCATAGCTGTCAAAGCTCGGACGAAGTCGTCCTTTGGTTGTTCTGACATCAACTTGAAATCGCTGATGTCTCTGTTTTATTTGACCCATATATTTTCTCCTTTCGTTTTAACATGATGCAGTATCTAAAGTGAAGCGTCCTCATTATCAACTTTTATTTTTATACTTTTATTAAACATCCAATTATGATTGTTAAAGCCTTGGTTCTTCGGACGCTTACGATCCAATTCAGTACGATAAATCTTTCCATTGGCGTCTACACCTAGTTGTTTCTTCGTCCAAAAGTTGTCGTATGCTTGGGTTACTATTTTAGGGTCAATAAAAACGTCATCAATGAAAGTAGAGATTTGGTTTAAGTCGTCGCTCATAGTAATACTTTCTTGGTTATAAGGTTGTCGCTTATGCCTTGTTCGGACACGTGCTTATCGTTACTCGCTGTGAAACTTCGACGATCAAGATGCCATACTTCTCCACCTAACTCGCGTATCATCTCGGCTTCGTTGTCAAAGCGTAGATCATCGACGACCAAAGGCGTTACAGCTGAGTCGGTTAAATGCTCGATCAAGCGGACACGTAAAAGCTTAATCCATATATTTTGATCGACCATTTCACGTCCCCACTCCGTACCAAGCGTCTGTAAAAGGTATCTAGCCGTAACGTCGAAATAAGGTATCTTCTCGTCCTTCTTTTTTAACACGTACTCATTCGGGAATACGGACGTAAGCATGGACTTTAACGGCGTTGCAAAGCTGAACACGTGTCCATTCTTGCCCGCCAAGAACGACGCATAAGTCGATTTACCCACGCCTTTATGTCCGCATAGTCCAATTAGTTTAGGTTGTATTGTCATAGTTGTTCTATTGTCTCCTTAAAGTTTGAATGTAATTCTTCGTAGTTGCTGTAACCTTTAAACTCCGTCGTAAACCAATCAATGTTGGTAAATAAACGTCGATGTCCACCTCCCCATTTATCGCATCGCCAAAGCTCAAAGACTCCAACGTCGTGCGGATCAATTTCATAGAACAGCCAATGATGTAAACGCTCTAACTTGTAGTCATCTACGGGAAAGTTATTTTCAATCTCCCAAAACTGAAGAATAAAATCACGTTCTTCATCGTCGTTTTCAAGTTTGATAAGACGTGTTCCATCGGGAATAAAAGGAGGGATCATGTCGCTTTTTAGTTCGTCAGTATCCCAATTTGATGTCTCGGCATAACCTTCGACCCATTCATATGCTTCTTTAAGTCTTTTCCTTGCTCCGTTTTTTTGAATGTCTGGAAAGTGCTGACTTAGTAATTTAAAACTTTCCGCTTCAGTATATTTAAGTTTCATCTTCGTCGTCGTTTTCGTTGTCGTTGTCGTTAGCGTCGATATCAAAGTCGATTAAACCACGATGTCGGTTAATATCGCGTCTAAGCTCTTGTTGATATTCCGCTCTTATATCTTCGTATTCTTCGTCCATTATTTTGTGAGTTGAATGTGAAGCTTTTTGTTACGTACTTGGAAGACAAGCTTGTTACCCACTTCCCCATGACCACGTACTTTGGTAATCCATATACGCTTATCGCCACGTCCTTTAGCTCGGTAGCACGATACAACGCAATCAAGCGTCTCGTTGTCGATTTTAAGACGAGCATCAATCTTTTCTTTCTCGCCTACTTCTAGATCGTTGTAGTCGATGATACCTTTATTACTTAAAAGTTCACGTACGTCTTTATTGCAGTCACATATACTTTTGTTAAGCATCGTGTCGGTTATATTAATTATAGCTTTCATTTATTTGTTGGTTGTTTTGGTTTTGTCGTATTGGTTGAATTGTTGTTTGGTTGATGTCGCGATCCACTCGTAGAAATACTTCCACGAACCATCTGCGAACGCGTAAATAAGCTCGCCGTTCTTGGTGCGTTCAAGTTTTGGTTGGATGGTAGATCGTCGGTTAGTAAATAATCCGCTTGGTATAGTCATTACAAATATTGTTCGTCTGTTGTAGTTAGTCGGTATTCCTTAAACCACCTAGAATCTAAATCGTCAGGGTTATGGTTACGTTCCTTACAAAAATCAGCTATGACGTTACAAAGCTTTTTTTCTTCGAGCCATTCTTTAAAAATATAAGTTCGAGGTATTTCTTCGCTAAGACACGTAAGTGTAAGTATTGTTATTTTCATTTTGTTTATTGGTTATTATTGTTCTTCAAGTCGTTGTTCTATTTCTTCTCGTGTTATAACGTCAACGTAAATCGGCGTGCCTTCGCTCACGTACGCTGTAAACGTATTAAACTCAAGATACTCCAACGCTTCAGTCGATTTCATACCGTCGCGTTTTACAAGTATGTCGACCATCTTCCAAGCGTCGTATACAACGCGTTCAATGCCGTTAATGCGGTCGGATGTAATGCCGATTATAGCGGAATCGAATCCGTCGGCAAAAAGCGTTTTAGGTGTGTTGTTCATCGGTCGCCTTTCTCCCAATATAATAAGCCAAAGCCTAGTAGTAAGATCATGGCAAGCGTGAATAGTGTTATAATGTCCATATGTTTAGTCGGTTAATAATTAGTTATAGCGTTCGCATAACGCAGTTAGTTCGTCGTCCTTATCGAGCATGGAAAGCGACTCGTCGGGATTAGTCTCGACCCAAAACGCCCATCCTTCTTTCCAATCGGATTCGTTGTAGTCGATCCAAGCGCCCGAACGCTCTCGGTTAATCTCGTTAAGAACTTGTGACAATGTCCACGTATGAACGCGGTTGTTGTCGTGTTTGATTTTATATGTGGTTGTTATCATGTTTTCCGACGATGTGAAAAAACGTAAAAGACGCAAGCACTAATTTTTTAAAAACACGTAAACTCCGCTTAAACACTAGCGGACACGTATATAAAAAATTTTAGTCGGTTAGTCGGTTAAAAATTTTTAAAAGGATTTTGGACGCGAGATTGAGACCGATAAAACGCGATTGGAAAACGCAAAAAATGCGATTAAAGACGAACGATAAAACAACCTTGCCGCATATTTTTATTGAGACCGATTTGAGACCAATTTAAGACCTTGCCGCATATTGTTAAAATTGCGTTTTTAAAGTTCAAGTTTACAAGTTCAAGATGATTAAAAGAAATAATATTAGTTATTAGATAAACTTTAAACGATTGAGACGAAAAAAAAGTTATTGACGCGATTAAGCTTTTTCACATTCTTGGCTTTTCACTTATATTAATACCTAACAAAACAAAATTAATTATTATGAGAGCATATCCAATATGGAATCAAGTTGACGCTTGTATCTATCAATCAAATAAATCATTTGGAGCAAAACAAGTTTCCAATATAAATGTTAAAGTTGGCACATCTGCACAGAATAGTCATGACTTCTTAACGCATTGTACTACGCATAAAGAGCATGAAAATGGAGATAAAGAGTTTCGCTTTTATGTTGATGGAAAATGTATCAAAAGAGTACTTGTAACAAAGAAAACACAAAAGCTTAAAAAACTATCTGTACGCGATATACCTAGAAAGTAAAAACATTATGACAAGTAAAGAATATATAAAACGCGAGTTACTAAAACTTAAAAAATCTAAATACGCGTTAAAGGTCAAAATTATCGACAACGAAAACAATCAAACTAATTACATCAACTTAAACAAAGAATTAATAAAACAATTAAAAACAAATGAACAACGATAAAGATTTAACAATGCAAGATTGGTTTGAACGAGAAGAACGCGAATTAAGGCGATCAACTAAGTTCCGCTTGCAACTTTTATTAATACCAGTTGTTGCTGTGTTTGGTTGGGTCATTCTTTTGGCGTTAATGATTAAAAACAATTAAAATAATTATGAACATTAAAATTAACGCTAGAGAAGATTCAATGGGTTGTTTAACTTTAACGCCAATTAAACAATCTTATATCGATCAAATCATTGACTATCTAAAAGAGTTTAATGTCGATTCAGACGGTTCAGTATTCTTACAATTTGAAAGCGATATTGAATATTTTTATAACGATTGTAACGCACGACAAAGGAAAGATATTCAATCAGGTTGGGGAGCGACTATGTTATTTGATGCATGGACATTTTTAACAATGATCGGTTGGGACGCAAACGAAGGTTTACAGCTTAAATAATTATGAAAGAAGGTGACACAATAGAATATAAAGACGACAACGGCGACAAATTGAAAGGTAAAGTTATATTGATATTTACTTCTCTATGCGGTCATAAATGCGTTCACATTAATAATTTCTTTCAAACTCGATTTGTTAAGGATGTAAAATTGATTCAATAACTAAGACAAACAAACAAACTCATTAAAGCCCGTTTTAACGCGATTAAGACGGGCTTTTTTATGTCCGCATGTAAAAGTATGGGTTCGCGATTGAAAAGCGTTTTAAAGGCGTTATACGAAGGCACAAAAAAACCATCGCGTTTAAAACGATGGTCTTGTTGTTGGTTGTTTGGCGTTTTAAGCTTTAAGAGTTAACATGGTACAAGTAATCCGCCCAAAACTTCGAGTCCTCGTTTGATGTGATTTCGTCTATCGTTTTTTTAATCTCGTTTATCTTATGCTCTACGCTACCACGCGTTGCTGTTGTCAAGATATCAAACTCACGAATAAGTAAATCTTCGTAATTGCGTTTTAAAGCTTTCAATTCTTTTAAAGTCATTAAATCGAGTTGTTTCATAATTTTCATATTGTTGTTTGTTTCGCGTTTAGATATTTATTCTGTTGCTGTGTGCCCTGTGTAATAAGCATTGTTATTCAGCCAATTTATCAGTTCTTTTTTAGTTGTAGGTATATATTCAGTTTCTACTTCATCGCATGAATGCCCGCTATCTCCCGCGTTTTCTTCATAATACTTTAACGCTTTTTTCGCGTTTCTTTTCGCTTCAAGTTTGTTTGCATAATAGCATTTTCTTCCATCTTCTAAGGTCATGTATATTTTCATAATTGTTGGTTGGTTCGCGTTTAAGCTTCTTCTATTAAGGCATAAGCTTTTTCTAGTTCTATCTGTTCGTTGATTTCTTTTTGTCGTGTAAGTTCTTTGATCTCGTTTTGATCATCTTCGTTTACAATATCACAAAAGTTTTCCATTGATCTGTCGTATTCTATCTGATCATTTGTTAAATCGTTTGTACTTATTCGAGATAAAAAATCATGTACTCGCGTTTCTAAATCATTTTCATCTGTAGCGTAAAAGTAAAGGGAATCAAAATTAATTTCGTATAGTTTCATAATAATGTTGGTTTGGTTGGTTCGCGTTTTAAGCTTTAATCTCGTTTATAATTTCAAACGCTTCTGAAATCTTGTTTAGCTTTTTAGTCTTTTCTCGCAGTTCATAAATAACATGTTGCAAGATTAAATAATCTTCTTTTGCTATTGCTTGTAAAGCTTCCCATCTAGTGATGTTACAAAAGTTCTCACTATCAGCCCAACGATTGAAAATTTCAACGGGTTGTAGCTTTTCATTGACTTCTATTTCTTCAATGGTCTTAGGTTTTCTTAATTTCCAATAGCGTTTGATTGATGCATCCGATACTTGATAACTTGTTTTATTCATTGTTTTGGTCTCCTTATGCGTTGATAACAATTCGGCAAATGTACCCAAAGTTTTTTCTGATGACTTGTGTGTGATACCCAAGTTTTGGATTGCGCCAAGCATCTGCAATTTCTTGAGCTTTTTCTTTAGTGGTAACATTTCCTATTGTGGAATCGAATCGTTTTAATTTGTTGTTCATGTTTTATTCAAAGTTTTTTATTATTCTTCTATCTCGGTTACTTGTTTCCTTAATCTAATGGAATAAATTTAAGTGGATCACTATATTGCTCGCCATTAATTTTTACTGAGTATCTACGCCCCTCACATTCAACTATATCGCCTTGATCGATGCGTTGGGCTTTTTCCCATTCCTTGCGTTCCGCTTCTAAACTTTCGGCTTTACCTTTATAATCAGCGGAAATAACTGAGCAATGTTGAAAACACGCAAGAAATTCCCAACCATTTTTAATCGTTCTTGATTCCGCTTCTTTTGGACAATCACCATGTTTTAAAGCATATCCACGCGGAGTAACAAGTTCGATTTTGTTTGTGAATCTAAAAGAGCGGACAACAACTTGTTGACCATGAGTAAGATTTATAATTTCGTTTTTTAATTTCATATTGTTGTTTTGTTTGGAATTAATAATGATCGCAATCATGCAAAAATCTTAAAAGCTGTCAAATCGATAATACTCAATACCGCATGAATACTCGCCAAGAATCTTTTCAAGCGGAAAGAGTAAAAACGATTTAAAGCTTATTGAGACGCTATTGATACATCCCTGTATGCCGTTCAAGAATGTTTTGAAAGTGCGATTAAAGCTTGAAAGAAAAAAACAATAGTAAACACGAATATACGCTAATGATAACCGATTATCATTAATAAGCTTTGATTTGCTTTACACGAGTAGCACAAACAAGGCTTTACCGCGTTATAACTAGTCAATGCGATAATATATCCTTTGCCTTGTCAGTATTTAAAAGAGATTGATTGTTTAGTTGTGACCATACTGTGTCCCACAGGAAAAAATCGTCAACCACTAGGGGGGAACACGAACGCTTACGTACTAGATAAGACCATTCACACTTTTTTACCAAAACTTTTTAAGCGCATCTTTATCGCATCTTTAACGGCGCTTTAAGCGCGTTCTTATCGTCGTCTTAAAACGGTTCTTCACCTGTATCGTCTTGATGGTCGTCCCAGAAGTCGTCATCCATTTCGAACTCGACATCCATCGAGCTTGATTCGAGTAAGTATTCCATCTTTACCATTTCCAACACGCCTACGATGGTCGCATGATTAAGGTCAAATTCGTCGCTATAACGTTTTACAACGTTTCCAACCGCGTAACAAAAAGCATCTGTTTGTTCGTTGATATCCATAGGTTTAGGTGATAGTCGTAAATTTAAGGGTTGACAGATTGAAAAACGCGATATAATCCTATTTATAGGACGTCTATAGCGTGTCTTTGTATATACGCGTATATAACGCGATTCAAATCGAAACGGACGTATTTATATCGCAAGTTACTACTGATGATTTAACAAACAAACTTGTATCACGAGTAAGCTTTAATAAGCGATTAACAAGTCCTTTATATCGTCCTTCATACTTAACGTTAAACCGCATTAAAATCGTTTACATTTATGTCGTCGTTTATAACGCGTGTTAAAGCGTAGCCATCCAAGTAGTACTACTAGTAGATTTATTGTTGATCTTGAAAGCGGCGTTTTTAAAGCGTTCTAATTCTTGTTCGAGTAGTTCTGCTTTTCTATCGTTCATTTTCAAGTCCGTGTTTACCGCCATTTGTTCGACCCAGTATACACAAGCCATACAAAGCGCATCTAAACGATCGTCTTGAAGAAGAGCGCCTTTATCGCGTGTTAAACGCGTTAGTTGGTACATCAACATGTACCTTGATTGTTGCTCAATAGGATACGTCAGAGCGCTTTGATAATCGTCTTTTATGACCTTTGAATCGACTATTAATTTGTGTCTATTAAGTATCGGTTCAAGCGTGTCTACGATACGTTTTTCCTTTTGTATATGGTGTCTTACTTCGTTGATCGTAACGGGATAAATCGCGTTTATAACGGGCTTAAAGAGTTCGGTAAACATACCGTCACCCATATTCGACTCGATAATAATTTCGTTGACCTTGTATTGCTTTGCGATACGAGCGAGTTGATTCAAGACGTTTTCCCCGTACCCGCCTTTTATACCGTTACAAGCGTGAACGAACAATTGACCGTTAAGCATTTTAACGACGCTATAAGCGGTTTCATCCTTACCTCGACCAGCAGGGTCAATAGACATTACTGAACCTGTGTACTCGATTAGATCGCCGTTGGTATCCAATGGACGAAAGAACTTATCGCCGTTAAATCCGACATTAGGAAGTTCTTCGATTGTTTGTTGTGGACCAGCGGCATATACATACTTTTCATACGCTAGATCGTTGTCAAGTTCGGTAACGATTAAATCGTTGATCTTTAACGGGTACCGATCAGCGTCGCTTAATCGCGGGTTAAGCATGAACTGAAGAGCGTACCCGCTTCGTCCGTAGCTTAATCGTCTTTCTTCGAGATCAATATCGGTAAAACGTAATGGTTCTGTTGTCTTACCGATGTTGTCTTCAGTAGTGTTATCGACGATAAAGGGCGATACAGCGCCGTTATACACCGTTTGTACTTGATCCAATGGTATGTACTCCGATTGCCATATACGGGCGTTATAACCGCGTTCACGAAGCTTAGAATAGATACTGTCTTCACATTGGGGTGTACCTAGAAAGATAATACGACTACTATCGAGTGGTTTAACAATCGCTTCAAACTCTTTGACTTGTTCATCGAGCTTATCGCGCATTCCTTGGGTAGCACTGTTGTTAGGTACTTCGATGTCATCGGCAACGATTATGTCCGCCCGTGACCCTGTTAGCTGGGACGTGATACCAAGCGACTTGACCGAAGGTGCGTGTGAAGCGGGTGCTAAACCAACGTCAAAGCTTATCTTACTGAAGCGTTGACCATCACGTGGTTTAAGACCTTGTAACACGGGAATGTCGTTGATGATCTTCAAGGTGAACGTTGAGAAGTCGTCGGATCGCGATTTAGACGCCGACACAACAAGTATGTTCTTGGTAGGGTCTAGTAGTAGTTGATGTACGACATATGCACTACAAATCCACGATTTACCGACGCCTCGAAACGCCATGATTACGGAACGCTTTGGACCGCCTTGGATGAAGTTAGCGATGTCGTATTGGAGAGGTGTTGGATCGGGAAGACCCAAGTGTTTCCAAACGACGAACAAGAAGTTACGAAAGTCCCGAAGTTCGGGTGGTATGTTACTCACTTGGCTTGTCTTATCGCTTCCTTGTCGGAGTCATCGTCGTCAAACGGTAGGACTGCTGCAAGCTTACCAAGAGGCGATCCTTGCTCGCTCAAGCTGACAACATCGTTGTCTTTAAGTAGCTGTCTAGCGCCGTTTAAAAGCGCCGCATTGTACTCAGAAGCACCGACCTTCATCTCCGTTATAGCTTGGGTGTAGGTGTCAGCGATGAGTACCTGTAGGTTTTCTAGTTGTTCTCGTTTCTTCATAATAGTTGTTTATCGCACGATTGTTACGTCGTTAAGGCGCGATCCTATATTAAATAAGGAAGTGTCTACATACAGGTCGCTACCGTTGGTTAATGTTGGATGTGTGTGAAAGGTTACATAGTCCTGACCATCGCCTACAGCTTGTCGTTTTTGGAAGTGTATGGTGTTATCTGCGGAGTAATGACGGATACGAAAGAAGTCGCCTACCGATACATTACCCGCTGTAAGTGCTTGAGTAGCGCCTACCCATCCTGACCCGTTGTAATTTAGAACCAATCGAAAAGGATTGATGTTTTCAAAGTCTACATCGGAGTAGGTTAAACCGACTCTAAGCGGTGCTTGAGCAAGTTGAAACTGTACATAACCATCGGAATTTCCTCCAATCGCTTGTACGCTTGAAGCTCCAGCGTTATATCCACTTGATCCGCTTATCTTCTCGATTGTACCACCAGCATATACTTGTACCGAACCGCCTGACACAGCGCCTTGAAATACAGAAATGCTCGCTATTGAACGAGTTCCGTGAAGTGTATCTAGTCGTATTCCCGCCATATTGTGGTCAACAACAGTATATTCTACAAAGCCAGGAGAAAGTGGTATCTGCACTACATTACCGTGCATATTACCGTCTGCCTTAACAAGCCTGAACCCTACGTTACCTGTGTTCGTATCGTGACGTTCTATTTTAACAATGATCTTTGTGCCGATAGCTAACGAGGTATTAAACATCTGTTGTATTGCTACAGCGCCGTTTACACCATCAACCCGCCCAAGCGCTAATTGATCGGTATCTAAGGTTCCATTTTTTAATATCCAATTTGTAGGAACGGCGCTTGTAACGCTACTAAAAGTGCCGTTGGTAATCTTCTCACCACTTAGATTGATCTCGCTTATATTCGTCCAATTAACGGTCTCAGATGACATACTACCGTCTCCAGAACCTGATCCACCGCCGTTTTCTAACGTTACCAAACGCGCCGTAAGCGCCGCCATAGTTGTATCCTTAGACGTTTTATCTATTTCCAACGTGTTTAAACGTATTTCTTTTAGGTCAACACGAGAATGCGCTGCTTGAACCTGTGCTTGATTATGATAAATAGCGTGTAAAGGTACTACGTTGTTTTTTCTGTGACGTGGCATAACTAACACTTCCAACGTCTAAGCGCTAAAGCCTTTCTTGTTGGACGTCCTTTACTGTCTTTCATCGGTCCTTTGACGCCACCCATACGCGCACAAAACGATTTCTTACGACTACCGCCTTGGGGCTGTGGTGCTTTAAGATTACTACCTGTTTTAGCGTTGTAGTACTTGCGTCCTTTCGCGGTTAAGCCGCCTTTCTTGGACTTATGTTCCTTGCGTAGTGATACTCCTTTACGACTCATTTCTTCGGGAAGCCTTTCTTCATATTACCATAGGCTTTAGAAGATATAGTTGATTTACTTTTAGGGCGACTAATACCGAGCTTACGACGTCGATTGATGTTTGCGTATAAACCTTTTTTCTTTTTCATATGTATAATTACTTTTTCATTATCATCTCCATGAGACGATCTAATTTACTGTTGATTTCTTTTACTGTTGTTTCGAGTCCACTCATGCGATTTTCAACCGCTGTATCACGTTCTCTTTGCGTTGCTAATTCTACTTCAATCTTTGTTAAACGTTCTTCGTCCTTGTCTAGTCGGTCTGAGAATTTCTTGAATATCCAACCAAACACGCCAATAGCGATTGCAAGCGCCGTGTCAAGAAAGTGGGAGATTTGTTCTGTCATTGTATTAGGCGGCTATTTCGGTTATAGTCAAAGTTGTAGCTCCAATGCCTCCTAATGTTTGACTTCCACCGTTACCGTTAATCGTAACCGTTCCAGAACCTTGTATACCGATACGTATTTTAAACGTCGTGGCAGAAGCTGTACCCGCAGTCATGTAGTGACTAAATGGTAATGCACATGCTCCACCAGTCGCTGGACAATAGTTAGCAGTCGCCGCAAGCGCGTTTGCAGTTGAGTCTTGAAATAACGCTCCAGTAATCCAAGTAGCTGATGAACCGCCAGCTATCGTACTAAACTCGATAAGTAGTTTGTTAGATGCGTTAGCGGGCGTTATAGCGGCTGTAAGTATTTCATCTCCTTCGGTGTTCTGTGGGATTGTATTGTCGTTTGGCATTGCAGTAGTACCTGTCAGAACTGTACCTATAGATGCGTTTACAACTTGTAATACTTTACCCGCACTAACATTCGTTAAAGCTGAACCATCAACCGCTGGTAGTTTTGCTGTACCGTCGAGTTGTACGACGTTTGAAGCTGATGTACCGACGTTTAAAGTTGCTGACGTTCCAAGAGAAGATGTATCCGCTTTAGCCGCTAAAGCTGTAGTTGTTGCGTAAGTGGAACCCGCGTCCACGTCTGATACCATGCGAGAATGTGTCTGTGTTATTGCCATATATTGTGGTGGTTAAAGATTAAATTGTTCTGTCATTATGTTAAACAATATTTAAAACTCCTGAATTATTCCAGACATCTCCAGTGCTTAAACCACTAGATGAAGTCGGTAAGTTTTTCATGTTTATTGTACCTCCTGGCTTGATCGTAAAATGCTCTTCACCTGTTGTACCCGCTTCGACTATTTGAAAGTTACCGTTAGCTGACTCAATATTATAAATACCTTGAGAACCTGGGGTAGGGTTAGTGTCGTTTAGTTGAATAGTAGCGTTTCCTCTAGCATTGATTTTTAATACAGCAAGAGGTGATGATCCTGTATTCGTGTTCTCAATAGTAGCAACAGTAGAAACAGCATCACTTGAAGATATTAAAAGCTTCTCTGATGAAGTAGCTAAAGCTCCTATACCTACCGTACCGTGAGTATCGTTAACATTTAATGTAGTATCTGTAGAACTTATCTTAGCTGAAGTAACAGCATTGTCAGCTATAGTAAGTGCAGTAGCACCTGTAACATCTCCAGTATGCGTAGCGTTAGATACTTTAGCCGTGTTAGCAACGACAGATGAATTGTTCGACACTTCCGTATCAAAATCAGATATAGTCGAAGCAGTTTGTGTACCTGTATGATTAGCTCTGTTCTTTAAGTTAGCGTCTGTATCGTTTGCAGTTGCGCCTGTTGCAATACCGTTTAACTTTGTACTGTTTAACTTATCGTCTGTTACTGCGTTGTCTTGTATTAAAGCGGTAGATACAGGTGTACTTGTAACTGGTACTGCATAACCACGTTGTACAACAACAATGTTAGAACCTGTTGGGGGCGTCGATGTAAAAGTAATTGTATTTGCATCAGCATCAATAGCATACGCTACGGTTGGTTCTTGTAATACACCGTCTATAGCGACTTCGTACATTGTATCACCGTCTAAGCTAATACCCGAACTAAACGTAAAGGTTGCACTTCCAGCGCCTGTAAACGTGGTTTTAGAAGATGCAGTAGTAGAACCAGAAACAGCGTTTGCAATTTGTGTATCCGTGTAATTCTTTGTAGACGCATCTTGTACGTTTGTAGGCTCGCTTAAACCTGTTACTTTGTTTGATGCCATAGCGATATCGCCTGACATAGTATCACCTGTTTTAGACACCTTAGTATCCGTATAAGCTTTTGTAGACGCGTCTTGTGCAGAGACAGGGTCGGCAACGTTTACGATCTTTAATGACTTAGCATCCCAATTTGTACCGCCTACTTCCGTTTGAAGAGACGCTTCATTTAACTCACCTATCTCTTCGTTTAAATAAAGATTGTGAAGGTAACTATCATCCAAGTTCTTTTCGGTTAATACCGATCCATTGACGAAATCAACGAACGCTATCGCGGCGTTTGAGTCGCGTCTAACTCGTATCTTTTGACCCACGGTAGCACCAGCGTTAAGAACAACTTTAGTGGACGGTGAAGTCACGATTGAAAATGCGGTAGAAGCAACGCCGTCTATTTCGACAACGACGTGTGCATCTTCGAGGTAAGGAAACGAAAACGCGAAGTCCGTCTGCGAAGCCGTTGCTGTGTAATCGACGTATGTATTAGGCATGATTTTTTATATCTTTATGTTATTGGTTAAGTAATGGACGAAGAGAAGGAGACACCATATTAGACGGTAGTTCTTCTCCTTCTATTTGTTTTTGTTGTAATTCGCCTTGGTAATAGTATTGATCTAAGAGTTCTGGGTATTCATCAATAAGTTCCCCAAATGCTTGTTCTCTATATTGATACAACACGTTATTAATTGTTTCCTTTTGTAAATCTCTTAAAGGAGAGCTAGAACGGACGCTAGACATCTGTTGAAAGTCTGGGTTTTCATAAGCTTCAATTACAGCTTCTTTAACGTCAGATTGCGAGTATATTTGTTTCCAGCGATCATAAAGCGACTGCTTAGTCCCTGGAACTTTAATAGCCTTTAAGTCTAATCCTGGAATCTTTTTATCGGCTGGGGGAAAGTCATAACGCCCTGGTATCTCATTTATAATCTGAGACGCTTTATCGGTCGTTGTTTCGGTAATAGCCAACGGACTAATTGAGTTTACTTGACGCTGTATTGAACTACCCGCTGATGGTTGGGGCTGTCCAAACGCATCTCTTTCAGGATCAAGCGTTTCTGCAAATCCAGGAAGACGATTTAACAACGCTTCAAACGGTCCGTTTACTTCACGCATAACTGGATCATTACTACGATTAAGAGCGTTTAAAATAGCTGGTGTATTTCCTCGTACTATTTCTTCAAGAAATGAATTTAACCAATTAGCGTCATCAGCGTCTACTTGACCATTAGTCAACGCCTGTAACGCGCTTCCTACAGTTTCTAAATAACTCTTCTGTCCAACAGCGCTTGTCATCGCCATCATAGCAGTATTACCTAAATAAGCTACTACCTCTTCGGGCATGTCGTTATCTTCGTTTAATCTTAATAAGTCAGCAGATAAACCTGTAATTGTAGCTAACGGGTCAGCGCGTTGTAGACTAACGTATATATCTCCAGGTTGATCGCCTTGGCTGTCTCCTGTTTTCCACATACGTTGAGCGGCGGTTACATTAATAGCATTAGGCTTCCAACCTGTGTTCTTTTTGTTCTGTAGTTCTTTGTAATCTTGCGGACCACTTCCTGTTATAATCTGTTGATCGGCTAAATATAAAGCACTCGACCAAAGACCAGCACCTACCAACTGCCTTCCTCTTGCTTGAGCGCGTATTAACGGATTATCGCTGTTAAATTCAGCTTTACTACGCGCCCACAGTTTACCAATTACAGGAGTCTCGGCAAATAAACTTGCTGAACCACCAGCTTCTTTAAAGATGTTAACAGGTGTCTTAATAAACGGCATGATGTACTGCACAACAAAACTTTTGTTACGAGCGTCTTGTACACGTGAACCCATACTTTCAAACAATCCATAATCTTTACTCAAGTCTTGTTGAAATGTAATGCGGTCACCAAAGTCACGAAGATACTCCATCTCGCTTGAAAGTTTATTATTCCAGTTATCGCTTGTGTATTGTTTGACAAAGTCAACTGCTTCATCGCCTTCTAAACCTTGTTCACGTGCCTGAGTAACGGCTTCCATGTTAACATCTTCTTTTGTCTTATAGCGTTGACCATCAACAAAATAGCGTGACATTTTACCTTCGATGTATTCATCAAGCTTACCTACAGGAGCGTTACCAGACTTAATAAGTTGATTATATTCTTCAGTTAGTAGCGACTTAACTTGCGCTTTTGCAAATAAGTGACGATAAAACTCATCTTGAAAAACAAGACCTTTAGGACCAAACGCTACAAGCTCACCGAAGTTTTCTATCGACTCACCTAAAGCGCCTTTGATGCCTGTTTCTTCCATCGACAAAGCTTTACCGCCTATCTTCTCGTAATGAGAGTTTAAAGCCATTTGACCTTTAGAGTTCTTAGCCGCAACTTTCGCCGCGTTATAAGCGTCGGGTAATGAAAACAATAAATTCTTTGCCGTGTTTACAGCCATTCTTGTTGCTTGTAAGTTACCTGTCAATAAACCGCCTATAGCTTGGTTAGACAACGAGTATAAACTCATCAAACTATTACCCATAAAAGCCGCGCCTTGGGTTGTTGGAGCGCTTAACATCATGTCGTAACGCAATTCAACGTAAGCTTCTTTGATCTTTTCAAACGGACCTTTACGACTTATCTCTAATAAGCGACCAAGTTTAGCGGGGTCACGAACAAGTCTAAGCTCATTCATAAAACCACGAAGCGCTTTAAGACCTCCAAGTTTTTCTAATTGTTCTTTTAGTTGTTCAGGTTTTAAATCTTTCGAGTATTTAGTAAGTTCTCCTGTAAGTTCTTTTTCAACCTTCTTAGATTGTTTTTCCATTGTACTTACAACAGCGGCGATTTGATCGCGAAATACCTTACGGCTCTGTAACAACTTACCAGCAGAACTTCCTATCGTACCTGACGCTTCAGCAAACTCACCAAGTCGATCTAAGTCCGCCATTAAATCGTTTATGACTTTTGGATCGTCAAAGTTCAAACCGCTTGCCATCTTTTTATTCCAATCTTTAAACGCGTGGAAAGTCATAGAATCAGCAACAACAGTTTTAAATATTATATCTTCTGATTCTTTTGCGATCTGCTTCGAGTAATCTAACGGATTAACTGACGGGTCGAGTTGACTACGCAGTTTAGCCGCTTGTTCAATTAAAGATTTTTTATCGGTCTTAATACGACGTTTCTTAAAACCTTGTTCAACTTGTTCTAAGACAGCCGCCATCGAACGTTGTATATCTTCAGAGTCAGTAAACGCTCCAATGTTAACAGGTAGAATGTCGGTCTTACCGTCGATAAAGGCGGTCAAGTCATCGTCGCTCATATTCATGCGATCAAGCGCTTCGAGCTTCTGTTCCTTGGTAAGTTTAGAAGGCTGTTTAGGTGCGTCAACGTCTTCGGCTTGCTTTGCTTTTAATTCTTTTAACTTCCGCTGACGACGATCTTTACCATAACTAGATGTTGTTTCATTTATTTCTTTTTCTAATCGTTCTATTTGAGTAGCAATCGGAGCTTCGTCTATGACTCCTACAGGTATCTTTTTTATTCCCGCCGCTTTTGCGGCTAAAGCGCGATTGCGACCGTCTTGTGACCCTTTATCTTTATCAATGTACGGTAAAGGAAACTCGTCACCTTTCTTCATCGCCTCAATATAAGGAGCGCGATCCTCGGCGGATAGACGATTAGACGCAAGCCATCCTTCATAACTTCCTCCTAAACGCCCGTCGGTCACTTCCCACGCTTGTTTTAAATATTCGTCGGGGGTCATGTAGACCGTTCTACTTATCCGTTCGTCAACCTCGCTATCACCTGTTGTTTTCTTAAAAGGCGCGTCAACGGCTTCGTCTCCTTCGGGTCTTAACACCGTGTCTTCGCCGACCTTCGGTTGTTCTTGGTTAGCCTTTTGGAAATCGTCAAACTGTTTTAAAATCTTATCTTTTTCTTCTTGTGCCTTTGCTCTTAAACTTTCGATGTATTCTTTATCGGTTTTCGATACGACGGTTAATTGTTCGGTTAAGTCTGCCTTTTCTTTTCTTAAAAGCTTACCCATCTCTCCGTCTTTAAGCTCTGGACTTCTTTTAAACAAGTTATCAATTCTTGTAATACGTTCAGCTACAGCGCCTTCCATACGTTGTTGTATCTTCTGTGCATCGCTTGTAGACACGCCCATACGATTAATCATACTTGACGCTTCAATACGTCCTAATCCAGAGCCTATACTACCGCCTATTACGCTTCCAAAACCTATTTCAAAAGGACTCAAGTTTTCTCTACTTCCTTCCATCATTTCTAACGACTGACGGAATAAAGCTTCACCACCACCCATAAATGCGCCTTCAGTGCCTCTTGCAGCTACTGTTCCTAACTTACCTAACTTGGCGACTTTAGCGGCGCTAAAACCTGGAATAGCAGAGAACGCTCCCGCCGCCGCACCTTCGGGTACGTTGTAGTCCGCTTCGGGGTCTCTTATTTTTTGAGCGCCGTAGTTCGAGCTTAATCCACTTGCTAGTTGAATACCGATGTATCCCGCCCAACCAAGAGGTCCACCAGCTAATAGAGGAGAAGCGGCAATACCCGTCGTCATAGGCGCGCCTACTTCGAGAGCCATCGCGCTTCCTTCGCGCCAAAGGTTTGATGCTTCTTCCGTTTCGGGATCAACATAAGGTTTTTCGTTACGGGGCTGAGTGGAAGTACTGTCAGCGTCTCGAAACTCAGGCAAGCTATCAAAAAATAATTTATCAGACATAATTAAAGTTGTTTATTTATATAATCGTTAAGGAAAGCTCGTCGTCCCTTTTTGTCTTTTTCATCAAACCCCATCTTAGTTAATATGTTAGGAATTGTGTCTAGGTCTTTCCTGCTGTTGTAGTTTTCAAAATCCGTACTAGTTAAACCGATATTAAAATTACCTGTTTTTAAACGCTCTTTTACACGTTCTTCAATTTTAAGTTCTAAACTGCTGTATACGTCACCCACTCCTTCGTCTATTTTCTTGTATAATTCATCGGGTGTAATGTTCGGTAGCTGACTTATGCGATCTCTGTAGCGTCGTAACTCATTACTCCACATAGATTTAATATCAGCGCTTAACACTTGTAAGCCTTGTGGCGCGACGTTATCCCTTTTACTAAGTCCAAGCAGTTCTTTAACGTAGTTCGTGTCTTTATTATTAATAGGAATACTACCTTTAATCGTCGTGTTACTAAAATCTGTTTCAATTATATCCGTGTAATCACGCACAGCGAATCGAGACATAACATTCTTTTGAAAGTCAGTTTCGTTACCGTTAGCTTTTAATAGTTCTTTATAATCAGTAAGTGACAACTCGTCTTTATAACTTTCTAGATTGTCGCTTACATCAAGACCTAATTCTAATTGTTTACGAATCTCCGCATACACATCAGGGTTAGTGACAACATTAGCTTCGCTTTCTCTGTTATACGTTTTATTCGCTTCTTCTCGCATCTGTGCAATTAAGCGTTCTGCGTCTGAAGGTTTAACGTTATTCTCGGTAAAGGATGTACGAACACGTGTTGACCAGTCGTTTAAAAACGCATCTGTTATTGGTTCATCGTTATTTAAACGCTGTTGGAACTCAGCTTCAAAAGGTTCTGATACGTTTGTTTTATTCGTGTTATAACTCGTAATAGCTAAGTTAGTGAAATATTGACCGTTAGATAATATACTGCGTTCAAGCTCATCTAAACTGTTTAAAATTTCCGTGTTAGCAAATTTTGCTCCCTTATCATTAATCTTCCACTTCTTTAATTCCATGACCTTTTTCATCGCACCAGCCGTGTTACCTTGTTCAACCATATCCGTAATGGCGGGCTTAAATAAGTTATCAAGTGCGTACTTACGACTACCTTTAAAAGAACCAGCACCGTCGTCTATCCACTCTTTAAATACAGGGTCGTTAATGTCGAATTGATTACGCGTCCAAGCGCTTACTTCGTCGCTTATAGAACCTAACCAATCCGTCTTACCTTGAGCGATTGCCATGTCTTGCTCGCGTCTTGTAACGGTACTTATGAACTCATTTGAAATTGAATCAAGTAACGGTTTAACTGACTCACGCGCGTAGGCGCTGTCTATACTATCGTAAAAACCTTTGACCGCGTCTTGTGCGTACCCTACAGGATCATCTGATTGTAAAGCTTCTGGGTTGGTTAATAACTGACGTCTAAATTCTTTAGCCTTTGACTTACTACTTGCCGCTTTAATGCCTAATAAAAAGTCAGGATTAGATCGTTCGTCTATTACGCCTTTTTCTGCAAGTTTTCTTAATTGTTGTTTAGTTTTACTTCTACGAGCATCTAAAGACGCTATTGCTTTTTCTGGGTCTTCTACAAAGAATTGTTCACCCTTACCTTTTTGATAATCGCCCTCTTCTTTTTTAAACGCCGCGTAATTCTGTAAGATCGGATTAACTTTTTCCAACGACCTAGCAAGCTGTAACATCTTATTATCACCCGCCTGTTGAACGGCTACACGATAGTTACCACCGCTCTGTATCGTCGCTTGAAGTTTTGGGGCGTCCGCTAAGTCAGCGACTTGTACTCTTTTATTGGTAGCCATATTATCTTTTAAGTTCGAGACCCGAACGATATCCACTTATCGCGCTACTACCGACGCTTAAGGCGCCTTCAAGGAAGCTAGGTTTATTTACAGGTCGATTAATTCCAATCTGATTGTTCATCGTGCGAAAACCAGCGTCCGTCAACGCAAGTCCAGTTTGTACGTCTTTCATCTCCTGTTGACGAGTAATACCCATGTTATACGCAAGTGATTGATTTTCATAATCCGTTAATAACGCATCCACAGACACTCCTGATACACCCGCTTCACCAGCGCTTACCTTTGCGGTAGACACGGCTTCACGCGCCTTCTTAGACATCTCATTGATCTCACGTGCAGTCGCTTCCTGTTCCTGACCTTGACGCATACGGATAGATGTCTGTTCTTGTTGAGCGCGTTGCTGTTCGGCAATAGACGCTTGTCTTTGATAAGCTATTTGTTGTTTCGCCTGTTGGCGTTGACCATAGAATTGAGCGCCCGCTTGGAGTCCGCTTAATATTGCTACTGGATTACACATAATTTAAGAATTGTTATTTTTGTAAATATGAAATTGTTTATAACCGTCGATGTCAACGTTACTGAAGGTCGCCCCTAACCACGTTAACCAACGGACTGAAAGTTCATTTGATTCCATGACATAGTTTGTAAGTACGTTATAATCGCCCATAAGTCGTTCTATCCATTGTCTGGAATGTTTAATAAAAGTCTTTTTAATAAGATGCATACGATGCGTTCCAAGTAACCATATAACACCGACGCTCGGTTGTCTTATAGCTTGTGACACACCAAAGCTTCCAACAATGCGCAAGTCAGGCATATGTATCGTCCATGCTTCTTCTGATATATTATAACTTTCTTGAAGCGCTAATCTTGGATGCTGTCCTAATCCTATTATTTCTAACATATCTTGAGTACGCATATCTTCGTACAAAGGTAACCAATCAAATTCGCCTACGGCTGGATGTATTGAACAGTCCGAATAAGTATATACCTCGTCAACTATATCGTCTTGATCGGGCATGTATAAAGCTTTCAAACTCTGCTGATAATAAATGAGCGGGTAATGCAGATGAAGATTTAAGTTTAATAGTTACGTCATCGTGATTAGCATGGACAGGAAAACGAAAACTACCACTATCTAATATTAAAGAACCTACAACTGAATCAGCACCTAAAGAAGAAGGGTTAAAAGCGTATGAATAAGTATCTCGATATTGCGGGGTTACCTCAATTGTAAAATGTCCTGTATCTGCGTATTCAACTGATCCATTTTTTAACATTTGCTTAGTAAAATTACTTGAACTACGTCCGCCTTTTTCTGTCGGTTGTTTAAGCGTCTGTACGGAGAACTCATATTCCATATCGTATTCAAGACCTACGAAAAAAGTCGTACTTGATAAGTCGCCATTAACCGTAAAAGACGAGCTTGAAACGCGTGTAATCGAAAAACGAGCGCCATCAATTGTATAGACAACAGCGTTAACAGGATCGTAAGGAACGCTTGTAACCGTTGTTAGTTTTGTTATTGCGCTGTATGATTTACTAAGCGTGGAAGAATTAACTTTACGGTCGAGTAGTATCGGATAAGTCTTACCTGTTTCTGCCTGTCCAGTAGCAAGTTCTAAAGTTTCAAGACAACGTTTAGAACCGTCATGTGTAATTAAGTAAACAGTCGATTCAATACTACACATACCAAGTATATCATTAGCAAAGTCAAAACGTTGCCAAGCCGATTGTATCTTATCTTTTCCTTGCCAGAAGAATCTATAAATGAATAACTGTTTTGAATTAACAGCAGACCTAGCTATTATTGTATTTTCACTCGCGCTTCCAATAATGTCAGGCGATATACGCGGAATATAAGAAGGTACTTGAGCCGTTAAATCAACTGCGTCATAAGTTTCGGAATCTTTATCGACATAATATTCGTATAGTCCTGAGTAATGTCCACCAGCCGTTGTACCTCGTTTATAACCAAAGTAAAGAAAGTTAGAAAGCGCAAATGGATTTGATAAATCTTCAATTTCATATTCTGTAACAGGCGATATATTGACCGTTTTAGGCGTCAATAAATCACTACCTCGTAAAACAAATTGTGTATTAGCACTGAACAACATTAATTTTTCTTGGAAAGGTACAGCATGTTGTAAAAGTGATACTTTTGTATGGCTAATACCTACGTCGATAGGAGCGGAGTCCAAAAGCGATTGAGTGGTAGTACGCCAAAAATTAAAATATTCATCAGCTTCGCTAAAAACGACGCTTGATTCCGTTAAAAGTCCTAACCTGTTTTTATAGAAGAAAATGTCTTTTATCTGTTTACCTACAAAAGACGGCGCTGGATTGGTTATCTTATCCCCCGCTTTTCTAACAGCCCACGCAGTTGTAGCTGCTGTTTCGCCTGTTAATTCTCCAGTATAGCTTGTTATTGAATCACCTGTAAAATTAGGTACAATCGTTATTGGCATGGTCGTATTATTAAAATCTAATGCAATACCTGTAGATTGTCCTGTTGGTATAGCGTCAGAAGTCCATCCGTTTGTTTCTACCCATGAACCTTCGCCAAAACTTTCGCTGTCTTTTGTTTGAAATTCGACATAATAATCATCTTGTACAAGTTCTGCATCACCTCTTACTTTTACACGAAAACCATTAAAACATTTCTTAGGTAAATCGGTAATAAAATCTACTTCTTTATAAACAACGCCTAGACCTGTATCACTTAAACCGTCGGATGCACTTATACTAAAATCCGTTCCTTGTGCATTTGTTATTTTTAAAAGGTTTCCTTGACGTTCCGCTGTGATTGTAGCGCCCGCTGTTATTTGTCCACCACTTACAGAAAATGTAGCAGAAGTATTTGGAGTTGGAAAACTACCTGTAGCTAAATATATTGAACTACCAAAAAAATCTGATAAATCGTACCAATTACCGTTTACAAAACCGTATTCTTTAATTGTAAAAGTCAGAGGATAAGTAGCTGTGTCGCTATCATACCCGCTTCCGCCGTGTGTCATACTAATACTTTGTATTGCACCGCCACTTATAACAGCTTCTCCTTTTGCTCCGTTTCCACCGTTAGATTGTGATACTTCAACAACGACTTTATAATCTGTAAGCGTTGAAGCATTAAGATTTAAAATGCCATAACCTGTCCACGCTGATACGTTGTAATTACTACCGCCAGAAGTAACAGTTATACCTGTAAGGTAATTACCACTACTGGGGAAAGCTGTACCTAACGCCGTTTTAAGCGCTTCAGCTATTACTTCAGAATCAGCATCAGGAGCAGTCCCGCCCGACGTATGTAACGCTGTTGAGTTGTTAACGTTTACATTATACTTCGTATTAAACGCACCTTGTTTTACAAACACTAAAGCTTCTTTTTGTAGCGGTGTTGAAATCGTTGTCCCTTCCGCTACTGTTTTTAATGTATTTACTACAAAGGTATAATCGGAAACGGTTAATATTTTTAATTGAGCTTCTGGTGATAATGCCGTGTTTAAATAGGTTTGCGCACCTGTTGACATTGTTACTGGTATATCCGCTCCAGTTGCTAAATTCTTAGCTTCAACGTTTGCTACTGATGTGTTATGTGTAAATATAAATGCGTGTTTATTAAATGTATCACGATTAAATAAATGCGTTTTACCTGTTGTTGAAGCAATTGTTCCCATCTCTGCTACATGCGCAGTATTAGGACGCTTTGTAAGCCCATCTACAACGGAGCTAATTGCGTTTACTTGGCTTTCAGCTTGTCCAGGATGTCTTAAATTGTCAGGTTGTTGCGATACACCTTGAACAAGGTTCGGTACAGAAGTAGTTAGTAACGGCATACTATCGATCTATGACTCGCAAGACATCGAAGTTATCAAAGATGTTTCGGTCTGCGTTTTCGCTGTCGCTGTCTATCGCTGTAGCTTTTGCATTAATCTCGTCACGAAGCGTAAAGCTCTCGATCTCAGGAGACCCAAGAAAGCGATTAGCAAACTTACGAGCAGAGCGTATCGTGATGTAGTTTCTAAATTGTTGTGGTAGTTCTTCAAAGGTAAGTTCAAAAGTGATAGAAACGTCTAAGTCTTCGCTAAAGACGTCGGTATGGTTCTTCCTGTCGTACAATGTAGTACCACGCTGTACAAGGTCTATATCGTTATACTTGTCGATTGGAACGTCGATTTTAAGCGTGTTAGAAGGAAGATTAAATTTGTTGGAAGAGTCGCGTACAAGTGGATAAATATGTTCAGTATTATAATGCCATCCTTCCGATTGTACTTCTCTATTGACTTCATCAAGGACGTTTAAAGCGGTTACCACGGAAACGGGTAAACTGCTACCGCTGATTGAATTGATAGGACTTTCGCCTATTACGCCAATCATTGTGTTTACTGCTTCAAGCTTTGATGTAAGTGCCATATGTATAAATAATAAAGTTTAAGATAATATGATTGCGAGAGGGAAGCGAGGTCAAAACGAAATGATAAAAACCCTCACTTCCCTCAACACAACCAAAACAGAAAAAACTACTTCTGTAATTCAATAGCACATTCTGGACGGAGTATTCCGTGTCCCATAGCGTACTTTGCAATGAAGAGAGTTCCTTGGCGCTCCATCTGATACTCGGACTCGGTCGCAAGATCAAGAAGCTTAACTGTTCCAACAGCGGCTGGGTGAGCAACAATACCAAGCGAGTTGGTGAAGTTACCATTGTACCCTACTCCGTTTGAACCGAATACATCGTTAGAAGCGGCTCCGTCACCTGTAGAGGTGGAAGACAAATCAGTCGATGGAAGGTGAGTAGACTTATAGATGCTGATACCAGCAACCTGTGCGATAGAACCAGAAGCAAGTGATCCAGAACCACCAACGTCTTGATTAGACGCAGAAGTCGAGATAACGAGCGATCCGCTACCACCAGTGATAAGCTTGTAATACTCTTGAGGACGAAGAACACAGAATCTTCCATCGGAAGGAACGTCGTTCTCATCGAGCTTTTGAGCGGCTGTAAACAACGCAGCAACAAGTTCTGCTCCTGTTGGATCAGTATTGTCGGAGTCGTCAGAACCATCAGCGGGTGTTCCCATCGCGTTAGCAGATACGTCAAGTACTCCACCAACTTTACCACCAGTAACGCCTGGAGTAGCTTCGCGAGCGGCGGCGATAAACACTTTAGCAATCGCTTCATCGAAACGTTTAGCAAGCGCTTTACCTAGCTCAGAAGCATAGACGGAACGGATGTCGTAATGATTCTTTACATCGTCGATAGAACTGAGGAATGTCGAAGAAAGAAGTACGTCGTCAATAGTGATGACTTTCTCGTTCTTCTTGATGTCGCTCAAGTAAGAATTACCACCGTCGGCAATGTTCTGTCCAGGAGTATAGTAGTTAGCGGAAGCAATACCTGTTACAGGAAATTGAGCGCTTTTACCATTCTCGATAGTACGGATAGTATGTAAAGGTTTGAAGACGTTATTTTCTTCAAAGGTCGTTAATATTTCGCCAGCAAACTTCTTCAAGAAAAGAGCATCAACTGCTCCACTTGAATTAATCTGACCGACGCGTGAGGGAGTTGTATCTCCATTAGCCATAATTAAGTTCTCCTATTTATATAGAGTTAATATTAGTGTTAGTATTATTAGTCGTTGCTAGTCGGTCAGTTGTCCCGCGCACGGGGCTGTCTTTTGCTTCGTCTAAAAAAAGTGTTATCTTCGTCCTCCAGGCGTGAAGTAAAACCCCACGATCATTGGCAAGACTACGGTCGCTTGAAAGAGCGCGATATGTCCTGTTGTAACAACCAAAGGGGCTTGGCTTGCTTGAAGACTGATGAGTCCGAATAATAGTTCGTTCCGTCCTTCTCCTGTGATGTTGGTGACGGAGACAAGGGGGACGGTTGGATAAACGGCTGTGATGCACGTGACGAATGAGAGCGTTGACATCCCGATAAGAGCAAGCATACGACGAGTACCACGGACAAAACCGCCAGCATCCCCGCTATTGATAGATTCTTGAAACTTAACTGCTTGTTCATTATTACGTGCTTCCCTTGCCATTTCTAATTCAAACCGATGTTGACGGCTGTCTACCAACGCGCCAAATACTCCTTTTAACACACTTCCCATCGCGGCGCTTCCACCGCCTGTAAGAAAGAGTGTTAAGAGTTCAAACATATCAGATATTGGATACCGCCAATCGACGGTCTACCTCGGCGTGATACGCCTTATCGCCGCTTTTATATCGTGGGTCTTGCATTGCTCGACTTACTTCTTGCATAGATTGATACGGCATTGTCGATGTACCTGTCGTATTGCCCGTGACAAGCTTTGGTCCTTGACCACCTGTCTCGTTCTTATAACGCGCATACAAACCGCTTACAGCGAGCTTTGCGTGTTCAACAGCACCATTGTTTACAACGTCGTTAAAAGTGTTCATTTCTTCGTCCGACAACACTTCGCCCGCCCATTCCGACATAGTATCGTATTCACCATTTGCAGCGCCTTTAATCGCAACTGATTCGCTGTCTTGTAGAGCCGCTTGACCACGCGCAAAGCTATCGACCAACTCGCGGTTAAGACCGACTTTAGCAAGCGCTTCATATGTTTCATCTGCAAGTTTACCATCATTTTCAAAAAATTCCTTTGATGCATCTGTAATTAAAGTTTGTGCTTCGTTTGATTCCGTTGAAGGTTCAGTCTCCGTTACTTCTTCTTCTTCGACTTCTTGTTCTTCGTCAGGTCTGCCCATTTTGGACTCAAGTTCTCCGTAGGCTTTGACGAGGTCTTCTGCTGATTTAAATTTCTCTGGTAGCCATTCTGGGCGTTCTTGCTCGACTTGAGGTTCTTCAACCGTCTCTGTTTGCTGTTGATCGGGTTCAATCTCGTTTGGTGCTTTTTCGTTTATTTCGACTTTTTGGTACTCTGCCATGATCTTTCACTTTTGGTTGTTATTATTCTTGTGGTTGTTGTTGTGCAATAGCGTTTATAGTCGGCGCTACAGCGGGCGCTCCAAGCTTCATCATCATTTCTTGTTGTTGAGCCTGTTGCATTTGTTGTTGAATTTCTTCTTCCGACTTAATCAATCCTTCGGTCTCGATACCCAACGCGGTAGCACGTCGTTTAAAGTAATCACTTACATTGACGTACTGCATAACGGAGTCAGGACCGACGACTTGTGACGCTCCAGCAAGGAACATATCAAGACGATTAAGATCATTACCACGACCAAGCGCTTCAACGCCTGTTACTATGGTAGGTTTAACAATGTCCTTCGGAAGTTTAGGAAGGCGATCCTTCTTACTCATTCGCTCCATTAAGCGCGATACAAGCGGAAGTTGAAACTCCTGTGAAAGTATTGAATAGAGTCCGCCCAATGCCGCTTCAAGTTCTTGGGATAACATTCGTATTTCCTCGGCGGTCACTCGCTCGGCATCACGCACCACGGAACTATTCAAAAGAAAGGCGTGAGATAAACGGTCTTGTATTTTAGCACTTACCGATTCAGCTACACGAAAATCATTAAACTTATTAAGTTGTAAAACGGATACATCGCCGTCACTACCTTGTACAATCGCACCGTTAGGCGCTTCAGCCAATGTACGCGCGCGAGTAGTACCGTTAGGATTAATCATAAACAACACCTTAGCGGCGGCGGCACTGCCTTCTACAATTGCTTTAGTCAGCGCTTCAAGCGATTTAAGATCGCCTATGTACTCTTCAACAAATCCACGTCCGTAATCTTCGCCGTCAATACGTGTATAACGCAACGGTATCCAAGGTGATTTATCAACGGAATATGATCCTTTTGACTCTTCAATGACAATT
>CENI01014295.1_pt1 | contig 42374 bp, 61 predicted proteins | sample 530161 | NCBI WGS metagenome assembly CENI01 (sample SAMEA2591107, study PRJEB7988) | marine metagenome | isolation source: saline water (ENVO:00002010), including | reverse complement strand
AAGCCATACTGAAGCCATACTGAAGCCATACTGAAGCCATACTGACAAGTAATACTGACGTGTGTCCTGAAGCCAATAAATATATTGATGAAAGTCTATGAACTGTTCGAAGGTGTTGAAGAAGCATCCAGAGGTGTGTTTGCCCGTGATAGACAGGGCACTTCTGCCCCCAAGATCAAAAGAAAGTTTCGTTGCACATCAGGACCACGCAAAGGCCGTATTGTGGCAGACCCTGCCACCTGCAACAAACCCATTGATGTTGCTAAAAGAATTGCGGCGAAGATGACCAGAAAGAGAAAAGCAGGTCAGGCATCATTCAAACGAGCAAGAACAATGAGAACATCACCTGTCACAAAAATTCTGAAGAAAGTTAATCCGCTGAGAAGAGCCAAAGCAAGAAAAATCAAAGGCATCAAACGAACCTAATAGCGGGGCCACAAGCAAAAACAATAATCACAATAGCGGGGTCTGTTAAATACACATATGCGTTTGTCAGAAGTAATAGGTCCAGCACCAGCCAAGGTGTGTAGATCATCCAAACCGGATTCAGCACTGCCTAAATCCTGGTTGTCATCATGCAAGAGTCAAGGACTAAGATCACGCACAGGCGAAAAGTCACAGAAGATTGGATCTAAACGAGTCAAAGTGGGCGGCAAAAAAATTAAAGGCAAGAAGTATGGTGGCCCTCTCAAAGACTATTCTTAATTAAATTGTTTGGAAATTTTGTTGGCGTACAAACCCATCGAGTGATCAAACACACCATCAAAGGGTTGACCTTTTTGCAGTGCTCGCCAACGTCCACGAAGTTTGTCTTTCATTCTCTGCCAGTATGACATCTTACGCACATTACCATAATGATTGATGTAATGCAGTTCGCCCACGTGTTTGAATCCCATGATGGCAAACGGTACACCAGGCACAACATCATTGTTGTTTCTAAATCTGTGTGCTTCAATGTCGCAGTTTTTCCATGCTTTGTGGAATGACCATCCACCCACTCTAGGTGAACCATATGTGTACAATTTAACATTATTGCTGAGTTCATGTGATATGTACAGTGCAAACAGATGTGCCATGGCTCCACCTAATGAATGTCCACACACAGAAATCTGTTTGTTGTTCATTTTGTTTTTGGTGGCAACTTTGATTGCCCAATCTAAATTTTTTTCCACTTCGTCTTTGAAACCATCATGACACCAGCATATGTCTTTGAATTTGGTTTTATATGCTTTGAGATCTGCTTTGATATCATTCATCGATGTAGGCTGTGTGCCTCTGCACACAATGATCACTCTGCTTGTGTTCCAACATACAGCGACATCTGAACCTTCTACTGACGAAAATTCGCTGAATAAACCATACTCTCGCTTGACTTTGCCCATGAATTCTTCTGCTGGAAGATACACCAGTTCACTCAGCTTGCAATGAAGTGTATAATCATGTAACATCACAAATATTTATTAGGAAGTAAATACTATGATGAAACGCACCACTCGTTCAATTCTTGAAGAAATAAGCATGTCATCTCCTGGATCAACTCGTAAGAACATTGTAGAGAACAAAAGTCAACATGTATTAGAGTCAGCAATCAATATCGTCAACGAATTTTACAGTGTATATGACAAGGACGAGGCAATGGATCTACATAAAAAATTCATCAACTCCATTAAATCACTAGATTCAAAAAAGTTTTATCGCAGTCTCGCTCGCAAAGATGAGAATTAAGCAATTTTTAACAGAAGACGTCAACACACATCTCTATCACATTGAAGAAGAAATAATTCGCAACGGATTAGTAGGCGCCAAATCAGCAGTAAGATATCTTATGGGGCTGGTGGACATGCTAGGAGGCAATGCAGATGCTGATGTGAGAGCCACAGTCAAGTGGGATGGTGCACCTGCCATTGTGTGTGGCAAAGATCCGCTTAACGGAAAGTTTTTTGTGGGCACTAAATCAGTGTTCAATGCTCGCACACCAAAAATAAATTACACATTTGATGACATTGATAAGAATCATCAAGGTGGACTTGCAAAAGTTCTCAAGTATGCTCATAGGTATCTTAGCGGCCTAAACATTCAAGGTGTGGTGCAAGGCGACCTTATGTATATTCCTGGCATGTTAAAGCCTGAGAGAATAGACGGCGAAGCGTTTTTAACATTTACTCCTAACACAATTACATATGCTGTGCAAAAAGGAAGTAAATTGTATGATCAAATCACCAAGTCTAAAATTGGCATTGTGTTTCACACCAAGTATGATGGTGATACAATGGACACACTGTCAGCATCCTTTGGAGTTGACGTTAGTGAATTTGGTCAAGACAGTAATGTATGGTATGACGATGCCTACTTCAAAGACTTCACTGGCACAGCAACTTTCAAACAGAGTGAAAGTTTGTCACTGAAAACTGCAATTCAAAAAATTGATCAATTGGTAGACGAAGTGCCCATGCCTCTGTGGATGAAATTATCCACCAGCAAAGATTTTGTTCAATACATGTTGCAGTTCATCAATTCACAAATCAAAAAAGGTGGAGTTACACAAGATCCAAAACAAATGATGCAACAATACATCAACTACTATCGTGACATACAAGCACAAGCCAAGGATAAACTCAAGACAGACACAGCCAAACTGAAACGTGACCAAGCAGTGGCAGTGATGGGCAAATTGTTTGCTGAGAATGAACGCGGAGTTTCTGCTATCATTCGTATTCATAATGCAACCATGCAGATCAAAAACAAAATTATCAAACAAATCAATGATGTGCAGTCTACCAAACAATTTCTCAAAACAGATCAAGGCTATCAAGTGACCAACCCAGAAGGCTATGTGGCCATTGATAATGATGGGCAAGCAGTCAAGATTGTAGACAGACTAACATTTTCCAAAGCCAACTTCTCTGCCCAAAAACTGTGGGCACAAGAGAAATAACCATTAAACTACATTGTGTCTAAGATTTGTAATCAACCATTCGATACCTGCAACATACATGTAAGTGGGGAGGTATATTCATGTCTGTGCCACAGATGGATGCCTGTGTGCATTGGAAATATTTTTGACAAAGACTTTTTTAAGGTATGGCATAGCAACAAAGTTAAGGACATTAGGCAAGGGATTAATCAAGGAGACTTTTCTCGTTGCTCAGCTGAAGAGTGTCCCAATCTACACAACCTGCCCGACAAAACACAGGATTTGATTGCCCAACCTTTGCCCAACAGAATAATGTTGACCATTGACCAAAGTTGTAATCTTGCCTGTCCATCCTGTAGACTGCAACCCGTCATTGACAAACAGGGTGCTGATGCAAGACGCATATTGAATCATGTGTTTGGATTCTATGTAAAACACGATCTGCCTGTGGAAATATTTTGTGATGGATATGGGGATATCTTTGCCAGTAGGTCCTATCTTGATTTTTTTCAAGAAACTGCACTGCCCACCAATGTGCAATTGACCATCACCACCAATGGTACAACCATACATCAGTATCACAACCTCATCAATAAAATCAAAGCAAACATCCATTCCATGGTGATCAGTTTGGATGCTGGCACAGCCAACACCTATCAAGTGATTAGAAACAGCAACTTTGATCAAGTGATAGACAACTGTGAATGGCTACGACAAAATGATATAGTCACACACGGACAGTTTGTGTTGCAACGCAACAATCAAAATGAGATTGTAAAATATTACGAACTAGGACACAGGCTAGGATTCAAAACTATTTCGATGCAACTACTTGATAGATGGGGCCATCACACAGAGCAATGGTGGAATAATAATCAAGTGGCAGTTGATCAAAAGTTATTGAATGAATTAAATTTTTTATCTAACAACAATGTGCAGATGTGTGGAGGCATCAAGCATCTGTTAAACACCAATCATCATAGTCTTGCCTAGTGTTTATTTCTCCTTGAATAGGAGTGGTTTCTTTTGCAAATACTCTAAAGCCACGTTCTAGCCAACGCAGTTGTTCCAACCGTTCTATCTGTTCAAACTTGCCTTGAGGCAATCTTTTGTATTGACGCAGTGCATTCATTCTGTAGGCATAGATGCCTGCATGGTGAAACCCATAGGGCACAGCCATTCTGCCAAACCATTTGCATTCATACACATCATGTTTCACTTTATGATGTTCAACTCCTATGCATTTCACAGAGTTGGGATTGGTTTGTTCTTGATCAGCCATGTCATAGATGAGTGTGCCTACATCAAATTGTTTGACCAATGAATGGCACTCAACAATTTGTTCTGGTGTGATGTAGGGCATGTCACCTTGCACATTGATCACATAGTTGTAATTGGTTTGATACACTGCTTCTGCACAACGATCTGTGCCTGTGGGTGTGTCTGATTTTGTCATCACTACTTGTCCTCTGAAGGCATCTACTTCACGAGCAATGTCTTCATGGTCAGTGGCAACAATAACATCAAAACCTGTTTGGACACACTGGCGCCACACTGTTTCAATCAGTGTGATGCCATTGCGTTTCAGTAAGGGTTTTTGAGGCAGTCTGGTTGACTGCATTCTAGCAGGTATTACTAAGACAGTGTCCACTTGCCAATTATACATGATCTAAGATTAAAATGCAACTAAATACATCTAGTTGAGTAAACAATTCTAGATATCCAGTTTACTGACCCCCCTTAGGACAATTGAAAAATAGAAAAGGAGATCTCAAATGCCCGCAACTAAATCAAGATCAACTAACGTGATCAGAAGACAGTCTTTCACAGGTAAGACTTTAACTTTTATTGAAGTAATATTCAACGCTGACTTTGCCTCTTCAGCAACAACACCTGAATCAGATGGTTCAACATTTCAAACAGTGACCAATGTTATCAACTCAGCAGCTGGTAATGGTGGCACACTATTGGCAATAAACTACTACCTAGCTAGAACAGCAACTTCAGAAGATGCTTTAATCAACACAAACGTCACAGCAGGCGTAGACATTGATGTGTATCAATACATTGTTGAAGGTGAAGCTTTGTTTGATGCTCCAGCATCAGCAGGTGCAAGCACAGGTGATGACTCAACTGTTAAATCAGGATCAGAAGCAGACATCGAAACAGCAATCTTAGCTGCAATTTCCGGCTCCGATGACTCATCAGGCACAGTTGGTGTGAAGATAGCAAAACTTCCTGCAGATGGTTCAGCTCCATTAGCTGGCGCTAACTCAGAAATTATTGGTATGTTCGACGGAAGAGGCGACGCCTAATAACATTTGATAAACAAATTAAAAGGGGGTATATCCCCCTTTTTTTATGACTACATAAAGATTTTTCACCACTGCACAGACATCTACAACCAAATATGGTAGTTTATTAACTGATCTTACCTGCGGCAAATATACAAGTTGACTGGAGGTCAACCACAAAGGAGACAAGATGGAGATTGTAAAATCTATCAAAGGATGGGCATCAGCACTAGCAGATGTTGGTGTATCATTAGTTGCTCTGGGCATTGTCCTAGAGATATTGTTCAACGGACAAGGTATTCCGTTTTGGCCAAATATATCTGTGATTGATAATATCACAGGAGTATTGGCTGGACTATCAGCACAAGGCTTATTAGGCTTGGTGGCAGTTTGGGTTTTGTATAACATTTACAAATCTAAGTAAGGAGACTTAATGAAACATCTAAAAAACAAATGGGTATGGGCGGCAGTGGCAGTTATTGTTGTTGTTGGCTACATGTCCGGCATATTCACTCCTGCCGACGTACCGGTCGAAGCAGTGGCTGAATAATCTATGGGGGCAGTGGCACCATTGCCCCTAACTTTTACCAAAATTCCACATAAATACTTGCAAAGTCCACGGAGCGTGGGCATAAGGAGATAAACAAAATGGCAATTACAAGAAACAACTTTAGTCATACTACTAACGTAGAACATGGCTATCCTGAGTATAGCATTTTCATCGTTGATTTTATCAGCGCCATGAACGCAGAAACAGGTGATCCAGACACATCATCAGCAGTGGCTGGTCTTGAAATAGTAAGAAGAACAATTGAGCAATTCGGCAACATTCTTGCTGAAGGTCCTTTAACAGACACAAACACTCAAAAGACTTACATTATGAGATCAGACACAGCCCCAACTGCGGCGGCTCTACAAACTGCAATCAGAGCACTCAACGGAAATGGTTCAATTACAGCAACTATTTCAAGTGCAACTGTGACAGCAACAGATCTAGGTATCTTAACAGCGGCAGCTGTATAATAAGATACATTATACTTCAAAGCGGTTCTTTATTCAGGACCGCTTTACTCTTCCAACAACATCATATAAAATACTAACATGCATCAGCACATTGTGGGTTACAGTCTTGTGGATATTTCACAGACGTCTGCCCTACAAATACAAAACTACAATTCACTGATCCAAACTATTGCCCTGCGTGGTAATCCTCTCAGTCTGCATGTGAATGCGGCAGGCAATCAGCCTATGTCTGAATATGATTTTGGTGAAGAATTTGGTGGCAATCAAAACATATGGGTCGTGTCGTTTGTGTGTGAACAGATAGATGTGTTTGCAAATAAATTCAGTAGTCTCGGAGGGTTGATTGAAGACTGTCATCAGGTGCCTGTCATTTGCAATTTGATGGAGTCTGTGGTCATCAAGCCTTCTGTGTTTGACACAAAGAATCCAAAGACCAAAAACATATATTTTAATATTCAGGACCTATGACCACTAAATACACATGTATAGGCACAACATAGGCATCATAGGCACCACTGAGCGTGGAAAGGACGCTATGATATAATGGAACGAACAGCAGTTCAATATGCAAGTGAAAAGAAAAGTTTAGAAGCACACGTTGACCTTTGTTCTGAACGCTACTACCGTTTGGAGACAAGAATAGAAGGTGTTGAAGCAGCAGTGCATGGATTGAAAGACACCATGTTGGAAGAATCCAAACGCACATCAAAAATCATCATTGGGTCAGCCGCAACAGTGACAGGTGGATTATTGTCCACAGTGGTTGCTATTGTCATGATGTTATAGTATGAAAATCTTTGAAATTTTTGCAGAAGAAGTCCTAGACGAAAAACAAATCTGGGGACGCAAAGGCACTTCAGTGGTAAGGAAGTATCGTTGCACATCTGGACAAAGAAAAGGCAGGATAGTTGCTAAACCTGATCAATGTTTTAAACCAATCAACATCAAAGCCAGAATAAGAATGAGACGTCTAAGATCACAAAAAGGTGCTGTCATGGTAAGAAGAGCCAAACGCACCAAAAGAACAAATCCAGCATCACGCAGATTAAGAATCCTCAACAGAAAAAGATAAAGTGAATATAAAGTTCAAATACTATTCCATCGGACTTGATAGTCTTGAAGTAAAAATGTTAGAAAACATTGTGGATGAAAATTTTACTCTTGACATGATTGCTCTAGACGACTGGCACATTATTGATTTACTTTGGCGAAAACATATAGTAATATACGATAAACTAAGGGAAAGGAAACCTGAGATACAACCATGGTGCAGGTCAAACGTATTGAGAGCTTTATCAAGCGAGCAGTCCACAAACTAACTCGTTCTGGAAACACAGTAAAATACATTCCAAAAAGCATTAAGAACGGTGTGGTGATAGGCGATTGTGCTGTGTTATTAAACAAGCAACAAACCTATGATGTTTTTTCCAAACAAAGACAACCAATCAAAAGAGACATTGCAAATAGGAAAGTTGCTATTTGTATTGCTACCCTAATGAATCAGTTCACAGAACCACATCGTGATACATTAGACAAGCTATTACATCTAGACAAAGAATATGCAGTAAATTATGCAGAGTGCTTACGGCATAAGCACAAACCTATATCAAATCAAGATGCATTAGAGTATCTACAAGATAGACTTGAAATCATTGTAGGCAAAATTGATGATTTATATAAAGCCATGACACTATGAAATCGCATAGACATCTTAATAAATAATCGCATACCATGATAATAGACAACATAGATTATTTTTCAAGCTCTAAATTGAGTAAGATTATCGAAGAAAGATTTGGGCAATCCATTAATCTTAATGAACTAGAAGATACCACACTTGAAACCTTTAAAGGGTCGGTTCAAAATTCAGTGAAAAATTTTGAATCTGCTATGGCTTTCAATACAGGTGCATCCAATCCAAAATATGTAGAGAACAAATTATTGTTAGATGCTATTATCAAAGAACAAGAAATGCGTATCAAAAAAGTTCAAGGCGATGAAATTGAAATAGAAGATCCTGCCAAGCCAGGTGTTACAACAAAAGTAAACACCAAAGAAGTTGATGTAGACACAGATGCACAAGGCAATGTAGAAGTAAAAGCCAAAGACCCAAACAAACAAGATAAAGCACCACAATTAAAAGTAGGTGCCAAGGTAAACATGGGCGAAGACATCAATGATGATGTAAAAAATTTTATGAAATATCTTGATAGCCAAGGATATACAGTCACCAGTCAAGGCGGTGGTCCAAAAGGCATATCCATTGAGTATCAAGACCGTGAAGGCAAAGCACACACAGTTGAATTTAAAACAGGCGGAGTCACTGAAGCAGACAAAGAAGGTGCAGGCGACCTTGAAGATGTGGTTGCACCTGAATTCAAAAAACTTGTTCATGACATGCAACAGGGTATGAGCAAACAAGAACTTGAAAAAAAATATCCTAAACAAAAAGATTCAATTGAACAATTATCAAAAGATTTAGCCGCTGTGGTTGAAGCAATAAGACAAACAATCACAGGACAAGTGGCTGAGCAACAGGTTAGACTAGGAGCCAAAGAAATGGCAGCTCTAAGACTGTTAGTAGGCAATCAGAATTTTTCTGAAGCCAAAAGGGCATTAGAACTTGCTAAGTCAGGACGTTCTGTGCCAGCACCATTGATGAAAGGCTTCATGCCAATCATTGATAAACTAGACACATTCATCAGAGGAGGAGCGTCAGCCGTGACTAGATTTAATAACTTACAGAAAATTGTAGGACGCAATGAGTCCGACGATTATGCATCAACATTGAAATCTCTATTAGAGAATGAAATGGAAACATCAGAAATTCTACTTGCATCACAAGACATAGTAGATACCATCACAGACATGTATGAGAAGATTGCAGAAATAAAATCTTCACAAGTGCTTGAACTAGTGGACAGAATGTCCAATGAACTAGGGCAAGAACAAGCACAGTCATATCAAAATCAAATTGATCCAGCTCTTGAAGCATTGGAACAAGCACTCAGCACAGCAAGACAAGGTGCTCAGGATTCTGTTGCAATAGTGAAAGGTGAAGCACCAACTCCAATGGCAGGCGATGATGACCTTGACATGGGCGGTGACATGGACATTGACACAGGCGATGGCATGGGTGATGCAGACATAGAAGGTGGAGACGACTTTGGCGCATCTGAACCTGCTGCCGGTGGCGACGAGCTAGCTGGTCGTGCAGAGAGATAATGCTAATAATTGAAGTTGAAAACTACGTTCATCAACTAGCATCCATACTACAATACTTCAAACAGGAAGCAGATGCTCGCAAGCAAGGCGCTGTGGTTCCTATTGATGCTCTGTCAGACTTCATGGATGATCAAGGTATAGACATCAATCCAGACATCATCAAGTCATTGATGAATGATCCTACAATAAAAAATCTTATCAAATCGTTTGACGGAGAAAAGATCACCATTGACACTGTGGTTGAACCCACAGATGACAATGCCATGGACATCAACGGTTCAGACGAAGTCAGCAAAATGGCAAAAAGAGCCTTGCGTAAACGTTCTTAATACTGTATAATAATCCTAATGATTAGAAAACTTCTGCCAGAAGAAGAACACCACTTTGAAAAAGATCCAGTCCGACCACACATACCTGCTTTTTTTAGAGTAACAGAACCCAACGAAACTTATATCTTTTCATTTGAAGACAAGGTTGATGCTGTGATTTGTGTGTCTTATCTTGATGCTGTTCCACAAAATGAACAAGACCTACAACTTGGTTGTTGCACAACTAATGCTTCTGTGGCAACTTTTTATACAGTGTGGAGTTACACTAAAGGAGCAGGAACCAACATAATTCTTGAAGTGAAAGATCACATTGAAAAGTTTAAACCATGGGTCAATAGATTCGTCACTCTATCACCTTGCACAGAAATGGCGAGTCGCTTTCATCTCAAAAATGGAGCTGTGTTGTTAAACAAATATAAGGACTATCAAAATTTTGAATACAAGTAATCAATCACCACCACCTTTTGTTGAAAAGTTTGAGTACCACAAATTAGAACAGATCAACGAATCTGGACGCAGAGTGTATCAAACACCCAATGGTGATAGAGTGCCATCTGTGACCACAATACTAGGCAAAACCAAAGACATGACACATCTCAATGAATGGAAAAAACGTGTGGGTGAACAACAAGCACAACGCATTGTCAAAGAAGCATCAGGCATTGGTTCTGCCATGCACAACAATTTAGAAAGATTCTTGTGTGGCGAACAAAGGATGCCTGGCTCTAACCTTGTTCATGTTCAAGCAAACAAAATGGCAGACCAAATCATACAAAATGCACTTGTTGATGTAGATGAAGTTTGGGGCATTGAACAAGCATTATATTTTCCAGGACTTTACTCAGGCACCACTGATGTAGTTGGGCAGTATAAAGGACAACCTGCAATCATGGACTTCAAACAAACCAATAAACCAAAGAAAAAGGAATGGGTAGAAGATTACTTCTTACAGTTAGTTGCTTACGCAGAAGCACACAACGAAGTGTATGGCACACAGATTCGCGAAGGACACATATTCATGTGTTCAAGAGATCTAAATTATCAACAATTTGATTTAGAACCTTCACATTACGATTATTGGCTAGAGCAATGGCTTGCTCGTGTAGAACAATACTATAAACTCTAAGTCTATAAATACTACAAATGGCAATCACTCAAATATCACGAATTCAGCACAGACGAGGCTTGAGAGAGTCACTACCCCAATTGGCGGCAGGTGAAATTGGATTTTCAATAGACACACAAGAATTATTCATAGGTAATGGCACTGTATCAGAGGGTGCTCCACAAACTGGCAACACTAAAATTTTAACAGAAGATGACAACATATTATCTACTGCTAACACATTTACATTCAGAGGCAACACAGATTCGCCTGTGGTGACAGGTGTTGACAACAATTCACCTATTGTTAGAACACTTCAAAAGAAACTAGACGATTTTGCCAATGTCAAAGACTTTGGTGCTGTAGGAGATGGACAAACTGACGACACAGCGGCCATCAACAGAGCCATTGCAAATTTAGTAACTGTAGAAACTACAGGCAAACAAAAAAGAAGATTATATTTTCCAGGTGGCACTTATATTGTTACTGGTCCAATCCTGTTGTATCCGTTTTCAAATCTAGTGGGAGACGGCATGGAGTCAACCATTATTAGTCAAACTGATGCCACAGAAGAATGTGTGATGAGAACTTGTGATTCAAATGGTAACACATCGACTAGCATAGGCGACGATGGAGCCAGTGTGCCTGAAGGTGTTGCAATCAAAGACATTCAACTAAAAACTAGTTCTGACAATCATATTTTTATCATTGATAGTGCTGTTGACTTGCATGTGCAGAATGTTCATTTCAAAGGAAACTTCACTAACCAAGATGGCCAAACAAACAGCAAGGCCTGTGTTGATATTAGAGGAACCCTAGCAAACAAATCTTCAAGATTGTTTTTTGTTAGTTGTGCATTTGAAAAAAGTGAATTCGGCATCAACTCAGACTTTGATTGCCAAGACATTCAAGTGACTGGTTCAGAATTTCAAAATTTACACAGAGGCATGAACTTGGGCGAAGGTGCTGATGGCTCCACTGGCGGCAAAGTTACAGGCCCAACAGGTGTGTTGGCACAAGGAAATAGATTTAACAGTATTGATGGCGAAGGTGTGTTTATACACAGTAATGGTGGCAGACCTGAAGGCAACATTATTGCTGGTAATTCTTTTAGAGACGTTGGCGCAAATTCAGATGATTCTTCTGATCTACCTTCTATCAACTTTGAACATGCTAATAACTTTGCATATGGAAACTACTTTCACAGAACTGACTTGTTATCTAACTTTGCAGGTTCGCTCTATCATGAAACACCTATTAGAAACACACTGACACTGGATGATAATGCATCAACATTTACGAACGCAGTTGAACCATTTTCAAGTGCAACAATACAAATAGACAATCAAAGAGAAGTTCATTTTGACATTGACTATGCAATCACTAGAGGCACAGCAAAACGCAGAGGCACATTAAGGGTTGAGTCCACTCCGACCAATGTTGTGTTCTCGGATGAGTTTGTTGAGAATACAGCCACAGGTGTAACGCTAAAGGTTGATGCCGCAGGCATACTGCAATACAAAACAACTTCAACTGGCACGGCAGCCAGCATGAAGTATCGCATTCAAAACTTTATCTAGATCTTAATTATCCACACTGATTCACAAAATTATCGTTTACTAAAGAGCCTTTTCATCATATAATAAGTATCACGCTTAATCCATAGCACAAATTAAAATAACATGAACAAACCAATTGAAACAAACATTATTAAAAGAGATGGCTCCAAAGAACCATTAGACATAAACAAGATGCACTTCGTTGTTGAGCAAGCTTGTGAGGGTCTAACAGGCGTGAGTGCTTCTCAAATCGAAATGAATTCTCACATACAATTCACCAACAACATGACCTCCAAAGACATACAGGACATATTAATACGTTCTGCAAACGATCTCATTACACTTGAAAATCCCAACTATCAATTTGCGGCGGCAAGACTGTTGTTATGGAACGTCTACAAAGAAGTATTTGGTCAGTTTCAGCCTAAACATTTTGTTAATGTTATTATTCAAAATGTAAAACGCGGTGTGTATGACAAACAAGTCGTTGAAAATTATACAAAAACTGAGTTGAAAAAACTCAACACATGGATTAAACATGACAGAGATCTTGACTTTACATATGCAGGATTAAGACAAGTGGTGGACAAATATCTTGTGCAGGATAGAAGCACAGGCGAAGTGTATGAAACTCCACAATACATGTATATGATGATTGCGGCTACATTGTTTGCCAACTATCCAAAAGAAACAAGAATGCAATACATCAAAAAATATTATGATGCAATATCAACATATCAAATTAATATTCCAACACCTGTGATGGGTGGAGTAAGAACACCTATCAAACAGTTTGCATCTTGTGTGTTGGTTGATGTTGATGATACATTGCCTTCAATATTTTCATCCAACTCTGCTGTTGGATACTACATTGCACAGAGAGCGGGCATTGGATTAAACCTTGGAAGGATAAGAGCCATTAATTCTAAAATTAGAGGTGGCGAAGTTGCACACACAGGAGTGATTCCATTCTTAAAAGTGTTTGAAGCAACTGTGCGTTCATGCACACAGAATGGCATCCGTGGCGGATCAGCCACTGTGCATTTTCCAATATGGCATCAAGAGATAGAAGACATTCTTGTGTTGAAGAATAACAAAGGCACAGAAGACAATCGTGTGCGTAAGTTGGATTACTCAATTCAGATATCAAAAATATTCTATGAACGTGTGTTACAGGATGGAGACATCACATTGTTCTCGCCACATGATGTGCCTGAACTTTATGAAACATTTGGACATGACAACAAAAAGTTTGATGAACTTTATGTGAAATATGAAAATGATCGCAAGACACCCAAAAAGAAAATAAAAGCAATGGATTTATTTTCTGCGTTGTTGAAAGAAAGAGCAGAGACAGGCAGAATATATGTTATGAATATTGATCATGCAAATTCACATTCATCATTCAAAGATCCTGTGCGTATGTCTAACCTATGTCAAGAAATTACTCTACCGACTGTGCCTATTCAACACGTTGATGACAACGAAGGCGAAATTGCACTGTGTATTTTGTCTGCTATTAATGTGGGCACACTTAAAAACTTTGAGGACTTAGAAAACTTATGCGACTTATCTGTAAGAGCATTGGATCAAATCATTGATTATCAAGGTTACCCAATCAAAGCGGCAGAACGATCAACCAAAGCAAGAAGATCACTTGGTGTTGGTTATATTGGTTTGGCACACTTTCTAGCAAAGAACAAAGTGAAATATGCAGACAAAGAAGCATTACCTTTGGTGCATGAACTTACAGAATGTTTTCAATACTATCTACTAAAAGCATCAATGAATCTTGCCAAAGAACGTGGTGCTTGTGAATATTATGAAAGAACCAAGTATTCAGATGGCTTATTGCCAATTGACACATACAAGAAAGATGTTGATGATCTTGGTAAATTCAAATATACCTGTGATTGGGAATGGTTAAGAAGTCAAATTAAACAGCATGGCATTAGACACTCTACTCTGTCTGCACAGATGCCTTCCGAATCTTCAAGTGTAGTATCAAATGCAACCAATGGCATTGAACCACCACGTGCATTGCTATCAACCAAAAAAAGCAAAAAAGGTCCACTCAAACAAGTGGTGCCACAATTCCAAACACTAAAAAATTATTACACACTGTTATGGGACATGCCTTCCAATGAAGGTTACATTAATATAGTAAGCGTCATGCAAAAGTTTTTTGATCAAGCCATATCTGGCAACTGGTCATACAATCCATTACACTATGAAAACAATGAAGTTCCAATGAGTGTGATGATCAAAGACTTATTAACCACATACAAGTTAGGTTGGAAAACTTCTTATTACCAAAACACATATGACTACAAAGGTGAAGAAGACACTGTGCAACCACAAGGCATACAAGACACTGTGCAAGAAGATAATGTTCAACAGATAAATGAGTCTGTGACTGAACAAGAAGAAGATGAAACATGCGATGCCTGTGCAATATAGGTTGACTAAAATTCACAAGGAAGTATAATTAACACAATGAGCAAAACAGTATTCAACAGAAATGAAGTAGACTTTACAAAACAGCCTATGTTTTTTGGTGAAGATCAAAACACACAAAGATATGATCAATTCAAATATCCAGAAATGGATAAACTTAATCAACGAATGCTTGGTTACTTTTGGAGACCAGAAGAAATATCTCTGCAGAAAGATCGTGCAGACTTTCAAACATTCCGTCCTGAACAAAAACACATATTCACTTCAAACTTAAAATATCAAACACTGCTTGACAGTGTGCAAGGCAGAGGTCCTTGTTTAAGTTTCTTACCTTACTGCTCATTACCCGAACTTGAAGGTTGCATTATCACTTGGGACTTTATGGAAACTATCCATTCACGTTCTTACACATACATTATGAAGAATGTGTATGCTGACCCATCAGAAGTGTTTGACACAATATTAAATGACGAACAGATTGTTAAACGTGCTATATCTGTCACAGAAAACTATGATAGATTCTCAGCACTAGCACAAGACTACTTTGTCAAAGGCAAAGGCGACATTAAGGAAGTCAAGAAACAATTATATCTTGCTATGGTCAATGTTAACATATTAGAAGGATTAAGATTTTATGTTTCATTTGCCTGCACATTTGCATTTGGAGAACTTAAACTTATGGAAGGTTCTGCAAAGATTATATCATTCATTGCAAGAGATGAAGCAACACATTTAAACTTGTCCACACAGATTATTAAGAAGTGGCAAGAAGGCGATGATCCTGAAATGAAAAAGATCACTGAAGAATGCAAAGATGAAGTTGTTAACATGTATAAATTATGTGTTGAAGAAGAAAAAGCATGGGCCAAGCATTTGATGAAAGAGGGCACCATCATAGGACTTAACGAAAAACTATTAGGTGACTATGTTGAATTTGTTGCTAACAAGAGAATAAAGTCCATAGGATTTGATCCTATATTTGATCGTCCACTTAATGCAAACCCACTACCATGGACACAGCATTGGTTATCGTCAGCAGGACTGCAAGTTGCTCCACAAGAAACTGAAGTTGAATCATACATCATTGGCGGAGTCAAACAAGACGTCAACAAAGACACATTGGCAGGTTTCAAACTTTAATGCTTATCGACGCAGGATTTAAGTCAAATGACATTATCGCTATGCGAATACAAGGCGGTGACGAAGTTATTGCAAAGTTTTTATCACAAGATGACAAGACAGTGAAAGTGTCAAAACCACTGGCACTTGCAATGACACAACAAGGCATTGGCATGCAACAGTATCTTGTGATGGGTGACATGACCAAGGACTTTGTGTTCAACAAAGCATCTGTGGTTACCATGCAAAAAGCCAACAAGCAAGCCGCTGACAATTACATTCAAGGCACCACAGGTATACAGCCTGCTTCATCAGTGCCACCCTTACAAACCAAGTAGACAAAAGTTCAAAATTAGCATAAAATAATTGTGCTGACGTTTGATACTATACTGGACCCGGGATCAACCCCGGCGCCTCCACCAACAGACTCCCTTCCGGGGGCGAGTGGATTGACAGATAGAGTAGTTGGCAAATTACAATCGCTGAGGAAACTCTAGCACTTGCGGCCTAATTAATTAGGTTGGCGGGGTTTGGCCTACCTAGCAACAGAACAGGCCATTGAGTAATGTTTGATATACAACAATTAGAATCCATTGAGTTTGAACTGGCCAACAAGTGTAATGCAAAATGTCCACAGTGTCCAAGATACACTAAAGGTAGATTACTACAAGGACTCAACAAAGATGAACTGTCACTACAAGACATCAAACAGTCTATTGATACTACAATCATATCAGGACTTAGAAGTGTTATATTCAAAGGGACCACAGGTGATCCTATCATTGCTAAAGACTTTTTGAACATTGTCCAACATTTCAAACAGCACAATCCAAAGATAAAAGTGTGGATAGCAACCAATGGTGGCTTACATAATGATGCATATTGGCAACGCCTGGCTGAAATATTAAACTCCCATGACAAGGTTGTGTTTGGCATAGATGGATTGGCTGATACACATAGCATGTATAGGATAGGAACTGACTATGACAAAGTTTTGGCAAATGCAAAAACATTCATTGGCCATGGTGGCAATGCACACTGGCAGTTTATTAAATTCCAACACAATCAACATCAATGGCACGACTGTGAACAACTATCACAGCAACTTGCATTTTCAAACTTCATAACCTTGCACTCAGATAGAAATTTTGTAGAAACCAGCCTATATCCAGCAGATGATCAAACTGTTAGAGTGCCTACAGGCTGTGTGTCTTGCATGAGTGTGAACAAAAAAGAACTATTTGTGTATGCTGATGGCTCTGTGTATCCTTGTTGTTATCTGGGTGGACTCCATGCATGGTCCACGGGAGTTGAAACAGAGACAGACTATTCAATGTTGCTCAAAATGACTGATCCAACTCGTATGAAAATACCTCATCATACGTTGGAACACATTGTGCAGTCATCACAGTTCCAAAATTTCGCTCAGGTGCTGACAACTCCATTGCGTCTGTGCAAAAAACACTGTTCTTAATTAAATACTCACATATGTTTCAGCGGATTAAATTATTATTTGTAAAATTGGGCAGACCTCTGTCATATGATCCCAGCAAACACTACATGAGAGGAACCCACAATGGCAGATAAAGAAGACGGCAAACTTGAATTGTCCATCAGAATTTTAGGAAATGAATTAATTGCAATTAAGATGGAAGTGAATGATTTCAAAATGAAATGGTTGATTGTTGGAATAGGAGCACTAGTAGGACTTGGCTTTGCTGTGTCATCATTTGGTCCTGGCCTAATGCATACGTTTGGAGCAATGTAATGTATGAGTACAAGTGTAATATTGTTAAAATAGTTGATGGCGACACAGTTGATGTAGATATTGATCTAGGATTTGGTGTGTGGCTGAAAGATGAACGTGTGAGAGTTATGGGCATAGACACACCAGAATCAAGAACACGTGATAAAGTTGAAAAGAAGTTTGGACTAGCGGCCAAAGAAAAACTAAAGTCATTGCTTGGCAAGACAGGCGTTCTTAAAACACAAGTCAACAAAAATGGTGAAGACATGAAAGGCAAGTTTGGACGTATTTTAGGAGACTTTGTTGTAGGCTCAAGAATGGCTACTGAAATAATGTGTGAAGAAGGTTTTGCTGTTCCATATTTTGGCGGATCCAAAGAAGAAGTTCAAGCATTGCATGAAAAAAATCGCAAGATCCTTGTTGATAAAGGCATCGTCGCACTGTAGTTGACAAATACCAAATATATCATACAATAGCAGTATGATGAGAATACTATTAGTGGTGGTAGCATTCTGGCTAGGTATGATGTGGTGTAAAATTGGCAGTGCCTTTGACTACAATATCATAGACAAAACAAAAAATCCAGAAGCATACTGCATGGCGCAAAACATATTGTTTGAAGCGTCAGTGGAACCTATGGCAGGTAAAATTGCTGTAGGGTTAGTGGTGTTGAATCGAGTAAACGACAATCGTTATCCCAACACAATATGTGAAGTAATCAAACAAGGCCCAATGTATGAATCTTGGAAGACACGCAAAGACACAGATCTTGCAGATGAAGACAGAATTTACTATCCTGTAAAAAACAGATGTCAATTCTCTTGGTATTGTGATGGCAAGTCTGATGACATATATCCTACAGAAAATTGGTATAAGGCACAAATTGTTGGATTGCAATTACTGGATGGAAAATACAGAGGCATACTAGAAGGCGCCACTCACTATCATGCAACATGGGTCAGTCCAGCATGGAGACATGATCTTACATTCATAGGGCAAGTGGGCGATCACTTGTTTTACAGATGGGAAAACTAATTGCAATCATCAGCAGTGTTTGGCTTATCGGCTGTGCAAACACAAGTTATTACTCACTTACAGGACACTCGGGTCAATCTGAACAAATAGAACGCACACTTCAGCATGCTTTAGAATACAACAAAGACGGCATTGCATCACATTGGCACGACAAAAACACAGGCAAAAGTGGCACCATCAAACCAGTGTATGCTTCATACAAATACAAAGGTCCTTGCAGACACTTCGAAATTGCATATTTTGATCCAACAAAATATTACCATGGCATAGCCTGTAGACGAGATCAAGTTTGGCGAATACACTAAATAAATAAAACGAAGGAAACATACAGACAATGCCAAGTTATTTTTCAGTTAAGGGTGATACAAGAAAACCAGCTTACTTTAGAGTGAGCATAGACATGTCTGCATTTGACACTAATACAGACGGCGTAACAGGCGGCGCTGTGTCACCAAATGGTAACTTTCCTACTTCAGATAGACCATATATCACAAACTTATCAACTCTAGCCACAAACGTCACAAGAGCAACAACTAATGCCCTTGCTGATCGTAGAGAACGTGGATTGATGAGATTTGAAAAAATGGTTCAGCACTTACAGTCTGACACACTGGTGGACATACTTGACATTGAGATTCAAGAAGCAAACGGTGATGCACAAGCGACATTGCTTGAATTTACGATCAGTGTTGAATCACCTGATCATATCAACATAACAACCACTGATGGTATCCCAGATGGTTCTACAAGAGCACTTGCAGGAAATGTTGATACAGCAGGAACAAACACTCAAGCAAACAGATTCAGAGCATTAATTGCCAGCGGTATTAACGGTGGCGGAACTGATGTTGACTTTTCAAGCACAAACACATATAGTGAACTAAGAACTCGTTATCTTGCCGCAACAACTGACACAGTGGTGGCATCAGTCGAATGTGGTAATCCAACAGCATACGGTGAAATATATGAGGCTATTGTTGTTAACCAACTAACTGGCACACTTGCAATTAGTGGTGGTGATGATTCAACACAAATCCTCAAAACTAGCCAAAACTAATTCATATTAATCTTTTAGCAGAACGTTATCACATAAACATTTATATGGGTTCACCTAAATACATCTATACTTCTCCTGATGGAGGACACACAGTTTATCAACACAAGTTTGGCTCTGATAAAAAAGTAAAGATATCAGAAGATGACTATGCGTTAAGTGTGTTGAAAGCACAAGACGATGAAAAAATGTGTGGCTGGGAAGCAGTGCAAATAAGGAAAAAACATCCTGCATTACAAGAAGCATGGGACAAGTATAAAACACTTTGGCAATTGTGTGTAGATGATGAAGATTAAATAATAAACTATGTTCTTGATAATACTTGCATTGATTTGTGCCTTGACCATATCTGGCGTTGCAATTTTCTATTCTGTGATAGGACTAGGAGCCATATTTGCGGCAGCCAAAGTGCCAATTTACATCATGGGTGGTGTGTTGGAAGTGGCCAAATTGGTCACAGCATCGTGGCTATATCAAAACTGGAACAACATTCCTTTCCTACTTAAAACTTATTTGACCACAGCAGTGGGCATTTTAATGATCATTACATCCTTAGGAATATTTGGCTTTTTAAGTAAAGCACATGTTGAACAGTCAACGCCAGCGGCAGAAACTGTGGCAAAGATTGACAGGATTAATGAACAGATCCTAAGACAGGAAAGCACCATTACTAATCTTACAAGCAAGATTGATAGACTGCAAGGTGGTGGAGCCACAGCCAACGTGGATGATCAAATTGATAGAGAACAAAAGATCATAGATAATGCAGACGAGAAGATTGCAGGCGAAGTTACTCTGATACAAAAGAAAATAGACAATGTGCAAAAACAGATAGATGACATACAAACTGATGCAGATAAAAAAATTGATATTGCAAGAATAGATGCTAAAGATTCAATTGCACAACTAAGGAAAGATGCAGACAGCATTGTTGTAGCAGAACAGGACAAACTAAACAAACTAGATCAAGCAGTGAGTGATGTGTTAAACTCCAACAAATCATTTTTCAATGAAGAAAAAGCGGCAGCTGAACTCAAAGAAACACAAAAGTCAGAACGCAACACCATTGATGTCAAAATCAATCAAACACAGAAGAAACTTGCAGGCGATGTTGCACAAATAAACTCCCAAACTGAAACCAAAATCACAGACATACAAGCATCAGCAGACAGCCAAATAAACCAATTAAGGGCGAAAATTGACGGTTTTAATGCTGAAATAAGCACCTTACAAGCCTCTGTTGCTGACGAAGTAGCACTTGCCAAGCAAAGAATAAATGAGATTAATACTGCGGCGATTACAGCAGGAGAGAATGCAGACGACCAAATTGCACAATATGAAATACAAATCAACAGTGCGTATGATAAAATAGATGGACTAAACTCAGATAAGTTTGTGGCAGAATCAAAGATCAGAGATCTAGAAGCAGAAGTTGGACCAATCAAATATATTGCACAGTTTTTTGATGCTGATGGCGAAGTTGATCTAGAACGTGCTGTGACATGGTTAATCATTACTATCATGTTTGTGTTTGATCCTTTGGCTGTGTTGCTGTTGATTGCAGTGAACATGAGTCTTAAGGCTAGATATGGATGGTCATTTGAAGGCAAAGGTGATCTTGATGCAATGACAGAAAAAGATTACAAAAAACTTAATCTAAATCAACCCAATCATATCACTAGATTAGAACGACAGGTTTACAACAAAGTAAAAGGAGAATAAAATGGCTGATGACAAACAAAAGCAAATAGATGAACTGTATGCAAAATATCAAAAGACATTACAACTGTTAGATGATGCATTAGATCAACTTGCTGAAAAACCAAAAGAAGTCGAAGTTGAAAAGATAGTAGAAGTAGAAGCAGATATTGATCTTGCTACTCCAGATGCTATTGCAGAACTAGAACGTAAGGTAGAACAAAAAGTAGCTGCCAATGCAGAATCAGAAGAATAAAATAGGCATTGATGCACTTTGGAAGAAGTACCAACACACACTTGAACAGTTGGCAGACGCACTAGAACGACTGGAACAACGTCCAAAAACAGTTGAACAGATAGTAGAAGTGCCTGTGACTGAGTTTGTTGAGGTGCCCAAAATTGTTGAAGTGGAAGTGGTGAAAGAACTTACACCTGAACAAAAAGCGTTTTACGAAAATAAGATATCAGATCTTGAATCCCAAATTGCCCAACTTAAATCACCAAACATTGATTATTGGGGTAGGCCAAAAAATATATCAAAAAAATCAATTGATGACTTAACTGCTGAGCAAAAAATAGAACAAAGATATCAAAGACTAGTTGAAGAAGTCAGAGCAGGCAAACTAGACTTGCAAACATTAACTCATGCCGAAGCTGAAATTGTTCAAAAATTGATCAATGAATAAAATAATTTTTGTCTCACAACCTGATACAATTCAAGGTGCAACCTACGGCTTAAAAAATTATACAAATGCACACATCAAAAAAATTTTAACACAGTGTGAAAATACAATTGCATTTTATCTTATCGAACAAGATTCAACAGATAAATGGTTGCAAAAAGTAAGTAAACAAAGTAAAATAATATTTGATTGTTCACAATCGTCAATTGAATACATAATTCAGAATGCCAAGTAAAAAAACTTATACAGAAAAATGTTCTTTTTGTGGAAAAGACAAATCAGAAGTAAACAAACTAATTGCATCTGATCAATCTTCAATATGCGACGAATGTGTTGAAAAATGTGGCAATATACTACATGACAATGCAGGGAAAAAAGAATACGATGTTACAGACATTGATCCTCACACAATCACTGAATACTTGAATGTAAATGTTGTAGGCCAAGAAGATGCAAAACAGCAGATTGCTGTGAGTGTATATCTACATTACAAAAGGTTGGCCAATCCAGACATACTTGAAAAATCAAATGTTTGTTTGATAGGCCCTACTGGTTCAGGCAAAACATTAATTGCTAAAACAGTGGCAAAATATTTAGATGTGCCTTTCTACATCGCAGATGCAACCACACTCACTGAATCAGGTTACGTTGGTGATGATGTTGAAACTGTTATTGCAAGCCTAGTTGAGTCAGCGGATGGAGATATTGAAAGAGCACAACGTGGCATTGTGTTTTTAGATGAGATTGATAAGGTTGCCCGAAAGTCTGAAAATGTTTCAATCACAAGAGATGTGTCAGGAGAAGGCGTGCAACAAGCACTTTTGAAAATAATTGAAGGAACCAAGTTAAAAGTGCAAATGAAACGTAATAGAAAACATCCACAAGGTGAATCCATTGAAGTTGATACATCCAACATACTGTTCATTTGTTCAGGCGCATTTGTTGGCATTGACACCATTAGATCACATGATGCTGGTGTTGGATTTATACATCAAGGCAATTCATCTATTCCACAAAAGACTATAACAACTGACCATTTGATCAAGTATGGACTTATTCCAGAGTTTGTAGGTAGAATAGGCAACATCATCGAATTGCAAAAACTAACTGCTGACGAGTTGTTGAGCATCATATATGATTCTAAAATATCGCCATTCTTACAATACCAAAGAGTATTTGAAACAGAAGACATATTACTTGACATAGACAAAACTGCCAGTAAACTTATTGCAAATAATTGTTACAACTCGGATATAGGAGCAAGAGGCATCAAAAACTATTTTGATAGATCTCTCAAACAAACTATATATGATATCAAACAATTGAAAAACAAAGGATTACTAGGAATCAAAATTACCAAAGACACAGTTGACAAATGTGCATTGCCCAAGTATAATTTTAAATAATGAAACCATTCAAACCAAGATCTGAATTCAAACAGATGAATATATCTGTTGATGCCAAAGGTGATGATGTAATGAAAGCATGGCGCAAAATGAAAAAGAAATTAGCCAATGCTCGCATACTAGAAGAAGTAAAAGAACGTAGATACTATGTCAAACCATCAATAGTCAAAAGAGAAACAGCTAAACGTCTCAAGCGACAGGCTCTTAAAAACAAGAGAAAAGATATGGAACGAGACGGATTACTCTAATTGAACATTTCCATAGTTGGAGATAGTTTTGGTTGTGGAGAATGGCGTTACAGAAAACAAGGCAATCTCAAATCATTGTATGTTGCTCACACTGGCACACAACACTATCTTAGCCGTGCAAATCACTCAGTGCAAAATTTTGCTGAAGGTGGAGCATCACCTGATGACATTCTGCATCAAATAGTTGTAAACAAAATAAAAGATCAAATATTAGTTGTGTTTGCCACTGACAGTCTACGTGGACAAAATATGAAATATTTGGTGCGTGAAGGTGAATCACTGTATGAACTACACAGACTGTTGTTTATACGTTGGTTGACCAATTTAAAAAAAATCACACAACAACAAAAATGCGATGTCTTACTGATAGGCGGGCACGCAAATTTATATCCGTTTGATCATATTTCCAACATACAAATTTGCACTGGCAGTTGGCTCAGTGACATATTAGGACCTGTGGGTGAACTATCTGGCATAGACACAGCTTCATTAGAAATGCTCAACACTGAATCACTCACAGACAGTGACAAACACTTTGTCATAGATGCAATTACACAACGTGAAAAAAGAATGGAAATTACCAAACACCAACAACACTTGATGCCTGACCAATTACATCCTAGTCATGAATGCCACCAGACATTGACACAAAAAATTCTTCAAATAGTTGGTTGACATTTTTCAAACACACACTATATTATAAATATAGTTGTAGAATGCTTAGGGTTCTACATTAAGAGAACTTGCTTTATAAGGAGGAACATACAATGACAAGAACATCTCTATCACTTTTTAACAAACTAAGACCATACTCAATTGGCTTTGACAATGCATTTGATCAATGGGACAGATTTTTCACAGATGACTTTAATTTAACATCTGCTGTAACATCTTCATTCCCAGCATATGATATCATTAAAAAGAATGATCATCAATATCAAATACAATTGGCACTGGCTGGATTTGCTAAGGACGACATTGAAGTTGAAGTAAAAGAAAACTCACTTTTAATCCGCTCTAAAGATAAAACAGACCAGGAAGTTGAGACAGACGATGGCAGTGTAATTCACAGAGGGATCGCCAAGCGACACTTTGAAAGAACATTTACCATTGCTGATGACACAGTGGTCAAAGGTGCTGAATTAAAGGATGGCCTACTATCTGTTGAATTGGAAAGAATTATTCCAGAAGAGAAGAAAGCCAGACTGATCAACATCAAATAATGATAGAGGGGGTGGCAACACCCCCTTTTATATTGACATACAATTGAAAGAGTTTATAATTTAAATACAATGATGACACAAAGCGATATACAAGTAGAAGAGAAAGTAAAAGTAACACTAAAAGAGCCTAGCAAATGGGCTGTAATTTATATAAATGATGAAAAAACTCCTATGGATTTTGTAGTCAATACTTTGATCAAACACTTTCAATACAATCAAGAACAAGCCAATAAGATGACCACCACCATTCACAATGATGGCAAAGGTGTGGTAGCATTGTACTCATTTGAAATTGCAGAACAAAAAGCCACAGAAGTCAAAGTTGATGCTGTTCAGCATGGTTACCCACTAGAAGTCAAAGTAGAAGCCAGTTAAAATAAATTATAGTATGAAAGATTCTTTCTGCTATCAACCCTGGAACGGATTGTTTGTGAACCACGATGGCAATCTGCGACCCTGTTGCAAATATCGTCCAGAACTAGATCCCCTGGCTAAAGCCATCAACATCAAAGAACCAAATGCCATTGAAAGATTTCAGAACAGCCATTACATTAAAAATTTACAGATGAAATTTCAACTAAAACAAAAACCAAAAGGTTGTGTGTTGTGTTGGAAAGATGAAGATGCTGGTTATCCAAGTCAAAGACAATTGCACAATGAAAGATGGCAAGCAGAATTTGAAAGATATGATCTGGATTCACAAAAACTAAACCTACTGTCTATACCAATTGGAAATTTATGTAATCTCAAGTGCAGAATATGTTCACCTGTAAATTCAAGCAAATGGATTAAAGAGTGGAAAGATTTATACGGGAAAGAATTTGCAAAGAGTGATTGGGCAAATAATCCAGAGATTTGGAAAGATCTTGTGAATCATTCTAAAGATATGTTAGAAATACACATACACGGAGGTGAGCCATTCTTGTTGGACAATGACATCCACATGCAGTTTCTGGAATCACTTGTGAGCACGGGTGCTGATCAAGTGAGAATACATTATTCCACGAATGCCACAACATTTCCAAGTGAATCTGTGAGATCAATATGGAAAAAATTTAAACACATTGATGTACAACCCAGCATAGATGATATTGGTAAGAGATTCGAGTACAATCGAAAAGGCGCTGACTGGTCAGTGGTTGAAGAAAACTTGTTAAGATACAACGCCCTGGTCGCACCCAATTTCCAATTGAGCATTGCCTGTGTGGTGTCTATCTTTACCATCAGATATCTTGAAGAAATATTTGACTACTATCACACAAATAAATTACCAAAACCATGGTTAGGTAGATTACACAATCCTGACTTTTACCAATGTAGTGTAATACCAACCACACCCAGACAGAAACTGCAACAACAACTAGAAAAGAGTGAATGGCAAGATGTGAGAAATGTCAGCCGATGGTTATCAGACAACAACAGCCATCTGTTGCCAAAATTCCGCAAGATTACCAAAAAACAAGATGCATACAGAAATGAAAAGTTTGAAGATGTGTTTCCAGAACTTGTTGATATGCTTGGATTCTAGCAGGGGTTGACTTATACACAGTCTGAGTGTATTATAATATTAACTATTAACTTACATTTGAAAGGTAACAAATACAAATGGCAAGAACTAAGCAATACGTGGTATACACAAGAGAGTTTACAAAAGGTAACGTAAACTCAAAAGTTGGTGTTTTCATCGACGAAGCTAAAACTGCAATGGACAAGAATGGTAACATCAACGGTGGTGTTATTAAACACAAGAACCTTGCAATGACAAGAAAAACTCCTACAACACAACTCATTAACAGAGGTTATGACTTCAACGTAAGAGTATTAGCAAAGAGTGATTTAGCAGGTGCTAAGTCATTAAGATCTGCAACAATTGGATTATTAGCATCTGCTGGTAAAACAATTATCAATCAAGCAGTAGCTTAATATAATTTGCTTTCAAGGGCGGTGTTTCGGCATCGCCCTTTTTTTATGGCTACTTGGTTGTGGCCACAAACACTCCATTCCAATCTTTTGGTAATTTTTGTGTGGTCATGTATTCGCAACGTTCAATCCACATGTCATAATATTTGTCCATCTGTGAATCAAACTCTCCTTTGAGTCTGTTGCATAATCTAATAGCATCTTTGAATTTTTGTTTGCCATACAGTTCATGCATTTCATCATGCGTTGCTTTGGCTTGTGTATATGACTTGTCCAACACCGTGTAGATATCTAGTCCAACTGTTTTACCTTTCACAGCAAGATCGTCTAGTTTCAAATAGAAGAAATCGTTTTTTGTCCTTGCTACAGTTTCAGGCCCAATGATCAATAACACCCCATATGACTTGCACTGTGATTCTAATCTTGCAGTTGTGGACACAGCATCGCCTAACACATCATATGAATGTCTTTCAGTTGATCCCATTTCACCAATATAACCAAGGCCTGTGTTAATACCAGCACCCATACCAACAGGTGGTCTACCTTCTGCTGTGATCTTGTTGTTAAATTGTTCAACTGCTTTCAACATATTCAAACCAGTTTGCACAGCAGTGCGTGGATGATCAGCATCATCAATTGGTGCGTTGTGGATGTGCATACTTGCATCTCCAATATACTTGATAATCATGCCATCTGCATCAAGCACTGGTTTGGTTATGGCGTCCATGTATCCATTCATCACTTGAGTCAAACCTTTCACATCATCGCCGAACGATTCACCAAGTGGTGTAAAACCACGTAGATCTGAAAAACATATTGACACTTCTTTTTTAACACCTTCTTTGATAAGTGCTGGATTTTCCTGTAGCATCTTAACCACTGTGGGCGATGCATAACCACCAAACTGTTTTTTTATGGCTTGCTTCTGCATGTATTCAGAAACAAAACGATTGAACACAGCATGAAGTCCTACTAACACAGTTGTGATTACAGGCCATGAAAAATCAAACAGCAACAGTCTTGTTGAATATATGTGAACAGAACCATACACTGTGCCCACACCAATTAATACAATAAGTCCTGCCACCACACCATAGTGAAAGAATCTTGCGGCAATGATCAATAACAGTCCAATCACAAACAGATATGCAAGTTCGTATGTGTCTGCTAGATCGGATCTAACAATGTTGTCACCATTAATGATAGTTTGCAAGGATACAGCCACTGGTGTGTGGGCATATTCTGTGCCTGTGGGTGCGGCAATGGTGGATCCAATGCCTTCTGCTGTGAGTCCAATCACAACAATTTTGCCTTGCACATGCTCTTGTGTGGCTTCCATGATACTAACAGAAGGAAACTGTTTGTTCCAACGTAACCAAATTCTAGCATTGGCATCAGTTGTGATAACATTATAACCTGGCACCCTCACTGCCTGCACTCCTGTTGGGCCTGCTTTGACTTGATAGGATGGTGCCTGTGTGGCCACACGAATTGTTTCAATGGCTAATGCAGGATATGTTTCTCCTGACACTGTCATGATGAGTGGCATACGTCTTACAACTCCATCTCTTTCAGGAGCAATGTTTAATACACCAACACCATCTGCTGATTGACCTAATTTAGGTATAGGACCCAACATGCCTGGCCATTGAAAAAGATATGGTATTGGATCACCTATTTTGGCAATGCCTCTTGGCACTGCATTTTTATTTGTTTGTGTGGTTCCTGTTTGTGCAATGATGACTCCATTGCCTTGCAGTGTTTGTGCAAGCACATCGTCCATGCCTGCTCTGTCTTCTTCTGAAAACAGTATGGGCATCACAATTAACCCAGCACCTTGACTCCGCAAATGATTGATCACATCAGCAAGATAATCCCTTGGCCATGGCCATTGTCCAAAGCCTTCTATTGCCTTTTCGTCAAATTCAACAATGACAATGTCTTGTGACATCTCCTTAGCATCTGTTGACTGAAGATAGTCAAAGGATTTTAGTCTAGCAGTTTCAGTAAGTCCACCATCTTGAAATCTCAACCCTACTAACACAGCAAGGGTTATCAAAACAGTTAGCCAATGTGTTAGAAGTTTGGTCACTTTTTATTTTTTACTTTGTCAGCAATCTCTTTGTTGGATTTGTTTTGCAGTTCTTCGATCATTTTAAGTTTGGTGTTGAGTCTGATTAGATCATTGTCCAACATTCTAATTCTGTCTATGAGTGCAATTAATGTGGTGTTGGCCGCACCTAGCACAGGTTTTATCTCAGTGGTCACCCACTGCCAAATGTAAAACACAAAGTATCCAAGACCCATTGCGGCAATGATTGGAAATCCATATTGATTGATTGCTTCTACTATTGGTCCACTCATTTTTTATCCAACACATACTTTATATTACAGTATCCACAGATGGCCTCACCTTTTTTGGCTAGGTTGTAATACACTCTAGGATGATCGTGATCTTCACCATCACAGTATAACTGTTCTTCTTTTACATGCACTATTTTCATTTCGATCCTATGTAGCCTGCTATGATGCCAATTAGTCCTGTGAGAGCCATTTTCATCAGTGTGATCACTGACTCGTCAACTGGTCTATTTTCTTGTAGTGCCACGTAATAGTCACCAATGATGATCACGCCCAACAAAGTTAATACGCCTACCACTAATGCTACCACTATTAGGTCTTTCAAATTCTTAATCACGTCTTGCATCCTCCTTGCCTTCATTGGCAGCTATTCTTTCTACGTTTGGTTTTACTCCTAACACATGACTCATTTTAGCATCAATCTGCACTAAGTCGTTGTTCATGGTTTGCACTCGATTGTCTAGTGCTGTGATGATATTTTTAAGTCCATTTACACCGCCAGTAACTCCTGCCAGTATGAACTTGATTGTGAGAAACACAAAATATCCTGCGGCGATGGCTCCTGCTATGGGAAATCCAACTTCGCCTACTATTTTTAAAAACTCCATATGTGTGTATTTAACTTTTGCACAACTGTTCATAAGTGTCTGCACATCATTTGGGTTCAAAAACCATTAAATACAAGCATGTTAAAAACCTTGGTTATTACACTGGCTATTATTATGACTTCTGCACATGCTGATCAGTTGCATCATGAATTTGGAAATCCTTCTTTCAGCAAGCAGGGATATTCTTCTCATGTGTTATCAATTGAACAATTGCAGTATAGCAGAAAGAATGATCTCAAAGATGAAAGAAAATCTGCGGCAGCTGCGGCTGAAAGATTAGCAAACAACACAACCATAAACAAATTTATTAAGAATGTTGAATCAAGAATATATGCAAACCTGTCCAAACAATTGGTGGACAACATGTTTGGAACATCATGCACAGGCACATGTCCGACTTCAGGCACAGCAAACGTTGAAGGATCAACAATTTATTGGGTCAAGGACACATCAACCGAAATAATAACACTAACAATTACAGACCCCAACAACAATGTAACCACAATGTCTGTTCCACTAGGAGACTTTAATTTTTAACATGAAAAATTTTATTATAATAGGCATGCTTTTGATATTGACATCTTGTGCTACCACACAGAACACAGTTAAAAGTGGTGATGATCCTTTCATCGAAGGCACACCCACAATGCAAATTTTACAATCATTGCCTCCACTTGTTGAACAACCAGTGATAACCATTGCTGTATATAAGTTTCCTGATCTTACAGGACAGCGTAAGCCAAGCACAAAGTTTAGTCAACTGTCTATGGCAGTTTCACAAGGTGCAGATGTCTGGGTGATTTCAGCACTCAAGGCAGTGGGCGAAGGCACATGGTTCAGAGTGGTTGAACGAAAAGGTTTAGACAGTTTGGTCAAAGAAAGACAGTTGATAAGATCAACTAGAGAACTGTATGATGGAAGTCAAGAAGTAGGAAATGTTTTAAAACCGCTTGTGTTTGCAGGACTACTTGTTGAAGGAGGCATCATTGGATATGATGCAAATGTGGCTTCTGGTGGTGATGGTGCTAGATATTTCGGCATCGGCCTGTCAGAAGAATACAGAATAGATCAAGTCACAGTCAGCATGAGATTAGTTGCTGTGCAAACTGGAGAAGTTTTACTAACAGCAGAAGCAACAAAAACAATTGCAAGCCATAAGACGTCGGCTGATGTGTTTAGGTTTTTAGACATGAGCACAAAAGCATTTGAAGTTGAGACCGGTGTTGCTACAAATGAACCAGTAAATTATGCGGTACGCAGTGCAATTGAATATTGTGTGCTGGAATTATTAAAACTGGGTGATAAAGAAGGGTTATGGAAAATTAAATATTTTTAGGGGATACACAAATAAATGACAAAACTAATAACATTAATACTATCGTTTTTGTTTGTAACATCTGCAAACGCCAATGATATCTATGTGACACAATCAGGTGCTACTTTGGATTTGGACATCACACAAGATGGTCAAAACAACCAAGTGGGTAACTCGACTACTGCATCAACTGTCACTGGAGCTACCACAACAATTGATATTGATCAAGTTGGTAACTCTAACATATTAAAGTTTGATATCAATGGTGCTTCGTATACTGGTACATTTAATGTTACAGGAAACAGCAATGATATTGATATCATGTGTGACAGCACAGGAAATAACAGTTCTTGTGGCACTGTAACAGCTAATGTGACCATGGTAGGAAACAGCAATGATATTGATTTAGATATTGGCGAAACATCAGATGCATCAAACACAACTGCAACAATTACATCTGCAGGTGATGATGACTCAAACGTTATTGCGGCAACCATCGACGGTACCAGTGCTATATTAACAATCACAGTTGACGGTGACACTAACAACTGGTTGGTTGACATTGATGGCAACGGTGATGTAAATGGACACACTTTAATACACACACATACAGGTGGCATCGCAGATGTGGACATTGTACAGAGTGGCATCAACGATCAAATGATTACACTAACAACATCAGGTGATAACGCGGATATAGACATTAGTCAAACAGACTAATGAACTTTCTTTTTTATTTGCTGTGCAGTTTTGTGCTGACAGTAAACTCATGGGCCAGTATAGGGAATGTCATACTGCACGAAGGCACTGGTGCTGTGGAGCGTACTGATGGCGAAGAAGCAGTCACTGAAATTGACCTTGATGTGTTTTCATACGACACAGTCCGAACTGGCAAAGGCAAGACTGCCATTGAATTTGTTGATGAAACCAGAGTAGATATCACCCAACATTCAAAACTTGTTATTGATGAATTTGTGTATGATCCTGCCAGTGGCACAGGCAAGTTGTCGCTTAAAGCAGGTCTTGGCACTGTGCGTTATGCATCAGGACAAATTGCCAAAAACTCCAAACAGAATGTATTGATACAAACTCCAACAGCAACCATAGGAGTTAGAGGCACTGATTTTGCCATGACAGTGGACGAAATAGGAAGTAGCACAATTATATTATTGCCAAGTTGCAACACAGATGGAAAATGTTATGTGGGGGAAATATCAGTTGAATCAGATGCTGGTCAAGTCATAATGAACCAGGCATTCCAGGCTACAGTTGTTGATACTGTTGCAAGTGTGCCCATGCGGCCAGTGATTCTTAGTTTAGAAGAAGATATGATCAACAATTTGTTAATTATTAGCAAGCCAAAAGAAATCCAAGAACAACAGGACAATTCATCCTATAATGCTGTGGCCAATGCACTTGACATTGACTTTTTGGAATTTGATGATCTTAATGTCGATGCTTTAGAAGAAGAAATTGAAAATTGGGCAACGGGATTGGATATTGATTTTTTAGAACAAAACTTTCTTGTGGATATTCTAAAACAAATCAACGAAGAACTGGCCAAACAGATGAGAAGTGAATTTGACAAAAAAGTCGAAGGACAGCGGTTTGGAAAAGATCCAACAACAGGAATTATACTGCTAGACGAAGATCCACATTTTGTGTGGAGCAGAGAAGATGCGGCAGGCAACTTTATTGAATTAAGGCTGGACAAAGAAAACACTTATATATTAAATGTGCAACAACAAGATTACGAAATAATAGATTACACCATTAACGGACAGGAAAATGAAATTAGCATTCTTCAAAATCAGTAGCATCTTGTTTTTGCTTTGTTCAAGTGCATATGCAGGAAGTTTAAATTATGAAGTATTTGCAATTAGTCATTATGCACCTTATGTAGAGTCACCTTGTTTTAACAACTATACATATCTCTCTACCTGTAATAATTCTAGTCCAAGTTATGTAGGTCTATCACAAGGAACTGGTACTACTGACAGTTTAAATTACAACTGGAATAGTGGAAATATAGTTCTTCATAATAATAATTATGGTGCTAATCAGAGAATGGTAGTTATCACCGGTTATTGGCAACATCCAGGAACCACAGGTCAAACATCAACAGTTTATTTTGCTGGTCGTAATGATGATGGACTTATTGTAAACATCAATAATACTAAAGTAATATCTGACTGGGCTCAACAAGGACCAACATATTGGAACTCTAGTGGTTCATTTTCTGGTGTTGGTGGTCAATGGTACCCAATACAAATTAACTGGTATGAATGGGGTGGTTCTGCTAATATGGATATACATTATAGTTTATCTAATTTAAGTTTAAACTCTACAAGTGGTTGGTTAGATATGCCTAACTCTGGTTTTGCAACCACTGACCAAAACACAGTTAATGTTACAATCACATCTTCACAAACCACAGCAGTGAACACAGCCAAAGGCACATCAGACAGCGGGATTAAAATGAATGTGCAAGGCAACAACAACACAATTAATATTGAACAAGCAGGCAATGATAATTTTGTTGTTGGCAGTGATTGGTCCAGTGATTCACAAATCACAGGCAACGACAACACACTCAATATTGATCAAGGCAATGTGACTACATCTGGAAGCAGTGGTAGGAACGGCATAGGACTAGACATCACAGGCAATACCAACACACTGAATCTATCCCAAGGTGACTATGCCACTGATGTAGGAGATCACAGAATGCTGATTGATATTGATGGATCAACCAACACATTGACTTTACAACAACGCAATGATGGTACAACATCTTCAGAGCACTTCATGAGTGTGGATTTAGATTCTTCTTCTAATGTGATCACCATGCAACAGTTAAACGATGGGGATAAGTTTTTGTTTGTGGACATAGACAATGGCAACAACACTGTTGATATCAATCAGTCAGGCACAGGTGAACACTATTTAGATCTAACACTTGGTACAGGCAGTTATGCACATGATGTGGATATCAGTCAAACTGGCACTGGTAACCATGCGGCTCGTGTTGATCTAGATGGCTATTCCACTGATTTTGATCTGTCACAGCAAGGATCCACTGATCAAGATTACAGCATTGACATGACCTGTGGCACACAAGCAGGTTGCACTCTTTCTACCACCCAGGGCAATTAGCCATTTATAAATATCTTAAAATTAGACCAAGCTAACTTTTTGGGAAGAGTAAATGACAGAATTAACAAATGGCATATGGAATACATTTAAAAATGTAGCAGGCACATCAAGCATATCTCTTGCAGTAATATTTTTTATTGGGCACATTATCATTGCAATGATAGTGGTTAGTATTATGACTGGAGCAAGTTTATGGGAAGCTGGTACTGTGGCCATTGTCGAACCAGCCATTAATTCAGTTTGGTTCTATGTGTTGCACAAAATTTGGACATCTAATACCAAAAAATCCTAATCTTGTTGTGTGATGATGTTCTTTGAAGGAATGTTACGTTTTCGCACAATCATGTAATTTGCATAGTCCACAGTGTTTTCAAAAGTCTGTGATAACTTTTTCTTAAAAACATATGTATGTTTGCCTTTTGCCATGTCAGCATTTAAATTGTTGACCTCATAAAAATTATAATCAAATTCATGTGACAGTTGATCAAACTTCGTATGATTTTCAAATGTCAAGTAACTGAGTTGTGCATATACGTCCAACTGATCAACTAGATCCTTGTCAATTGTAAATCGTGTGTCAATGAACTCTTTGATGCAATTTTGTATATCAGTTTCAATCTTTTTATTAATAATATTCCATTCAAGTATATTAAACTCACCACTTAGGCTAAGGTCAATTTGTTCCAAAGTGGGTTGGTTTATATCACTGTAGGACATCTTGATTTGCTCAACGCTTTGCTGATAACAATTGTGCATAAAATCATGTTGCAACAAAAATTCAATCAGACCATTGTAAAAAGTTGCATAAGGTATCCCGCTGTGTTTGTGCAAAAATTTGCTCTGCTCAGAACTTAGGCCAGTGTGATGCAGAGCATAAATCCAATTGGTGTGCATTGCACAGTCAATCATATCATCATACGTCATTGTGTTTGTGCTTTTGACAAAGGTTGCGTATTCAGTGTGTTGCATATTGTCTTCAGTAAACTTGATGGGCCTTGTAAATTTTTCCATACCATACTGATGCAATTGATTTTGATTCATGTGTGCATTTTCCAACAGCATGGCTTGATGTGTGTAAAAATCTTGATGAATGTCTAGATCAAATAACTTGTAGTATGTCTGCCTCCAAGATTTTTTTGTTTCCATAGGCAATCCCAAAATTAAATCAACAGCCACTGGTAATTGTTTTTCAAAACAAGCCATGGACATTTCTTCGATATTGTTGAGTTCAAAATTTTTCCTTTCAACAGCATCCAACACATCATCGTGTAGACTCTGTAAACTGACTGTCACACTGTTTGCAATGCCTTGATCCTTGAATTCTTGAGCAATGTCCAACACATGCTTCTTGGCATTTTTTGTCCAATTGGTTGTGACTGCTTTTGGCCATCCAGTGATTGATCTATATTTGCCAAATAGTCGTGTGATGGCTAAATCTCTTTCTTTGAAAATGCCATAGTTGGCATCTGCTATGTTAACAAAGTCTATTTTTTTATCACTCATCCATTTGATTTCTTGTTCCACTTTGTCCAGCAAAAACTTTTTGATCTTGCTTAATGTGAGGCTACCCCAATCACAGTATGTGCATTTGTAAGGACAACCTCTGTTGGTTTCCATTATGGCTGTCCAAGTGATATCAGGGTGTTTGTGAAACAAATGATCAAACACGCCCTTGATGTAGGGTGAAGGCAAGGACTCAAGATCAGTTATTCTTTGTGATATGGGTGTAACCAGTCTTTGACCCCGTTTGTTGATTACCAATCCAGGAATTGTTTCCAAACTTTTTTTAGTAATCAAGCATTCAAGAATTCTTTCAAAACTAACTTCGCCTTCCTGCACCACCACACAGTCAAGCCAAGGTTTATTGACAAATATGTCTTGATCACTGTGTTCTGGTTCTGGGCCTCCGAAAACCACAACACACTCAGGAAACTTGCGTTTGATTGCTTTGGCTAAAGCATTGACATAATTGTAATTCCAAACATAGCAAGAAAAACCAATAACATCAATTTTATCATATTTGTCAACAAAGTGTTGAATATCTTCACGCACAGCAATCATGTCTAAAAGTTCAACATTTTCAACAATTGTTTGATTGTCTAGACATTTCGCCCACAAACAACCAACTGAATAAGGAAGATAATGAGCATTCAGATGAGATGGTCCCCAACTGAAACCAGGTTGTGCTAACACTAAATTAAGCATGATAAGTCAAATATTTATGGATTAAGATTTTCCAGGCAAAAAAACTGCAAAAAACAATGATTTTTTATATGGTTGACGCATTTAATAAAAGTGCTATTATACTATTACTGAACAACGCATTCTAATTAGTTGCAACTTTTTAGAGCTTGTGGCGGAATAATCCTTCGGCAGGGGGATAACGCACATGACCTTGTTTTAGATGGCCCAATGGCTAAGTTTGCAAGGGGATGGTTGGAAGTAGGCTCACATTTAAACTTCATAGAGATGATGTGATCTGCTAGCCGGACGTTGGGGGTGAGTTCATAGCAAGGCCCTCCAAGCAGTGTTGACAGTATCTTTTTTTCCTTATATACTCAAATTATGCATTTAATGATTGATTTAGAAACACTGGCAACATCGCCCAATGCGGCCATATTGACCATTGGAGCATGTAGATTTGATCCACATGCAACAGATATAGAGTCTACCTATTATGAAAGAATTATTCTTGAAACACAAGAAAGTTATGGCAGAGTGATCAATGAAGACACACTTGGTTGGTGGAGCCAACAAGACAAACAGATACAAGAAGATGCATTCGGTGAAGGTGATGATCGAATTGATCTTAAAGATGCAATGAAAAAATTATATACATTTGGCCTTGGCACTTCTAATGTGTGGAGTCATGGCGCAATTTTTGATGTTGTGATCATAGAAGATGTCTGTCGATCATTGCAACAAGCAGTCACTTGGAAGTTTTGGGAAGTGAGAGACACACGCACACTGTTTGATCTTGCTGATGTCAGTGTAAAGATAGAAGGCAAACACAATGCACTTACAGATGCTGTGGCACAAACTCAAGCAGTCCAACAATCTTATGCTAAATTAAAAGTATAATGCTTGGACAATCAGAATCAATACTAGTGCCTGGCGCAGTTGTTGAACATGTAGACTATCCAGAATGGGGTCAAGGACAGGTTCAATCCTGTATTAACGGCACTGTGACAATAAATTTTCAAAACACAGGCAAAAAAGTTTTAAAAGTTGATTATGAGAAATTTAAATTGTTATGAACAAAGATGAATACGTTGATTTGCTTGCCAATAAGCCATGGGCAGAAATGCAAAAACATTTTGATTCCCTAGATCCTGTAACAGTTAAATCAATTACACAACTATCTATTAATCCTCAACAATGGATTGACTTTACCATAGAAAATTTCCATAATGCAAAACAAGAATGGGAAATGCCAAAGGACCATTATCCTGCACATGCTAAACAATGGGCCAATATTAATAATTTGTTAGGCAGAAATGAACACAATACCTTTGAATTAAACTATGGCATACTTGGAGACACCAACGAACAACTGAAAGATCTTTTGGGTAAGGAGAACATTGCAAAACTTAATGTGGATCCGGCTTCAATATTAATAAGACTTTTAGTAAAATTTCCAGGACATGGTGTTGCATGGCATCAAGATGATGCAGGATCATATGCAAAAAAGTTTCCACACATCAATTTGGATCCGGTCACTAAAACAAATGAGCAAGGCCAACTCAAAAGACTGTGGTGGTCTGTTAATGAGTGGAGTGATGGTCATGCATTTCAAATATCAAAGACTGTGTTAACACATTGGAAAGCAGGACAAGTGTATCATATCCCATGGGGGCATGGCCATGCATCAAGCAATTTTGGCTACTGTCCACAGTTCACTGTGTCATTTACTGGATTAATTTTTAATTAACAATAATCTTTTTCTTGCATGAAACAGTCTACAGAGCATATAATAATGCAATAAGGAGATATATTAATATGTCAACAACGGATGAAATACAAAATCAAATGGAAGCTTACATGGCAGAAAATACTAAGTTTGCTGAAAAGGGTGTTAAAGCATCTGCAACAAGAGCCAGAAAGGCTTTACAAGAACTTGGCAAGTTGATCAAGACAAGAAGAAAAGAAATACTTGAAGAGAAGGCAGCTGCTTCGTCCAAGTAAATGAAAATATACAGTTTGGTTAGATAATGGAAGATAAAGAACTCGCATTTTTAAGGGTAACCGATCCTGAAAAATATAAAGATTATCTAGCCAAGCAAGAACTTAAGAAACGATTAGCATTTCCTAAACTACTATCCAACATTGATATCAATGGCACATTTGTAGCAAGGATGTATGAATCTTTTGGCGGAAGCAACTATGTTGTTGAACCAGATGGATCTCACTATCAAGGCAAAGTGCGTAGAAAAAAATTTTATAGAAGATACAAAGATGAATGTGGAAGATACAAGCCTGGTTTTTGGGGTTACTATTATCTGTGTGATGATGGTAGGTGGTTTGATGGAACAGGTTGGGCATGTGAAAAACCAACGGAACAACGTCAACCAGTTGACGAGACTGTAGAGGAGTAGTATAATATTAGCATGGATATGAGTTTAGTACCTGTTGTTATAGAACAGACATCAAAGGGCGAAAGGTCCTATGATATATTTTCACGTTTATTAAAAGAAAGAATTATATTTTTGACTGGAGGCATCAACGAACAAGTGTCCTCTATTGTGTCAGCACAATTACTATTTTTGGAATCACAGGCACCTGACAAAGACATTTTTATGTATATTAATTCGCCAGGCGGACTGGTCACAGCAGGTCTAGCCATGTATGACACAATGCAGTTTATCAAGTGTGACATATCAACACTAGTCATAGGACAAGCTTGTTCAGCAGGATCCCTACTGGCTATGGCAGGTACCAAAGGAAAACGATATGCACTGAAAAATTCACGCATCATGATTCATCAACCATCAGGAGGAGCATCAGGTCAAGCCACTGACATCCTTATCCATGCAGAAGAAATCACAAAGATCAAGAAAAAACTCAACCAAATGTATGCTGACCATACAGGGCAAACAATCGAAACTATTAATGATTCTATGGAACGTGATAAATTCATGTCTCCTGAAGAAGCATTAGAGTTTGGATTAGTTGATAAAATTATCGCTCACAGAGAAGACATCTAATCATACACTGCTTGAATCAATTCCTGTCTGTGTTCAGATGACAAAAATTTGTTTTCAACATTGTAATTTTTTATATTGTCCTGAAACAATTTACTGAGATAAGGAAATATAGGTGTCTGCAACGACAATATGAATTCACCATTAAAATATGCTCCATCTCTGTTGTGCAGGACTTCACCATTGTTTTGCATCACAAACTTGGAATGGTCCCAAAAGTATAAATTATTTTTTACTAAACTGATTTGATTGATTCTTATGTCTCGTATTTTGACAAATTGATCTTGTATGATTTTATTGTTCTGTAGTATTGTGTTGGAAGTTTGTTTGTGCTGTAATCCAATCACAATGTTGCACACACTATCTTTTGGCAACACACAATCGATCACAAAACTTTTGTCACCATTAAACTTTTCTTCATAGTATGTGGTTTGATTAATTTTTATAAATGTGTTAGGATCTCCGTTGCACAATACACCTTGCAGTTCAATTTCAAATCTATAGGAATACTCATCTGCTAGAGCAACACATTTATCAATCTCTGATTCAATGTTTTTTAATGTCAGCATGAAACTTTTTTACCTTTCCTATGTTTGTTGTAAAATAATTATGAATTTGGGTCATGTAGTCATATTCGTGATTGGTTGGAATATTGAGAGTTTCAACCAACTTATTCAATACCAGTCTCCTAAACACAATCTCTTTGTAATCTAGTTTTGGATTATTTTTATACCACCATAAACTATGATCATTGGGATGTGAATACATGCCGTCTTGTTCTGTCTTTTTACCCCATTCACTGTAATTTTCATTGCCATAAAATGTGTTGAAGTTTACAAGATTTATTGTACCGTTGCACCAATATGGTTGTAATTTTTTCAACATTTTCACTGTGGCTAAAAAATCTTGTCTAGTCTCAGATGGAAATGCAGGAAACAATAATATACCACAAGACACATCATGTGAGGAAAAATAATTGATTTCAGTGAGAATATCATCCACAGTGCAGTGTTTTTTCATTTCAGCCAAAACTTTGTTACTGCCAGACTCAATACCTATAGTAAGTCCTTCTGCTCCACTTTCATTCAACAGAGCATAATAATTTTCCGGATCAGGAATTTGATGTGCTGGTCTCACAATGTATTGTCCAGTCCATCTTAGATCGTCATACCCTTTCTTTGCTTTTAGTTCTGCTAAAGTTTCTACATAATCAATGAATGCACTGAGGCTGCCATTCACCAGCGAATCTGTAAAATAAATTGTTTTGGCTCCATAGTGTTCATAAAGATGCATCACTTCATCTGCTATTGATTTTCCTGACTTGAACGAAAATTTACCAAAGTTATGTGGGATGTCACAGAAAGTGCATTTTCTTACACATCCTTTACTGCCAGTCATTGGTAGTATTAATCCTTTGTGATAGTCGTAATTTTCTATGTCGAGATCCTCGAAGTCAGCATAAGGAGTATCAGTCCAATTGGCATCAATAATCCTTTTGTTCAATCCAGAATAATCCACTGTGTGATCTTTCAACCATTCTATCAATTTGTGTTCTGCATCACCGATAATATAGGTGTCACATAAGTTGTTGACTTTGAGTAACTCGCCAACTTCGGGTTGTGATTGTAGAGTTGCATCAAAGGCATCTAGATAATTTAGGGGATTGTGTAGACCATATCCACCAATAATAATTTTGATGTGTGCAAAATGCTGTTTGATAATTTTACAGATCAACACGCAAGATATGTTGTTGTATCTACTAAAACTGCTCACCCCAACTGTCTTAGGATTGTATTTTTTGACATCTTGTATTACTTTATGTGCCAACCAAGTACCACAATGACTGTTGGCAATTTCATCATAGGTCAGTGGCAAAGTGTTTCTAAACATTTTGGTTTGTTCATAAAACTTGTTTTTGTCTTTGTTGCATTGGTGATGAAAGTATTTTTGATTGTAATCTATGGTTTTACATGTGAATCCAGCCGCTTCGCTGATACTTTTTAACTGTGCTAGTGCCATTGGTGCAAAAGTTAAGTCTCTCACAGGGCCAGTGATTAATAGGAAATCAATCATTACGATTTGTTTGACAAAACAGTAAAATAAATATATAGTAACGTAACCATGTCAAAAAATACTTATACCACAATTTTTATGCTTTTTTGCATAGTGGCGTCTAGACTGCTTCCGCATCCACCAAACTTTACACCAGTGATTGCTGTGTTTATGATGACTGGTCTTGTCAGTGTACTGCCATGTTTAATTGCATACATTATTTCAGATGCAATAATTGGGTTTCATTCTTACATGCTGTGGGTATACGCCAGTCTATTTGCAATTGCATATTTTCAACGTGGTGCAATTTTTAGTGCAACACTGTTTTTTGTTGTGACTAATTTTGCTGTGTGGACCGGTGGATGGTATGGTTATACTCTGGAAGGTTTGATCACTTGTTATATGATGGCCATTCCGTTCTATGTGAACATGTTGATCAGCACATTGATCTTTGCACAAATGTTCGAATATCTGCAGAAGCACACTTTTGAAATACCAAAATTTAGATTTGCATAAAACAATCAAAGTTCTTGACAAACACATCTAAAACATATAAAATACAATAGTTCCTAAAAGCATAGTGGGAAAGCGACGTGAAATTCGTTCACATTACTTGATACGGTTATAGTCCGAATGCCACCT